>Ga0163109_10003436_pt1 | contig 12105 bp, 17 predicted proteins | sample CRUFie1St13metaG_FD_108704 | JGI IMG/M metagenome (GOLD analysis project Ga0163109, IMG submission 108704) | Marine microbial communities from the Costa Rica Dome - CRUD Field 142mm St13 metaG | ecosystem: Environmental > Aquatic > Marine > Oceanic > Photic zone | place: Costa Rica: the Eastern... | reverse complement strand
TTAGCACCCTCAAGATAGGAACTAGCAAGACCGTGGGTGTACCAACTCGTAACAAAAGTTGTGCCAGTAAGCCAACCACCAATGGCAAGATAAGCAGTGGGAAAAAGAAGTAGTCCAGACCAACCCACAAAGATAAAGCGATCTCGTTTAAGCCAGTCATCAAGGACATCGAACCATTCCCGTCGTGGTGTTTGTTGTAGCGTTGAAGCAACCATGATTTTTTAACCTTTTACCAAATTTCATATAAAATGTGAAAAAGAAAAGGGACCCGAAGGTCCCTTTCCAAATTGTATGTAACCTAGTATCAACCGATAGCGGGAGCGGTGAGTGCCACAGGAGTGGACTCTGCTGCTGCCAGGTCGAGAGGGAAGTTGTGAGCATTACGCTCGTGCATAACTTCCATGCCGAGACCAGCACGGTTGAGCACATCTGCCCAAGTATTTACCACACGACCTTGACTCTCAACAATGGATTGATTGAAGTTGAATCCGTTGAGGTTGAATGCCATGGTGCTGACGCCGAGGGCGGTAAACCAGATGCCCACAACAGGCCATGCTGCGAGGAAGAAGTGCAGCGAGCGAGAATTGTTGAAAGAAGCATACTGGAAAATCAGACGACCGAAGTATCCATGAGCAGCAACGATGTTGTAGGTCTCTTCTTCTTGACCGAACTTGTAACCATAGTTCTGAGACTCAGATTCTGTCGTCTCTCTGACGAGCGAAGAAGTAACCAGAGATCCGTGCATAGCAGAGAAAAGAGATCCACCGAATACCCCAGCAACACCGAGCATGTGGAACGGATGCATAAGGATATTGTGCTCAGCTTGGAAGACCAACATGTAATTGAATGTACCAGAGATACCAAGAGGCATAGCATCACTAAACGAACCCTGACCGAAAGGATAGACAAGGAAGACTGCTGATGCGGCAGCGACGGGAGCGGAGTAAGCAACACAGATCCAAGGGCGCATACCCAGACGATAGGACAATTCCCACTCACGACCCATGTATGCATAGATACCGATCAGGAAGTGGAAGACAATCAACTGGAAAGGACCACCGTTATACAACCACTCATCGAGTGATGCTGCTTCCCAGATAGGATAGAAGTGGAGTCCAATCGCGTTGGAGGAAGGAACAACTGCACCAGAGATGATGTTGTTACCATAGAGAAGTGAACCTGCAACAGGTTCGCGGATGCCGTCAATATCGACGGGAGGTGCTGCAATGAATGCAACGATAAAGCAGGTAGTGGCGGCAAGGAGGCAAGGAATCATCAGCACACCGAACCAACCGACATACAGTCGGTTGTTGGTGGAGGTGACCCACTGACAGAATGCTTCCCAATTGCTCACTCGCTGCTGCGAAAGTGACGAAACAGTCATAAATTAAAAGTGCGATTTGTTAAGAAAGTAAGACAAACTTTACATTTGTTTACCTATTTAGTATACAGGAGTGCGGAAAACCAGTCAACCCCTAAAAGATGAGTGTTTATACTTATTTCTGAGGGGGTGCTTTGGAACCTTGTGCTTTGGGTTGCGTCGTAAGTCTTTCTTCAGATCCCTAAGAAACTTAAGGTGCTGCTTGATTTCAGAACGATGCATCTTCCACACTGTAGTCAGTATAGCATGGTTCGACCTCCCAGTGACGCCAATCCATGCGTCTTTCTGCGATTATTTGTTCCAGTTCATCAACTGTCAGGCATACCTTGACAGGTTCGTTGGTTGCCTTGTCGTAGATGTGGAAAAGTCTTTGTTCTATCATACCTTTAAAAGAAAAAAGGATCCTTCTGTTTCATGGCAGAGGATCCTTGCGGCGACGATATTCAGTTGTTATTTATCAAAATACGCCTGGCAGAATTTGACCAGTGGTAAGGTAAGCACCTACACCAGCAACGAATCCAAGCATAGCAAGGCGAGCGTTAAGAAGTTCTGCCTCATGTGTAAATCCGAATTTCATTTTTTGTTCTCCTGTGTTTTGTTAATAATGATGACTCGTTTGCCATCGTGAGTAAATTGTAACTCATCGTCAGGATGCCACAGTAGCTCTTCGTACAAATCGTCGAGTTTCTGGACATCCCGCCAAAGAGCATCGGGATCGGGCATTTTATCTTCAGAAGATTCCAAAGAACAGTTTACCAGTAATCAGGTAAGAAAGCAACCCACTAACAACACCCATCATCGCCCAGCGTCCGTTGTACATCTCAGTATATTGCTGAGGTGAGAACAAACCCTTACGATTGTAGTCCTCTACTACGATCTTAGGTTCCTTTGCAAAGATGTTTTGTTGTCCGTACTCGTTCGTGGTGGTAGTCATGGATGTTATGTAAAGAAATACTACAGAAGTATATAGGAATTGTTACGATTTGTCAAGCTGCTTTCGATCATTTCAAACACTATCCATTGTACTAAATAAATATGGATCCAAATTTTGTGAGTGTTATGAAAAAATTATTACCACTCGTTATGCTACTGATGACCGCTTCTGCTGCTCAGGCAGGCGGACTCGTTACTAAACATTCGTCTAGTGTTCAACTGACTGTTGATGCAGCTAGATCGACTGCAACAAGACTCGGTTCCTCGTTCAGTATCTCAGGTTCAAATATTGACACTACGGATGGGTCAACTGCTGGAACAGTTTCTGCTGGTACTATCACCTCAGGTGTATATTCTCCAGGAACAATTACAGCAACCCAAGACACTGCAGGTTCAGCATTTAGCTTCAGTCAATCCTACAATCAAGCTGACGCATTGCCTACAAGTGCTGCAACAGTAGGTGCAATTCCTAACTTCGGTTCAGTTACTTCTTACTCTGCAGGTACAAAAGATACTCTAGCTGGTACTGTTACCAGTGCAGGTGTACTAACCGTAACCGCTGGTGGAGCTGGTACAAGTGCCGTAGGACAATATGTAACAGAGGTTACTGTTATTGACTGAGGTAAATCGTCATGATGAAGATGAAATATGCCCTAGGTGTGGTTATTGCTATTGCAAGTGCTGCACCTGTGAGGGCGGTCCCCGTGGTCCCAAATTTCACACAGGGCTCAATGACGAGCCACACAGAGACGACGAGTACAGTAACAGAAACAATAAATTCAATGGACTATTCCACTGGATATCAGTATTCAGCGACTGGTTCAGGCGTGACAGCAAATGGTAATTTGTCTCCAGGGACAGGTTCCACAAGCGTAACTATTAATGGAGTGACTTCAACATGGACAGGGGCGACAAACAAACCGACCTTCACACAAACAAATCCAGGTGCAGCGTTTCAGTTTACAGAAACTTACAAAGGACCTGGACTTCAAAATCATACAATTATAAACAGAACAACGGAGGTCACCAGCGTGACCGACACCACTTCAATCTTCCAGCAATAGGAAAAAAACTATGTCTAATACTTGCCCTAAGTGCAACAGCAACCCCTGCGTATGCAGAAACAGTAGGAGGAGTTAGTGCCACCGCAGCTCCCGTCGCGAATAGCTCAGGCTCAGTGACCAATCAAGCTATTCAGGTGTTACAAGGTCCTTACATTACCAATACTTATGGTAATGGTATTCAATGTCAAGGACCTACACTGAACATTACTCCATATATTACTGGAGCAATTTCAGCACAGAAACCTTTTGAAGATTACTATGACACACCAGTATATGATATGAGAGATCTCACTGGTGATTTTGATGATGACGGTAACCCAAAAGGAGACGGGGCTCCTGACAGTCCTGGGGACATATTATGGTTACAACCAACTAGAACTGGACAGAAAGATAACTATAACTTGTCTATAGGTGTGTCTGCTACATGGTCTAGACCACAAGACAAAAAACTACAGCAACTATGTAAAGAAGCTGCTGCAGCAAACATCGCAATGATGAATCAATTGTCTGCCAATAAGCGCCTCGACTTTGAGATCGCGAGACTCAAAAATTGTGGAAATTTATTAAAGGAGGGAATCAGTTTCCATCCAAAAAGTCCTTACTATAAAATATGTGCTGATGTAGTAGTACAGAATGTTACTGTGGTCAAACCACATGTTCATTCTATCCCTAGCACAAAAGCATCAGACTTAGGACCACCAATCTCTATTGGTAAACCTTAATTACTTTTTCTTTTTCTTTTTCTTACCAAACTTAAGTGGGAATAGTCCCTTCTTCTCACGATACTTATTAGTTTGTAGTTCTGATCGAGACAACTTAGGCGGTGCTTTACCAAGTGCCGTCTGTATTTTTTTGATTGTTTTCTTGACAGCAGGTTTCACTACCTTTAAGAGTACATCAACAACTGGTTTCGCAAGTAGTGCAGAACTAGTCGCGACTACTGCAATAGATGCTGTAGTTGTAACCATACCAGCGTTAGGTATATTGTATACAATTTGATCTGGTATACTAAGTTGCTCTGTTACCATCAAGCATTCCTTACCTACCAATTCATAGTCAACAATTTTCTTGTTACCCTCTAGGACTTTTCCTATAGGGTTTTTTAGTACCTGCTCTCTGGTAGGACAGTCTTGCTTGGGTGTTGTTGGTACAGTATTCTTAGGAACCTCTGGTGTAACTTCTGGTGTGGTATCTGGTGTTCCTTTGATTGGTGGTACTGGTGGTTCATGTTCAAACTCAAGTTTGTCTTTGTTGTAGTCAATCGGATTGAACGATGGTACACCAGCATCACAAAATGTCTTGACACCTTTAGGGTCGTCTTTCTCAAGCATGTTGTTCTCTTGAACTTCATGAGCTTCAACACACCCAGGCACATCAACAATTGGCACACCAATCTGTTCTGTCACTGGAACATTAGGTGGCAGTGCCATTCGTGGTTCTAACAAATATCCTGGTGGTTTGTCGATACGAATTTCTCGTATCACATTACCATCAATTTGTATCAAAGGAATCTCTGTCATTTTTCATTCTCTATAATCCACTCTTTCAACCTAGACATGTAGACACGAATCAAGTCTGCTTGATTCAAATGAAACACATCATATGTTTCTAAGTATAGTTGTGTGTGTCTATCTACTGCATCTTGACACTCCTTGATCATAGAATACCAAGGCTCTCTATGAGGAGTGGTGAACATTGTCATCAGCAATCGTTAAATACTTGTCCGACTTGCGAACCTACCTCGGATCCTGCTTTGTTTCCTAACAGCAGTGCCCAACCACCTGCCAACCATCCAATATAAGGGATGCCAGACAGTGCAGGTACAGCAACACCAGCAGCAATAGCACTACCTGCCATCGCACCCTGTGATCGTGCTCCAGCGTCCGCCGCGATACACTCTGCGCTGACTCCTCCTACATTCTTTCCCACTTCACCTATTTCACCTCCTCCGATGTTACGGGTGCCGTCCATGGTGTACTGATCGTAACGAGTCTCGCTACGCTTCTCACTACCACCACCAAACAGTCCTCTCTTATCTTTGTCGAGATCAAGAGACCTATGTGATTCTAGGATGGCAGGATCGTTTGCTTTGTATTTGATTGAGTATCCATCGGGTCCAGCATTTAATTCATAAGATGAATAATCACCTCTAGGAATATTAATTACAGGAACCTGTGGTACTTTCTCTGGTTGCCTGATTACATATCCAACTAATCCGATATGAGATACAGCAAACAATGCACCGACAGTTCCGATGAGGATCTTAAAAGTTGATGGTTTCTTTGGTGCTGGTGTTGGTGTTTCTTTTGGTGTTGGTTTATCCGATTCTGTAATTACCATTATTTAATACCAATTGGGGGCAAAACACCGCCAGTTGTTTTAGGTAATTCAGGTTGTTTAGGCATAGCAGAACTCAAAAGACCTGGCAGTGCTTCCTGAATTGCCTGAGTAGCAGCGGCACCTACTTGAGCAATCGCTTTCTCAGCGATAGCGTCTTTGTTGATATACAAATAAGCACCGCCACCGATCACACAAAGAGAAGTGAGACCAGATAGCAGTGCTATAGTGTTAATAATTTTTTGCATTAGATTCTTCCTTCTTTCCAATAGGGGGTGCTTTTTTAGGAGCAGATCCATTCTTGGCAGGACTCAATCCGAACGCAGCTAACGATCCACTGAACACCGAGGCTATAAAAGTTGGATCGAAATCTAAGATTTTCTGACCGTTTGGTAAACGGACATAGCTGAATGTGAGAAGGGAGGCGGACCAAATAAGGACCACAACTTTCACTAAATTACCAAGAACTTCACTTTTGTCTTCATCATTATCCTTCTCTTCAACATCAACTGGTTTTTTATCAGTCATTTATAAAGAGCTAGGCTCTTTTATTTATCACGGTCCAAAATAGTTGTTTGGTCTAGGATAAACTTGCCTTGGTTTATCATTGTAATTAACATTTAATGTATCAAGTCTCAGTCCTTTTCTGAGTTGATCATTTTCCTGTCGTCCAACATCAAGTTCAGCAAATCTATCTTCATCAAGTAAATTGACGACACGATCAGGACTACCCTGCTGACATGTAACATCTGCCTGAGTTCCTTGCGTACCTGCACTAACTATGATCTGTGAATTCATTCCACCATGGAACTGACAAATATAATAGTATGTTCCAGGTGCAACAGAAGTTGTATCCCAAGTAATGGTTTGTGATGATGTTCCATTGTTGGTAATACCATTAGCAACTCCATAGTTGGTTCCTGTAGTTGCCTGTGTCTTGACCCAGAATGGATGACCAGGAGTATTAACTAGGAACTGAATTGTGTCACCTTGGTTAACACTAACAATAACATTGTTACCACTAACCGTACCCTTTCTATCATTTCCATTGAGTGTATATACAGAAGCATTAGGAGCCTGAACATCAATTGAGTATGTGGCAGGTGGGTCACCACCGATGTCCCAGTCCATCACAGTCCCACCATAGTCATTCATATTATTGTGCTGGGTAAGATACCTGAGTGCATCTTGGTGTGTGAATCTAGACTTACCAGTAGCATAGACAGCAAGAATACCTGCCACCTGAGGTGATGCCATACTAGTTCCACTAATCGAGTAGTAATAGTTTGGTGCTCCACCATACTTACCATCAGCAAAACCTTGATTATTAAAAGCAGATATAATGTTCTGACCAGGAGCCCAGATGTCAACCTTAGGACCAAAGTTAGAGAAAGCTGCTCTCCTCATATCAGCATAGTTACTGATGGCACCAACAGAAATAAACTGTGGTGAATTACATGGTGCAGATCCCTGATACATTGGATAGTTACTACCACCAATTCCTACAACAGAACCATATCTATTGTCAGTTTGGTCAACCATCAATTGATTGTTGTTACCAGCAGCACCTACAAGAATGATACCATCGTTGATAGCATCCTCACAGTCTGCCTCTAGAGCAGCATAAGGTGCATTGAGTTTAGTTGTACCATCAACACCAAAGTCTGCTGCTAAACCTGCTAGGGTCCAACCAGATGGATTTGGATTAGCTGAATTATATGTTGTGGCAGTAGTAGAATCATAAACAAACTGAACATCTCCAATAGAATATCCAGAAGGATAGTCACCACCTAAATTGTAGGAGTATCCCCAACTGTGGTTTGAGATAGTTGGTAGTCTCCTACCATTTACAAGTGGTTTGTGTTGATGGAACGCTCTTAGATAATCAAACAGAAGCAGGGGAGGTAACTGCTGACCCGATGGCATGGTTCCTAGAATCTGTAGCGCATAGATGTTTGCTTCGTTCGCCCAACCATAGAACTGACCAGCTACTGTACCAGTAACATGAACTCCATGGAACTCAGGATTAGCACCATTATCATAATAACTTATAGTTCCAAGAGGAAGTGTCTGACTATCATCATCGAGAGATGCCACATAACTATTCAGTTCATCAAACCATTGATACTGAACAAATCTAGTGTTGCCTGTTGATGGACTATACCATTCCTCACAATCATATGACACAGGATCGTCAACGATAACTACATCGACATCCTTACCATTGCCATACACAGTTACATAATCACTGAGAGTACCGTTGGCACCAACACCAAAGGTTCCTTTTCCTTTTCCTGGAGTTGTAGATACACCAAGTCTAGTACAGAATTGCTGTCCCCATTGTCTACTATTCTGATTATAGGAACCACTCTTCCAGAAAGTTGCTGGAGCTGAGGATGTTCCAATCTCATACTCATTTGGATAGTTATACCAATTCTTTTCAATGGTCATGCCCAACTCCTCAGGAGTTAGTTGCACATCCCACACTCTTGAATCTTTTCTTAATTCTACTGCCTGTTCCTCTGTCATCAGGTAGTGTGTGTTTCTACTCAAGGGACGCTTGAGTTGCACCTGATAACCATTCGCCTTCATCTCAGCATAAAAATCTGGAAGATCTTCATGCTTATAAAGAGTGACTACATATGTCTTTGCTGACATCTATCAAGCCTCCAGTTTTAGAATTTTGAGAGTAACTTGCATGTTAACTGTTGAAGAGTCTAGGTTTCTTACTCTGATTGGAATGCTAGCAACAGGTGATGCCTCATCATTGTAACCAATAATTCCAGGAGAGATTGGAATTGACAAGGTAGAATTAGTTGTAATTGCTTCTGCGATCACACCAGATCCAGCAATAGGATCTGCTGTTGGTGCTCTGTTAACATCAGCATTCATCGTAGCAGCGGATGTATAAACACGAACCCATGCAGCATGTGATGTTGTAATCGTCAGTAGAGCATATGTCTTAGCAGCATTAGTGATCGTAAATGTTGCGTCATTATTTGGAGCAAGACTGGATGCAGTTCCACTGACATTACCTCTTTGCTGTAGGAATGTACCAGTTGCAGGTGGGTCTACTTCTTCAAGAGCATTTCCAGCAACATTGACTCTGATGTACTTACCAGCAGTTAGAGAGGATGGTGTGTCACTTAGTCCTGTGAAAGTAGAGGAACCTCCACCGCCACCACCAGTCTGATCTGCTACCCAAGCATAGTCTGTACCATTCCAACTAAGAATTTCACCAGCACCAGCACCAGATACATTCAAGTGTGTATCAACATCACTATCGCCGTAACTTCCACCGCCACCACCAGTTCCGTTAGCAGCTGCTGTAATTCTACCTTGAGCATCAACAGTGATGTTAGCGTTAGTATATGCACCAGCAGTTACAGTAGTGTCCGCTAGTTTGTTTCCATCAACTGTATCATTATCGATAGTCCATGTACCACCAGAGTTTGATACAACGATGTCACCCTTATCACCATCAGTGATGCCACCACCACCTCCACCAGTTAGATCAGTTCCTGCAACAAACGAACTAGCACTAGCGTCCCACTTAAGCACTTGTCCATCAAGAATACCAGAAGTATCTACATCACTCAACTGGTTGATTGCAGTTGCACCACCAGATCCAAGTTCACTTGCATTAGCAAGTCGTACCCACTGGTTAGCGTGTGCAAAGTATACAGCACCAGTTGCATGAACATGTGCAACCATACCATGATATGTTCCTGCATTGACTGCCTGCAGATCAGTCAGTGTTGAGTAGACATTGGAGTAAAGAATCTTCTGTGAACCAAAGTCAATGTCCTGTGATCCAACACCAAAGTCAGATAGAGATACAGGAATTGATGGACGACCTGCTAGGTCAGAATACAATCCAGAAAGTGCAACAGTTGAAAGTGCTGGTTTGTTTTTGATGAATGATACACCACTAACAGCATTCCAATCTGCTTGTACCTGAGCAGGAGGAATGGTTGGTTTATTAATTAAGTCGTTGTAGCTACCACTGATAGCGACATTCGCAAGTGCTGGTTTGTTTAGAATTTCAGTAACACCACTGGATGAATTCCAGTCTACATTTACCTGTGCTGCTGGGATGGCAGGCAGGTCTTGCCAGATTGCACTGGACCCAGTTGACACCAAGTATTGTCCGACACCACCAGGGTTTCCACTCATCTGTAGTGGTTTGTTGGAGGCGATGTCCAAACCCTGTGTAAATTCTACAGGTCCATTATCAGCATAATTTGCGATCTGATTCGCTAACAGTTTTGACATATTTCTAGTCCTGAAGACAGATTCTTTAAGCTAGAAATATTTATAAGAAGCGGGTGATCGGGGTCGAACCGACGACAATCTGCTTGGAAGGCAGACGCTCTACCACTGAGCTACATCCGCAAAAAACCTAGTTAAGGTTGAATGATATAATAGTCCTATCAATTTCACTGCGTTGCACAACCGACTCATGATTAATCTGTGCAGGGAAAATGATGAGGTCACCCTCCTTAACATTAGGTTGGAAAGTTGCTAGGTCACCATCCACAGTGTAAATGGGACAATAGAACTTGGTTGACTCATGGACAGCAGCGTTGAAGTCTGCATAGAAAACAGCAGACCAACCCTTCATACCATGATTGTGTAGACTGTGATACTCATATTGTTTCTGGATTTGAAACCAGATACGAGTGAGTTCATCAATCGGTTTTTCTGAGAATCCTTGTCTAAGGACTTCGGCACTCATCATCTGTAGATAGGGGGCAACCAGATCTAGAAATGGTTGAAACTCTGAGTAATCGGTTTTCTCAAAGTAACTAGAGTGCATTGTGTCACCCTCGTTACATTCCAGCACATTAGGAAAAGCGGTGTGCAGACCATTAAGAATAGAATCTTTATGGTCTTGCCACTCCTCTACATGATATTGATAATGTGGAATGTGAAACATGTGTAACTCCTTGCTCGCCACCTATTTTAGTTCAGATGCAAAATAGGAAATCATCCACACGGAAGGGGATTTACCAGAGTGTCTTTGACTGGAACACACAAACCAAGCGGCAACATCCACCCGCACCAGGGCGCTTTTAGAGTCATCCCGAGACTGGACCAGCAGTTGATTCTACTTAGCTCCACCAGGACGAGTTTAATGTCCACCCGAGACACAGGGGTCGTGTAGACCATCCCGACCAGGGCGAGTTTAGGAGTCTTCCCGAGACTTCTTATAGTTACCAAAGTCGATAATGTCTTCGCCCAATGAACCAGGCAGATCGACTGGTCCTGCAGCGAAAGTAATATCGTCCATGGCATCTAGATCACCACCAATACGATCTGGTTTAGCATTTTCTAGGTAGTCAGACGACAGACTGAATTTAATATCAGTATCTGCATAGCGACTGACATATGGAGGATATTTATCATCCGTCCAGAAATCTGCTGGATCACCAATAGCAGGTAGTTCTTCTAGAACATCTCTAAGAGATGCATACACATCAAAAAGTGCTTTAAGATGCTTATCGGATTTCGCATCCAGTGAATGAAGAAGTGCTAGACGCACTTCCTCTACTGCAGTTTCAATGTGTTTACGAGGATTGGAACAACTCATGATACAACGTCTCTAATATAACAGGGAACGCCAGCGGGATCCAACCACTTAGTGTATTCTGGATCCTCTAGGCAAACATCGAGTTGCATCTGGTTGTCAAGATAGTACATATCTTGATAGCGTTTAGCATACTCGTTGTATTTTTGGATACGCAGGTCAGGCATACCGTTGATCTCTAGGGTGCCACACTGCACATAGCGATATGGAAACCGTTCAAGAATGACCTCTGATTTCATGAAGCATCATCGTGATTGTTGTACACATTATACCATGTATCATCACCGATGTCATCACATGCTTGTTCCAGTTCTTCAGCTGGCACAGCAACGACTCCTCTACCGTCTGGTTGTCTGATTATAAATTTCTCACCATTCTCGATGCGATCCATGTAGGTGTCGAAGTTCTTTTCAAACTCTTGGACGGTTACTTCTTTCATGTTAGACAACAGATGTTATGTTCTTGCATATACTTAATTGATTCTTGACACCCACCTAGTTTGATACCGTCAAGAACTATCTGAGGAAATGTAGTGTTTTCCCCAAAGTCTTGATAGAATTCTTCTCGCGTGAAGTCTCTATCAAGTTCATAAACTATGTACTTTAGTTCAGACAAGTCCATGACTTGTTTGATTTTAGTACAATACTCGCATCCTTTTCTAGTGTAGATGGTAAATGTCATGCCTTTTCTAGAAGAAGCATAGTTTCATCGTAGTCTTTCTGGAAAATTTCCAGACCAGCATCTGTCAAGACATGGTTATACATCTTATCAAACACTTTAGTTGGCATGGTAACAATGTG
>Ga0163109_10003433_pt1 | contig 12114 bp, 10 predicted proteins | sample CRUFie1St13metaG_FD_108704 | JGI IMG/M metagenome (GOLD analysis project Ga0163109, IMG submission 108704) | Marine microbial communities from the Costa Rica Dome - CRUD Field 142mm St13 metaG | ecosystem: Environmental > Aquatic > Marine > Oceanic > Photic zone | place: Costa Rica: the Eastern... | reverse complement strand
GCGAAGACCTCTCAGACGCTCAACGGTGAAGCCGTTTTGAGCGGCAAAAGAAGAAGTCGCGTAGAACTCCAACGCGCTCAAAGCGAAGCGTGTTGAGCGCAAAGTTAAAGCGCGGCTCAAAGCGAAGCGTGTTGAGCGCAGAGGTAAAAAGTCTCCGCGTGGGAGATTTGTAAGCCGCGAAGCGGCGCCAAATCGAGCGCGCCACCACTATGCAGCGACAGCATCCGGGTCGGCACTGATGCTCACCGCAATGCCACTCTCAATCCGCAGCCTCTCGCCGATGGCCTCGTGCCGGATCAGCCCAAGCGCAGCCCCACCCACGGCGGTCAGGACCTCGCCTGCCTGCCGCTCCCCAGCAAGCACGGCGTCTCCGGGCTGCAAAGCTGCCTCAGACGACAGCGCCATCAGGCGTTTCTTGCCCAGATTGCGGTATTTCATCCGCGCCGTGACTTCCTGCCCGACGTAGCACCCCTTCCTGAAGTCCACCCCGCCGAGGCGTTCGAACCCGCTCTCCATCAGCAGCGCCTTGTTGGGCTTGAGATCCACCGGTCCCTCGGGAACGACGGCGGCGATCCGGGCGCGGTCATAGTCCTGCCGACTACCCGCCCCGGGCGCTTCGCCGTCGCCAGCGGCGATGTTCAAGTCCGGTCCAAGCACCCGCCATCCCAGGCGATCGGACCGGGGATCAGCAAAAGTCACTGCGCCGCTACTCATTCCCGCACCGGGTTGGTCGGCGCCGGGGTGCGGCGTCGACGCCTGCTGCTCGTCATCATGCTGAAGGGCGGCCGAGGCCTGTGGCAGACCCACGCCGACCCCCCAGTCTTCCAGCAGCGCGAGGTCCACCGCCGCCCGCAGCTTGTACATCCGCAGTCGCTTGTCGAAGTCGCTGCCCCTCGGGAAGTCGATCAGGATCCGGTCCCTGTCCGTGTAGCAAAGCACGTCGGCCAGCAGCTTCCCCTGCGGGGTCAGCAGCGCGGCGAAGGCAGCGCCACCGGCGTCGCCTGCCACGTCTGCGCTTAGCAGGGTGTTGAGAAAATCGAAGCGGTCCTCGCCCGATACCGCGAGCACGGCGCGATCATCGAGCCGGCACAGCGGCGCCGTCATCGCGGCCGCCTCCCAGCCTCAGCCCGGCGGGTCATCCGGGGCTCAGTCCTCGGCGTCACGGCCAGCCACCGGCGCGACCACGGGACCGAATTCTTCCTCGACGCTGTCGCCGTTCTGACTGAGCAGCACCGCGATCCACCGCGTCGCCGGGACCGAGGCAAAAATGATCGCGAGCATGACCGTGACCGGTACGGAAATCAGCATGCCGACCGGCCCCCACAGGAAGCCCCAGAACGACAGCGACACCAGAATGATCAGCGGCGAGAGATTGAGCGAATTGCCCAGGAACCGGGGTTCGAGGAAGCTGCCGACCAGTTGCTGAACGCCGATCAACAGACCCGTAACCACGAGGATGACCCAAGCGCTGCCGTCCCAGAACTGCAACACCGCCATGGCGGCGGGCAGCATGACCGCGATGATCGAGCCCACCACCGGGATGAAGTTCAGGAAGAACACCAGCATGGCCCATACTGGCGCGTAGTTGATGTCGAAGACCAGCAGGATGACATAGGCCAGCACCGCCGTGATCAGGCTCATCAGCGTTTTGACCGCGAGGTAGGCCTGAATCTTCCGGCTGATGGTCCCAAGCATGATCCGCGCGCGGGAGTAGTCGTCAGCGCGGGGGAACAGATGCTTGAGCTTGGAGGAAAACCGCTGATCCTCGACCAGCATGAAGGCGACGTAGATCACCACGATCACGAGGTTCTGTGTCACCAGCCGAAGCTGCCCGGCGAAGTTGTTGGCGATGCCCAGAATGCGGTCGAACTGGTCCTGCAGGTTGATGTCGAGGGTCAGGCCCTCGGGCAGCAGCCCCTGCAGCAGGGCCAGAAGGCGGTTGGCATCGGCGGCATAGGCCGGGAAGTCACCCAGCAAAGACGAGAAACTGGCCAGCACGATATTGACCACGAAGTAGGCAATCGACCCGATCACCCCCATGGCGAGCAGCAACGACACCCATCGCGGCAGCTGAAATCCACCGATATTGAGACCCGACATAAAATCCCGGAGGCTGGCGATCACGTACCAAACCACCACAGCCAGCACGAGCGGCAGCAGGAACGGCCGCCCCAACGCGAGCGCAGCCACCACGGCCGCAAGGATCAAAATGGCGGCACCGATGTTCAGGATCGACGTACGAACCGCCCCCGACGGCTTTCTGGATGTCATCGATTATCGTCTCAATGCTGCGGAACAAAGGAGGCTACATTCTGCGCCTTAGCCAGAATCATGCAACCACTTAGGCTGGTTTTGGCTCTTTTTTATGCGCAGGCGTTGAGGCACAGTCTCAGTCACACCGGCCGGACCATCCCGGCCTCAGGGAAAACCGGAAGGGAAATGACGTGAGCAAAGCCGTAATCATCCGCAAGACCGGGGGTCTGGAAGCCCTGACCATGGAAGACCGCGAGGTTGGCATGCCGGGCGAAGGCGAAATTCGGGTCCGCAACACCCACATCGGGCTGAACTTCATCGATGTTTACTTCCGCGACGGCCTGTATCCGGGCGAATTGCCCTTCGTGCTGGGCTCCGAGAGCGCGGGCGAGATCACCGACGTCGGCCCGGGGGTCGATGGCTTCAAAGTCGGGGATCGTGTGGGGAGCCTGGCCCCCGGTGCCTACGCCGAAGAGCGCCTGATCCCCGCAGACAAGGCCGTGCTGCTGCCCGAGGGCGTCAGCAACGAGGCCGCCGCCGCTTCCCTGCTCAAGGGCATGACCGTGCAGTATCTGCTCAAGCAGTCCTACGCCATCCAACCCGGTCAGACCTGCCTGTTCCACTCCGCCGCCGGCGGGGTCGGCCTGCTCGCCTGCCAGTGGGCGCGCGCCATGGGGGTCAAGCTCATCGGTACAGCGGGCACAGCCGAAAAATGTCAGCTCGCGCTCGATAACGGCGCCACCCACTGCATCAACTACCGCGACGACAATTGGGTCGAGCAGGTTCGGGACCTCTCGGGTGGCGGTGTGCCTGTGGTCTACGATTCCGTGGGGCAGGCAACGCTGGAGGGCTCGCTCGATTGCCTCAAGCCGCTGGGCTACTTCATCACCTTTGGCAACTCTTCAGGGGCCATTGCCGGGGTCGCGCCGTCGGCTTTGGCCTCGCGCGGCTGTTTATACATGCAAAGACCAACGCTTTTCGCGTATATTGCCACGCGGGCGCAACTCAACCGGGTTGCGGGGGATCTCTTTAGCGTGATGCAGTCCGGCGATGTCAAACCTGTCATCGGGCGGCGTCTTCCCTTTGCCGAGGTGGCTGAAGCCCACCGCGGCCTGGAGGCCCGTGAAACCATCGGGTCGACCATTCTCGAAATCTGAGGATACCCCGAGCCTATGCTGAAAGAATTCAGGGAGTTTATCGAACGTGGCAACGTGATCGAATTTGCCGTTGCCTTCATCCTGGGTCTGGCGTTCAACGCCATCGTCAAATCGCTGGTCAACGACATGATCATGCCCGTCGTCGGGCTGGTCACGGGCGGTGCTGATTTCACCAACCGTTTCATCGTACTGGGCAGCGGCAGCTTTGACACGCTCGCCGCCGCGCAGGAAGCCGGCGTCGCCACACTCAACTACGGTGTGTTCATCAACACCGTCATCGAGTTCATCATCATTGCCTTCGTGCTGTTCATGATGGTGCGGACCTACAACCGCTTCCGCCGGAAGCAGGAAGAGGCGCCAGCCGAGTCGGCGGCACCGCCGCGTCAGGAAGTGCTGCTCGAAGAAATCCAGGACGCCCTGCGCAGCCCCGCCAACTGATCAGCAGTCTCTGCCAACCGAAAAGGGGAGCCCCGGCTCCCCTTTTTTCATGGCTCTGGCGTTCCAGCGCCAAAAACCCTGTTTGCCGGGGGTCGGAGCCTTCTCCTTGCCCTTCGCCCCTTCCTGCGGCGCCTGCTTCAGGCCCCGCTCAGCGTTCGCCGTACCGCATCGTTCCAGAGGGCGATCTTGCGGTCGCGGCGCTCAGCGTCCCAGCCCGGTTCGAACCGCCGATCGAGCTGCCAGCGCTTAGCGAAGTCGGCCTGATCCCCGTAGAACCCGACCTGCGCTCCAGCAAGGTAGGCCACGCCCAGCGCCGTCGTTTCCGTAACCACTGGCCGTTCCACCGCGGCGTCGAGCAGGTCGGCCAGCGCTTGCATCGTCCAGTCGCTGGCGGTCATACCGCCGTCAACTCGCAGGATGGTGCGCGCAGCATCGGCCCAGTCTGCCTTCATCGCCGTCAGCAGATCGTTGGTCTGGAAGCACACGGCTTCCAGCGCCGCGCGCGCGAATTCTGCCGGGCCGGAGTTGCGGGTCAGCCCGAAGATGGCGCCGCGCGCCTCACTGTCCCAGTGCGGGGCGCCCAGGCCGGTAAAGGCGGGGACCAGAACCACGTCCTGCTCGGCATCAGCACTGTCGGCCAGTGCGCCCGACTGGGCCGCGTTCTCGAGGATGCCAAGGCCGTCCCGCAGCCACTGCACGGCGGCCCCGGCGATGAAAATCGACCCCTCCAGTGCGTAGGTTGGCTCGCCGTTGAGGCGGTAGGCGAGGGTGGTCAGCAGGCGGTTGTTCGACGGCACAGCCTGCGCCCCGGTGTTGAGGACCGCGAAACAGCCGGTGCCGTAGGTCGACTTGAGCATCCCGGGCTGGAAACAGCCCTGTCCCACCACGGCAGCGTGCTGGTCCCCGGCCATGGCCGTGATCGGCACCGAAGTCCCTGCACCGAGCAAGGCCGTGGTGCCAAACTCGGCGGCGTTGTCGCAGACCTCGGGTAGCATGGCTTCAGGAATGTTGAGCATGGCCAGCAGCTCCGGGTCCCAGCGCTGCTCGTGGATGTTGAACAGCAGCGTGCGGCAGGCGTTGGTGGCATCGGTGCGGTGAACCGCACCCTCGGTGAGCCGGTACAACAGCCAGGTATCGATGGTGCCGAAGGCCAGCTCTCCGGCCGTGGCGCGCGCGCGGGCGCCCTCGACGCTGTCCAGCAGCCAAGCCAGCTTGGTTCCGGAGAAATAGGGGTCGAGCAGCAGCCCGGTCTTGGCCGTGACCAGGGCTTCGTGGCCCGCTGCCTTCAGCTGGGTGCAGAAGTCCGCCGTCCGTCGGTCCTGCCACACGATGGCGGGGTGGATCGGCTCCCCGGTCGCCCGGTCCCACACGACCACGGTCTCGCGCTGATTGGTGATGCCGATGGCTGCGATATCGGCGGCGGTCAGGCCAGCCTGCGCCACTGCGTCCCGGGCCACGTCGACGACCGAACGCCAGATTTCATCGGCGTCGTGCTCGACCCAGCCCGATTTCGGGTAAAACTGGGTGAACTCCTGCTGCGCCACGCTCAGGCTGTTGAAATCCGCATCGAACAGGATGGCGCGACTGCTCGTCGTGCCCTGATCGATAGCCATTACCGCTTTTGCCACTGCTTTATCCTCCCCAAAGTCGTACCAAGCCTGAGCGCTACCCTAAGGATAACGCCCAAGGCTCGCCAGCCCCGGGGCGGGAAACCGGAAGACTTTTTCAGAATGCGGCTTCGTCGAGCCCGATGACTTCATCGGCGCTCGACTTCACGGCTTCGAGCAGGCCCGAGGACCGGGGCAGGAACTGGTCTGCGAAGAACCGCGCGGTGACCAGCTTGGTGGACAGGAAGCGGGTCTCGCTGTCGCCATCGGCCAGCCGTTGCTGCGCCTCCAGCGCCTGCAGCGCCATGACCCAGCCCCCGGCGACCGTCCCCCAGAGCGTCAGGTAAGGCGTCGCACCAACAGCCGCAGAGGGCATGCTGTCTCCGGCTGTTTCCAGCAGATAGGTCGAAGCGGCTTCGAGGTCGGCGATCGCCGGTTTCAGCCGCACCGCGATGGCGCGCAGGCTGAGGTGGTCAGAAGCCTCCAGCCGGTCGACGACGGCGGTCATTTCGGCTAGCATCTCACCGGCCGCCCGGCCGCGGTCGCGGGCCAGCTTGCGCCCGATCAGGTCCAGCGCCTGAATGCCGTTGGTGCCCTCATAGATCGGCAGGATGCGGGCGTCACGGTAGTACTGCGCCGCGCCGGTTTCTTCGACAAAGCCCATGCCGCCATGGATCTGCACCCCGATGGAGGCGATTTCGCAGGCGATGTCAGTGCCCCAGCCCTTGACGATCGGGGTCAGGAGATCGACCCGGCGCTGGGCGCGCGCGGCTTCATCGCTGTCCGCATTGCGGCGGGCCATGTCGATGTGGCTGGTGGCGTGGTAGGCGAGACCGCGGAAGGCCTCGACCTGCGCTTTCATCAGCAGCAGGTTCCGGCGCACATCCGGGTGTTCGATGATGCGCACGCTGTCCTTCGACGTGCCGCCGATCTTGGCCGACTGCACGCGATCCTTGGCATAGGCCAGAGCATGCTGGAAGGCGCGCTCGGCGATGCCCAGCCCTTGAATACCGACGCTCAGGCGCGCGTTGTTCATCATGGTGAACATGCACGACATGCCGCCGTTTTCCGGCCCGATCAGGTAGCCCACCGCCCCGCCGTCGTCGCCGTACTGCATGACGCAGGTGGGGCTGGCGTGGATGCCGAGCTTTTCTTCGAGCTTTATGCACTTGGCGTCGTTGCGCGCGCCGAGGCTGCCGTCGTCGTTGACAAGGAACTTCGGCACGATGAACAGGGAGATGCCCTTGGTGCCCGCCGGCGCACCCGGGGTCCGGGCCAGCACCAGATGCACGATGTTCTCGGCGAGGTCGTGCTCGCCGAAGGTGATGTAAATCTTCTGCCCGAAAATGCGGTAGGTGCCGTCGGGCTGCGGTTCTGCGCGGGACTTGAGCGCGCCGACATCGGAGCCGGCGTGGGGCTCGGTCAGGTTCATGGTGCCGGTCCACTCACCGGAGACCATGCGCTCGAGGAAGGTGGCGCGCTGCTCGGGTGAGCCGTGGGCCTCGATGGTTTCGATCGCCCCCTGCGACAGAAGCGGGCACAGCGAGAACGACATGTTGGCAGCGAACAGCATTTCCTGCCCGGCGGCATTGACCGCCCAGGGCAGGCCCATGCCGCCGATTTCGGCATCGTAGGCCGTGCCGATCCAGCCGGTTTCCCGGTAGCTCCGGTACAGCTCGGGGAACTTTTCGTAGGTCCGAACCACGCCGTTTTCGAGGGTGCAGGCGGCCTGGTCCGCGTCCCAGTTGGTTGGCGCCAGCTCTTCGGAGAAAAACTTGCCACCCTCTTCAATCAGTTGTCCGACAAGGTCGCTGCTGGTGTCTTCGAGGCCGGGCAGGTCACCCAGCCGGTCGAGGTCGGCCAGCGTCTGCAGGGCAAAAACGATGTCTTGGGTTGGGCTCTGGTAGGTCATGGGACCGCCTCCCGGGCGTCGGTGATGTCAGGCGCGAAGATAGCGAAGCCTGCGGCCTAATCAAGCGGGGACCGCTGTGACCAAAGCGCCAGCGCGCTCAGCCCCGCCGGTTGGCCGGGTGGCGCGCGCGGAGTTGCCCCAGGCTGGCTTCCCGCCACAGGATCACCAGCCCGGCGAGCACGATCAGTATAGCGCCGGTGTACTCGTTCCACTGCGGCACCGCCCTGAACATGACGAAATCCAGCACCATGGCACTGGGCAGGCCGACATAGCGGAACGGGCTGATCACGCTCAGCTCTCCGGTGCGCAGGGCGAGGGCAGAGAGGTAGTAGGCGACGCTGATCAGCAGGGCTGAGAGCCCCAGCTTGAGCCAGACAACCGGGCGGAAGTCTGCAAGCACGGTGAAATAGTCGCGGCCCTGCATGGTCGGCTGGAACACGTCGGGGAACAGGGGGGTGACCACGATGAAGCAAACCACGGACGACAGCAGCACGAACACGGCGGCGTACGTGGCGTTATAGGCCGTGGGCAGCTTGGACGGGATGGCGCGGGCCAGCATATCGCGGATGGACAGGCCAAGGGCTGCAAACAGGGGCGCGAGCAGGATCCAGCGCAGCTGGCTGGCCAGACTGCTGCTCTCGCCCGGCGCCGCTGCGCCGTAGAGCCGCGTCCCCAGCGCCGGCAAGAGTGCCCGCAGCAGCGGTTCGGCAAGGGCGATCAGCAGGACGCCGACGAAGCCCAGAACCACCGCGCTCCAGCGGTAGCGGCCGACCTGTTCCCGCAGAACGATCGCCCCCAGTGCCGTGGTGATGATCGGCGCGGTGAAGATCAGCGCCGCCGACACCCCCAGCGAGAGGAACAGCAGCGAGGTCAGATAGGGCATGGCGATGAGGCACTCGCCCAAACCGAAGATCATCGTCCCCCGGTCGCGCAATCCGAGCAGCGGGTTGGTGCGCAGCACGGCGAGAATACTGACGGTCAGGATGATCACGACCAACAGTGCGCGCATGCTGATCACCACGTAGATCGGCTCGTTGACGAACAGCTCTTTCATCAGGCTGTCGTTGACGTTGAAGAACAGGACCGCGAGCACGACGTACAGGACGGCCATCAGATTGTTGGGCATGAATGAAATGCCTCCCTCGCCGCCGGATCAGACAAGGGCAAAGGGCGCTTGCCAAGCACGAAAAAGGCCGCACAGGTAAGCCCTGCGCAGCCTTGAACCTTTAGGGGTCAGCGACCCGAGCGGAGCGGCCTTAGCCGTTAAAGGACAGAACCACCACGCGGTTGCCTTCGAGCGTGTCGCTCCACGCTTCGCTTTCACCCGCACCGGACACCGGGGTCACCAAATCCATGTCGACGCCGTTGGCGACGAGGAATTCATAGACGGTCGCAGCACGTTCTTCAGACAGGGTCTGGTTGTAGTCCTCTGGGCCATCGACCGATGCGTAACCCGTGTTGGCGAAACCAACCGCGCCGGAGTGCATGATGATGTCGAGGTTATCCAGCAGCACCTGCTCGCCTTCTTCGGTCAGATCCGCACAGGCGATCTCGAAGTGGATCATGATGTCGCAAACGGCGGACTTATCGTGCACGAAGCCGCCACTGGCGGTGCGTACCCACGTCCCGGAGAGAGCAGCAGTGACAAAGTTGTGACAATTGCCTTTACACTCTGCCGATGAAACCCCGGCAGTCGCAAAGGAAAAGACCAGAGCTGAAGCTGCAATAATCCAACGCTTCATTGTTTTTCCTTCAATTCAAGCCCACGGCAAAGCCGGGGCATTCATGACAAAACAAGGTCACACTCAATTCTGCTTCCAGTGATCCCGACGCCGTTACTGACCACCGAGGTGGACCGTCCGAAACCCGAAAGTTAAAACCGCGCTCATGGGCCACTGCACACCCAATCCCGCCTTGTGCAACCAAAATATCAACAAGCACCAGCTTAGACCCGTTCTCTTTTTAATATATGCAAAAATCGGTCAAAGCGTGGCGCAAACGTCACTTCAAGCAGTGCAAAAAGTCGAAAAAGCAACGAAAAATTACGCGAACAGTAGAAATTGCCGCGTTTGAGTCCTGTTTCAGCCTGTTTGGGCTGCTCCAATGGCTCATATCTCAGGGCCAAAAACCAATTAAATCGGGCTGAAATTGCCCAATTTGGTCCGACCCGTGGATGACTTTCCAAGTTCTGTGGATAAAACATCAGGATGCCTTCCTGCGGATAACCACACGTCTGTTCACAGCCGGTTCCAGCCCGAACATGCGGGTTCCGCCCCGGCCGCTGGTGTCGAGTTTGGCGCGTTGCACCCCCTGCTGGGTCAGGAAGTATGCGGCAGCTTTTGCACGCTTAAGTGCTAGCTGCTTGTTGACATAATCCGACCCGTCCTGGGAGGCGTAACCAACAATGTCATAGCGTCCGGTCGAGGCATTGATGGCGATGGCGGTCATCTCCAGCGCGCGCCCAGCCTGCGCCGAAATGGCGTCGCTGCTGCCGCTGAACAGCACCGATGCCGAGAAAATAACCCCGTGCCCGGCTTCCAGAGCCGCCCGGATCAGCGTGTCGCAGTCCGCGCCGAGGATCATCGCGTCGTGACCAGAACCGCCCGTGGCGATCAGTGCGCCGCTGCTGGTCAGGGCAAAACCCCGGCAGTGCGGCTGTCCGCTCTGCACGGCGGCTTCAGCCACGCGGGGGGAGCCAGGCCGGACCACTTCGGTCGGGCCTATGAGGATGATTTCAGACGCCGGGATGGTAATGGAGCCAGCGCTTTCGTCGAGGAAGGTCTTGGCGCCTTCGGTATAGGACGCCGGATCAGCCTGTGCGCCGGACTTGTCACCGCTATGGGCAATGGTCGCAGGCGGGGTTGCCGTCATCCGGGTCAGGGAGGACTTGGACAGGATCACCCGTTCGGGCGCGCTGCTGCTGCTGCGGCTCGCCACCGTGGTTCCGAAGGGCAGGGCGTCCCGCGATGCGTCAGCCAGTGGCCCGGCGACGCCGCCCATGGGAATGCCGTTGCTGACCTGAACCGGGTTCAGCCCGTAAGCGGCGTAGTTGGGAATGGCCCCGGGGATCCCGGTGGCAGGTGCAAAGCTCTCGACCACGGACGCCCCCCGCACGGGGATCAACGTCTGCGCACCGGCAGCCTGAACGGCGCTGAAGGCTGCAATCAAAACGGCAGCCTGCGCCAAACCATGAACAATGGCGTGTCTCATCAGAAATAGAGCCCTTTGAAATAATCGCGCAACGCAAATTGCAACGGCGGCACTTTGTTGGGTTCAACGGTACAAATACGCGGCCACCTGGGCCAAACCTGCCGTTTTCCCTGAATTTAGGGGGGGTGGCTGTGTTGATTGGGTACCGAACCGCCCCACTTCGTTCTGATTTTTCACGTTATGCGCGTATTTCGATACATTACGCGCAGCGACGGAACACCCCCGTATCACGCTTTCTGCAACGCTATCCGTTATTATGCGCCCGCCATAGCGTTATGCTCATGAGCAGAATCAACGCGCCACCCTGGTGCGCGGCGCCGAGCGGAATCGGCACGGCATAGAGCAGGGTCACGACCCCCAGAAGGTACTGTCCGACCACGGCCAGCAGGGCTGCAAGCGCCCAGAACCGGACCGGACCCGGCCCGGCGCGGCGGGCGACGATCACGGCGAGAATCGCGACCAGCAGCACGGTGACGCTGGCGAAAATTCGGTGGTGGAACTGAGCCGCAACCGGGTTTTCGAAGGGATTCCGCAAAAGGGGCAGCGATGACCGATAATCTGGCGGGACCAACCCCTCTCCCATGGTCGGAAATTCGTTATAGACCAGCCCCGCATTCAGCCCGGCGACGAAGGCCCCCGAGACCAGCGTCGCCAGCACCAGCACCAGCAGCGCGGTCGGCAGGTTGAGCCAGTGAGCGGCGCTGAATGGCAGGGTGCCGCTCCGGGCCCGAACCCCCAGACCGACAAAATACAGCAGGATGATCACCGCCAGCGACAGATGCGCCGCGAGCCGGTAGGCCGACACGTCGATCAGGTCGGTGTCGAAGCCACTGCTGACCATGTACCAGCCCAGAAATCCCTGAAAGCAGATCAGCACGAAGCCGAACACGGCGTGCGGCATCAGCCACGCCAGCTGTGGCCAGCGGCCCCGGAACCGGGCAACGGCGAAGACCACCAGCCCGGCGAGGAAGGCCATGCCGATCAGGCGACCCCAGAGCCGATGGATATATTCCCACCAGAAAATCTGCTTGAAGCCTTCCATACTCAGCGCGCCGAGATGCTGCTTCTGATACTCGCCGGTGAGCTTGTATTCGTCGAACACGCGCAGCCACTCGGCTTCGGACAGGGGCGGGAACGTGCCTGCGAGCAGGTTCCACTCCATGATGCTCAGACCGCTTTCCGTCAGACGGGTGATGGCCCCGATCAGCGCCATGGCGAAGACCAGCGCGGCGGAACCCCAGAGCCAGATCAGGACAACGGCGAGGCTGCCGGTCGAGGGCGCAGGCTGTGCGGCGTTGCCGGGTGCAGCGCCGACCGAAGCCGGGGAGGAGGAAGGGGGGGTCGCGAAGCTCATATTGCCGTGAGTGCCTGTGGTTTGACCTTGTGCGGGCGCTGCCGTCTGGGGCCTATACGCCGTGTTTGGTTACACATAAGCTGCGCGGGCGAAAGTCACAGGCGATTGAGCGTCGCAGGCAGCTGGCCTGCACTGGTGCCAGGCCGGAGTGGTGAAAGAACGAGGGTGAGCGCATGATTGCGG
>Ga0163109_10003432_pt1 | contig 12114 bp, 9 predicted proteins | sample CRUFie1St13metaG_FD_108704 | JGI IMG/M metagenome (GOLD analysis project Ga0163109, IMG submission 108704) | Marine microbial communities from the Costa Rica Dome - CRUD Field 142mm St13 metaG | ecosystem: Environmental > Aquatic > Marine > Oceanic > Photic zone | place: Costa Rica: the Eastern... | reverse complement strand
GACAATGTGACGATGACTGTTGAGTTGGGTAAGCCAATCGCGATGGATGAGGGTTTGCGTTTCGCGATTCGTGAGGGTGGTCGGACCGTTGGTGCGGGCCGTGTCACCAAAATCATCAAGTGAGGCAATGAGTCATGGCAAAGTCAGACAAGCGGGTGAAAGTCACCCTTGAGTGCACCGATTGCAAGCGGCGCAACTACATCACGATGAAGTCGAAGATCAACGATCGCGAACGACTCGAGATGAAGAAATACTGCAATTTTTGCCGTAAGCACGAGCTTCATAAAGAGACCCGCTGATCTGGCTCTGCAACTGATCGGGAGACGGCTGGTACGCTGGCCGTCCCTTTAAGGGCAGTAGCTCAGTTGGTAGAGCATCGGTCTCCAAAACCGACGGTCGGGGGTTCGAGTCCCTCCTGCCCTGCTGCAGCACTGCTGCGAACGAATACGAAACGACGAATCACATGTCTTTAGACGATCTAAACCGCGAACAGAAGCGCTTGCTGAAGCGCCAAGGAGCCCTCGACGAAAAGGGTGCCCCCACTCGCGCCCCACGTCAGGTGAACCGAAATCGCGTTGGACCTCGTCAATACCTCCGCGAGGTGCGAGACGAGATGCGTAAGGTTGCCTGGCCTGAGCGTCCAGAAGTGGTCCGATACTCACTCATCGTGTTGGTGACCGTGGTGGTGTACACCGCCTACGTCTCGGGGCTCGACTTTGGCCTTGGCTCATTGATGCGGTGGTTCTACGCATGAACGCCGAGGAGAGCAACATGACCGATGACGCAGCACTAAGCGACAGCGTGCTCGTTGATGCCGACGTCACCGCTGGTGGCAACCAAGGTGCTGAAACCGTTGAGCAGAGCGCGGAAGATGTAGTAGTTCCGGCTGAGGACACCCCGATTGAAGACGACCCCTGGACACGCCCGGGAAGCTGGTATGTCGTGCATACCCAGTCAGGCTACGAAAAGAAGGTCACCGCAAACCTTCATGCCCGAATCCAGTCAATGGACATGGAGCACAAGATCTATGAAGTCGTCACCCCAATGGAAGACGTCGTCGAGTTCAAGAACGGCAAAAAGCAGACCGTTCAGCGCAAAGTATTCCCTGGGTACCTTCTCGTCCGTTGCGAGATGGACGACGAGTCGTGGTACTGCATCCGAAACACCCCTGGTGTCACGGGTTTTGTTGGACAAAGCGATCGTGGGCAGCGTCCAACCCCACTCCGCCGACGTGAGGTTCGCACGTTCCTCGCTCCAAAGACCGACGGCGCAGAAGCAGCGTCTCGCCCGAAGCCAAAACTCGATTACGAAGTGGGGGAAGCGGTTCGCGTCAAGGAAGGCCCATTCGCAGATTTTGCGGGAGAGATCGCCGAGATCAACGCCGACCACCTCAAACTCAAGGTGCTCGTCAACATTTTTGGACGCGAGACCCTCGTCGAAATGGACTTCAGTCAGGTGTCGAAGCTCTGAGCGTCGGCTCACGGCTGCAGCACGATAGGTAATGAAGAGAGAAAACAATGGCTAAGAAGAACGTCGCAGCGATCGTCAAGATCCAAATTGAAGCAGGTAAGGCATCGCCAGCGCCTCCTGTTGGTACCGCGCTTGGACCACATGGCATCGCCATCATGGATTTCGTGAAGGCCTACAACGCGGCTACCGAGTCGCAGGCGGGCACCGTCGTTCCTACCGAAATCACGATCTACGAAGATCGCACCTTTGATTTCATCTTGAAGACGCCGCCAACACCGGTTCTCATCCGTCAGAAAGCAGGCATTGCAAAAGCAGCCAGCAACCCGGGAACCGAGACGGCGGCCACCATTTCTGATGCCGACGTTGAAGAGATCGCAAAGATCAAGATGCCCGACCTCAACGCCCACGATCTCGAGGCTGCTAAGCAGCAGGTTCGTGGCACCGCCCGCTCAATGGGAATCTCGACGAGCTGAGGCTCAAGTCCGTTCATTAACCACGTTCGAAATACAACTATCCGGCCCGGGACAACCTCGCCCGGGGGATGACAACTACTGAGGGAGACAACAATGTCAGGAAAGAAATACGCAGATTCTCTGAAGGCGTTCGACCGGGAGACGTTTTACGCACCAACTGAAGCCATCAACATCTTGAAGAGCATCGCAAAAGCAAAGTTTGACGAGACCGTCGAAGTAGCGATCCGCCTCGGCGTTGATCCTCGAAAAGCCGATCAGATGGTTCGCGGAACCGTCGCACTCCCATCGGGCACCGGGCGAGACGTTCGTGTTGCTGTCTTCGCTGCCGGTCCTGCCGCCGACGAAGCTCGTGCCGCCGGTGCCGACATCGTCGGTGCCGACGACCTTGCTGAGCAGATCGAAGCCGGAAAGATGGACTTTGACATCACGATTGCTACACCCGACATGATGCCGCTCGTCGGTCGTATCGGTCGCACCCTCGGCCCACGCGGCCTCATGCCAAACCCGAAGACGGGCACCGTCACCACCGACGTCGGTCGAGCAGTAAGCGAATTTAAGGGAGGGAAGGTCGAGTACCGCACCGACCGCTTCGGAAACGTGCACGTGCAACTTGGTAAGGCCTCGTTCACGCCCGAACAGATCGAAGCAAACTTCCGTGCGGTGATCGACGAGATTCAGCGCGCAAAGCCCGCAAGCGCAAAAGGCCGTTACATCCGCAAGATTACGGTGTCGGCGACCCAGAGCCCCGGCGTTCGTATCGACATCGGACGCCTCCGTCCAGATAACGACTGAGGTTTAAAAATGTCGGAGCGCAGATAGCGTTCCGTCGCACATAGCAACCGCTCGCCGAAGACAGTTGGTCCCATGTGGAGTTCCACACGGGGTAATGGATTTGCCGCCAACCGAGGTGCTGCCTCCGAAGTACACCGATGATGGTGTGTGTCGTGTGGTATCGCCGAAATGCGAGCCACCGACATATTTGAAAGGAGGAAAGCACCATGACCGACACTGCCACTAGAGCACCACGTCAACATAAGGTCGACACCGTTGCAGAGATCAGCAAGCGCCTGCAATCAGCAGATGCCGTATTTATCTCTGAGTATCGCGGAATGACCGTGAAGGCCATCACTGACCTTCGCAATTCGCTGCGTGGTTCAGGCGCTGAGCACACCGTGTACAAAAACACTCTCGCTCGTTTTGCCGCAACCGAGGCCGGGGTCGAGGGCCTGAACGAGATTCTCATTGGACCAACCGCCCTCACATTTGTCGCCGGTGATGTCGCCGCAGCCGCAAAGGCACTTCGCGACGCAGCCAAAGCAAACCCAAGCCTCGTCGTGAAAGGCGGAGTGCTGGGAGACACCATTCTCTCCGCATCCGATGTAGCAGCACTCGCAGATCTCCCATCTCGCGAAGAGTTGCTCGCCCGTTTCGCCGGCGCGCTGCAGGCACCGCTCGTCAAGACCGCTGGATTGTTGCAGGCAATGCCACGCAACTTCGCCTACGGCCTTGCCGCACTTATTGACAAGCAGGCTGCCTGAGCAGCCATCCCGACCAATCAGTAATTTTTAAACACATCGAAAGAGGAACACACCATGTCGACCAAGGAAGAAATTCTCGACGCAATTTCAAACATGTCAGTTATCGAGCTCAAAGAGCTTCTTGATGCCTTCGAAGAGCGCTTCGAAGTAACCGCTGCTGCTCCCGTTGCTGTTGCTGCCGCTCCTGCAGCTGGCGGAGGCGGTGGCGACGCGGACGCCGAAGAGAAGGACAACTTCGACGTCGTTCTCGCCGACGCTGGTGGCCAGAAGATTCAGGTCATCAAGGTCGTTCGCGAGCTCACGAGCCTCGGCCTCAAGGAAGCTAAGGATCTCGTCGATGGCGCACCAAAGCCCATCCTCGAGGGCGCGGCCAAGGATGCAGCCGAAGAGGCGAAGGGCAAGCTCGAAGAAGCTGGAGCAACCGTCGAACTCAAGTGAGTCTATGATCCGGTCAAACGGGCCCCGGGGAGGTTACTCCCCGGGGCCCGTTGCCGTATTGAGGTGCTTGACAGGGGGGGGCTGAATTTTCTACGTTGTCGGCCACAGCACCTCGGCCCTGCCGGCTGGTGTTACGAAGACGCTCTAGTAGCACGTTGACGATCCTCGCCCGACGGCGATAGGGTTGTGCGTTGCTGTGCGTCGTCGTTTGAACACCTCTCCCACGTGTGTTTACTTGGCGCGCTCACTTGACCGACTCGCTAAGAATTTGAGGTGAACCGTGGCCAGTTCGACCACCCGTGAGCGTTATTCCTTTGGCAACCTCGAGGAGCCACTAGAGCTTCCAGACTTGCTTGCAGTTCAGCGCGAAAGCTTTGAGTGGTTTCTCGAAGAAGGCTTAGCAAACACGTTCCGAGATATTTCGCCGATCAAGGATTTCTCAGAAAACCTTCAGCTCGAACTTGACTTCGATCCGTTTGACCCTGACCTGCGTCCAGAGCCGAAGTATTCCGTAGAGCACTGCCGTCAGCACAACATGACGTACCAGTCGCAGATCTTCGTCCGGGCTCGCTTCCTCAACGCGCACACTGGCGAAATCAAAGAGCAGATGCAGTTCATGGGTGAATTCCCGATGATGACCGAAAAAGGAACGTTTATCATTAATGGCACTGAGCGTGTCGTCGTGTCACAGCTCGTTCGTAGCCCGGGCGTCATCTTTGAACCGGGTGAGCGTTACCGCCTCCGCAACCTGACGAAACACCAGCTCGTAAAGGGAACCATCCACCCGTATCGCGGTGAATGGATGGAGTTCGACGTTGAGCACCGCCCTGGAAAGCACGTCACCTGCGGAACCCGAGTTGCTCGCAAGCGCCGCATCGGAATCTTCACGCTGCTTCGTGCACTCGGTTACGACGAAGAAAATGCCCCTGGTTTCCTCGAGCAGTTTGTTCGTCATTTCGATTTCCTCGAAGACCAATGGGACAAAGAGCGTGACAATGCGCCAACCCGTGAAGAGTCACTCGTTGAGATTTATAAGCGTGCCCGTCCAGGCGAGCCACCAACCGTCGAGTCGGCGAAGGCCTACTTCCGAAATGCGTTCTTCGAAAGCCGTCGTTACGATCTCAGCCGCGTCGGTCGCTATAAGCTCAACCGCAAACTGGGCGCCGAAGTCGATCGCCTTGGTCAGATCTTCGATCTCAGCGGAACTAACCTTGACGGTGAGCCGCTGCTCGACCTTCCAGAAGAGGGCCAGTATGTCCTCAGTCGTTGCGAAGTGCTCGCAGCGGTGACCTACATGTTGAACCTCGTCAAGCAGGAGCCTGGCTACCGTCTCGACGATCAAGACCACTTCGCGAACCGTCGCATCCGTTCGGTAGGTGAACTCATCCAGAACCAGGTGCGCATCGGTCTCAGCCGTATGGAGCGTGTTGTCCGTGAGCGCATGACAACCCAAGACGTCGAAGCGATCACCCCGAATACCCTTGTCAACATCCGTCCGGTCCAGGCGGCGATCAAAGAATTCTTCGGCACATCCCAGTTGTCACAGTTCATGGACCAGGTGAACCCGCTCTCGGGTCTAACTCACCGCCGTCGCCTCTCGGCCCTCGGCCCTGGTGGTCTGAGCCGTGAGCGCGCCGGCTTTGAAGTGCGTGACGTCCACTTCTCGCACTACGGTCGTATGTGCCCAATTGAGACCCCAGAGGGTCCAAACATTGGGCTTATCGGTGGTCTGTCGAGCTTCGCTCGCGTGAACGAATTCGGGTTCATCGAGAGCCCGTATCGCCGCGTTGCTGACGGTCGCGTGACCGGTGAAATCGTCTACATGGCCGCTGACGAAGAAGAGGACTACGTCGTTGCTCAGGCCAACGCTCCGCTCAACCCTGACGGCACGTTCAAGAACCCGCGCGTACTTGTTCGACGTTCTCCTCAAGCGGCGAGCCTTGATGACCTCCGGAAGATGCTTGAGCAGGAAAGCTTCTTTGGTGCAACCACCGACATTGGGTACGTTGCTCCCACAGAGGTCGACTTCATGGACGTGTCACCGAAGCAGATTGTTTCGGTCGCGACAGCGCTAATCCCGTTCCTTGAGCACGACGACGCAAACCGTGCACTCATGGGCGCGAACATGCAGCGTCAGGCAGTTCCATTGCTTCGTGCTGAAGCGCCATACATCGGAACCGGCATTGAGAGCCGGGCCGCTCGTGATGCGGCCGACCTCATCGAAGCAACCGAAGATGGTGTCGTTACAGAAGTGAGCGGTGAGACGATCACCGTGAACTACACGAAGTCGGGCAAGACCACGTACCTCCTGTCAAAGTTCCGTCGCTCGAACCAAGACACGTGCATCAACCACCGCGTGCGGGTTGCAGAAGGTGAGAAAGTCAAGAAGGGAATGGTGCTCGCAGACGGTCCATCAACTGACCGTGGTGAACTCGCTCTCGGAAAGAACCTCCTCGTTGCGTTCATGCCGTGGGAGGGCTACAACTTTGAGGACGCCATCATCTTGTCAGAGCGGCTTGTGAAAGACGATGTGTTGACGTCGATCCACATTCACGTCCACGAGATCGATGCTCGTGACACCAAGCTTGGTCCAGAAGAGATTTCGCGTGACATCCCGAATCTCTCCGACGACATCCTTGCCGACCTCGACGATCGTGGAATTATCCGCATCGGCGCCGAAGTTGGCCCCGGTGACGTCCTCGTTGGAAAGGTCACACCAAAAGGCGAAACCGAGCTCACCCCAGAAGAGCGGCTCTTGCGTGCGATCTTCGGTGAGAAAGCCCGCGAAGTTCGAGACACCAGCCTCAAGGTTCCGCATGGTGAGTCTGGGAAGGTCATCGACGTCAAGGTGTCAAACCGCGATGACGGCGACGAACTCGCTCCAGGAGTGAACCAGCTCGTTCGTGTGTACGTCGCTCAGACCCGCAAGATTTCAGTGGGCGACAAACTTGCTGGACGACACGGCAATAAGGGTGTTATTTCCAAGGTGCTTCCTGTCGAAGACATGCCGTACCTCGCTGATGGTTCACCCGTTGACATCATCCTCAACCCGCTCGGTGTTCCAAGCCGAATGAACGTTGGTCAGGTGCTTGAAGCGCACCTCGGTTACGGCGCTCGTTGGGGATGGTCTGACGCATCCGGCGAGACGGTTGGCAATGCGCCCGTGCGTGGTGTCGAGCGGAAAACTCGTCCGAGCACCGATCCATCGGTTTTCGTGTCGACTCCGGTCTTCGACGGTGCCAATTGGGACGAAGTCGAAAAGGCTGGTAAGCACCCGACTATTCAGCAGGTGCTCGGCAACCTCACCCCAGAAAGCGTCGACGGCGACCGACTGATTGGCACCGATGGTAAGGCGACCCTCTTTAATGGTCGTACTGGCGAGGCTTATGACAACCCGGTGACAGTGGGCTACATGTACATCTTGAAACTCGCCCACTTGGTGGACGACAAGATTCACGCCCGCTCAACCGGCCCATACTCGATGATCACTCAGCAGCCCCTCGGTGGTAAGGCCCAGTTCGGTGGACAGCGCTTCGGTGAGATGGAAGTGTGGGCCCTCGAGGCATACGGTTCCGCCTACTGTTTGCAGGAACTCCTCACGATCAAGAGCGACGACGTTCTCGGCCGCATTAAGGTCTACGAGGCCATCGTCAAGGGTGACAACATCCCTGAACCTGGCGTGCCAGAGAGCTTTAAGGTCCTCATGAAAGAGATGCAGGCACTCTGCATCAATGTCGAGGTGCTCGGCGACGACGGCCGCGAGATCGAGATGCGTGATCTTGACGATGACATTCATCGCACGATGGAGGATCTTGGTATCGATATCTCCCGACCTGAGCGTGGCTCAGACGACGATGAGAGCCGTCAACGCGCGAGTCGCTGATCAACCTGACACGAACGAGAACGAACGAAGAGGAACGAAGGAACCGACATGCTTGACGTCAACATGTTCGACCAACTGAAGATCGGGCTGGCAACCGCCGACCAGATTCGCATGTGGTCACACGGTGAAGTAAAGAAGCCAGAGACCATCAACTACCGCACGCTGCGACCAGAGAAGGAAGGTCTCTTCTGCGAAAAGATTTTCGGACCAACCCGCGACTGGGAGTGTTACTGCGGTAAGTACAAGCGAGTCCGCTTCAAGGGCATTATTTGCGAGCGTTGCGGCGTCGAAGTGACCCGCTCGAAGGTTCGTCGTGACCGCATGGGCCATATCGAACTCTCAGCGCCAGTCGTTCACATCTGGTATCTCCGTGGCACGCGTTCATGGCTTGCGTACCTGCTCGCCGGTCTTGAACCTCGCGAAGAACTCAAAGCAAAGCAACTTGAGAAGGTGATTTACTTCGCAGCCAACCTCGTAACCTGGGTCGATGAAGATCGTCGTCACGAAGATCTTTCAAGCCTCGAGGCCGAGTATCTCGCCGAAAAAGACGAACTCGAAAAAGAACTCGAACTCGAGGTCGACCGTCGTTATAAAGAACTCGAAGCGGAAGCAGAAATTGCCGAAGCCGAGGGTGTTGACGCAAAGAAACTTCGTCGCGATGCCGACAAAGAAATTGAGGCCCTACGCGAGCGCTACATGGCTGAGATCGATCTGGTACAGCGTGCCTGGGAAGAGTTCAAGGGCATGCACTCGCGGCTCATTCTCGAAGACGAATTGCTGTGGCGCGAACTCACCGATCGTTACGGCGAGTACTTCGAAGGTGGCACTGGAGCCGACGCCATCAAGTCTTTGATTGAGCGCATCGACTTCGACGAAGAAGAGCGCAAACTTCGTGAGGCAATCGACCCACAAGACGGCCAGAAGCCGCTCAGCGCTCAGCGTAAGCAGAAGGCGATTAAGCGGCTTAAGATCGTCGCATCGTTCAACCGTCGTGTTGACGCTGATGATCCGTCGAGCCAACGCTTGAATGACCCTCGCGCAATGATCCTCGACGTCGTTCCGGTAATCCCACCAGAACTTCGCCCAATGGTGCAGCTCGATGGTGGCCGATTCGCCACCAGCGACCTCAACGATCTCTACCGCCGAGTGATCAACCGCAACAACCGCTTGAAGCGCCTGCTTGATCTTGGAGCCCCTGAGATCATTGTCAATAACGAAAAGCGCATGCTCCAAGAAGCTGTGGATGCCCTGTTTGACAATGGTCGCCGGGGACGTCCAGTCACCGGCCCAGGAAACCGTCCACTGAAGTCACTGTCTGACATGTTGAAGGGTAAGCAAGGACGCTTCCGTCAGAACCTTCTCGGTAAGCGGGTTGACTACTCCGGTCGTTCGGTCATCGTTGCGGGCCCAACTCTGAAACTGCACCAGTGCGGACTTCCCAAGTTGATGGGACTGGAACTCTTCAAGCCATTCATCATGAAGCGCCTTGTTGAACTCGATGTTGCACAAAACATTAAGACCGCAAAGCGTATGGTTGAGCGTCGTCGCCCGCAGGTGTGGGACGTTCTCGAAGACGTCATTAAGGAGCACCCTGTTCTGCTGAACCGTGCGCCTACCTTGCACCGTCTCGGTATTCAGGCGTTCGAGCCAGTTCTTGTCGAAGGTAAGGCCCTTCAGATCCACCCGCTCGTGTGTACAGCGTTTAACGCTGACTTCGACGGCGACCAGATGGCAATCCATGTCCCGCTCTCCGCCGAAGCCCAAGCTGAAGCTCGGGTGCTCATGCTGAGCGCAAACAACATCTTGTCACCGCAGTCAGGTCGTCCGATCGTGACCCCAACCCAAGACATGGTGATCGGTGCGTTCTACCTCACCGAATTTGTTGAGGGTTCGAAGGGTGAAGGCCGTGTGTTCCGCCATAACTGGGAAGCCATCAAGGCCTACGACGCCGGCGAACTCGACCTGCACGCCGATATCGAGATGCGCCCTGTTGGTGCCGAAAAGTACCGATCAACATTGGGTCGAGTGCTCTTCGAAGAGGCACTTCCGGCAGACTTCACCGAACGCTTCGGTCACATCGACTCGGTGCTGCGCAAGCGTGAGCTCGGCATCATCGTTGAGCAGTTGTCGGACAACTACTCCAACGCTGAGGTTGCCGCATCGCTCGATGGCATCAAGAACATCTCCTACCGCTTTGCGTCCCAGTCGGGTCTAACAGTTTCGATCGATGACGTTCGCACTCCAGATACGAAGAAAGCGATTCTCGAAGATCACGAGTCGCAGGCTGAAAAGGTCGAGCAGCAGTTCAAGCGAGGCATCATCACTGACGGTGAGCGCCGCCAGCAAGAGGTTCGCATTTGGACCGACGCAACCAATGCCGTGACCCGTGACATGGAGACAGAGTTCAAGTCACAGCGCTTCAACCCAATCGACATGATGGTCGGTTCTGGTGCTCGTGGCAACATGACCCAGATGCGTCAGATCGCCGCTATGCGTGGTCTCGTTGCGAACCCTCGCGGTGACATGATCCCTCGTCCGATCAAGTCGAACTTCCGCGAAGGGCTTGAGACTCTTGAGTACTTCATTGCAACCCCCGGTGCCCGCAAGGGTCTTGTCGACACCGCACTTCGTACCGCTGACTCGGGATACTTGACTCGCCGTCTCGTCGACGTTGCTCAGGAACTCATCATTCGTGAAGAAGACTGCGGCACCACGCTCGGTGTATGGATTGAAAATGTTGCCCCTGACACGGCGAATACTCGCTCGTACCTTGAGACGAAGCTGTTTGGCCGTGCGCTTCTCAGCGATGTCGAATTGTCAGAAGCGTTGCCCGACGGACGCAAGACCCTTGAGCGCAACACGATTATCGGCGATCTTGAGATGGCTGCCCTTCGTGACGACGCCACAGTTGACCGTGTTCGGGTGCGCTCAGTTCTCACCTGTGATGCCGAACTCGGCGTGTGTGCAATGTGCTACGGCCGTTCGCTCTCAACCGGTAAGGCGATCGAACTCGGTGAAGCGGTTGGTGTTATCGCCGCACAGTCGATTGGTGAGCCCGGGACACAGCTCACTATGCGTACCTTTCACACAGGAGGTGTTGCCGGTAAGGACATCGCTGGTGGCCTGCCTCGGGTTGTTGAGCTCTTCGAGTCACGTACGCCGAAAGGTTCAGCACGTTTGTCACCGGCTTCAGGAGTCGTGCGAATGGGCGAAGACGAAGGAAAGGGTATTCCAGTCATCGTTGTCGACGATGCTGGAGATGAACATCCGATCGTGCTCCCACTTGGCGCACGCCCTCTGCCCGAGGTTGTCGACGGAGCAGAAATTCGCGCAGGTGATCCGATCACCGACGGACCGTTTGATCCGAAGGAACTTATGGAAATTAAGGGTCCGCGCGAAACGCAGATGTACCTTGTCGAAGAGGTGCAGCGTGTCTACCGAGACCAGGGTGTGTCGATCCATGACAAGCACATCGAACTTATCGTTCGTCAGATGACGCGTCGCATTGCCGTTTCAGAACCAGGATCAACAGATTTCCTTCCTGGCGAACGAGTTGATGCGAAACGGTTCAGAGACACAAACCGGGCGATGGTGGAGTCTGGTGATCGCCCCTCAGAGGGCCGTCCAGAAATTATGGGCATCACCAAGGCATCGCTTGCCACCGAGTCATGGTTGTCTGCTGCATCATTCCAGGAGACGACCCGAGTGCTCACTGAGGCTGCGATCGACGGCAAGTCCGACGGCCTCATCGGCCTCAAGGAGAACATCATCATCGGCAAACTCATCCCAGCCGGTACCGGCATGATGCGCTACCGCGAGTTCTCCGTGCAGGCTCCTGACTACGAGCCGATGACGTATTACTCAAGTGAGGTTGAGGACGATGATCCGGCCGCAGCTCTCGCCCGTATCTTCGAAACAGCAGCAGTTGGTGATGCCGCAGTAGCTGACGGTGACTGACAGGTTGCCGGTTTTCGTATCCACTCATAACATTCCGGGGTCTGTGTAACAAGCTGTTTGGCTTAGCACAGATCCGATATACGCAACAACGAGAAGGTCAACGTGCCAACAATTCAACAGCTCGTCCGCCAGGGACGCCAGTCGAAGTTCACCAAGAGCAAGACCCCGGCATTGAAGGGTTCACCTCAGCGTCGAGGCGTTTGTACCCGCGTGTACACCACGACTCCGAAGAAACCGAACTCGGCGCTTCGCAAGGTTGCCCGTGTTCGCCTTTCGAGTGGCATTGAAGTGACGGCCTACATTCCTGGCGAGGGCCACAACCTGCAGGAGCACTCGATTGTTCTCGTCCGCGGTG
>Ga0163109_10003430_pt1 | contig 12116 bp, 9 predicted proteins | sample CRUFie1St13metaG_FD_108704 | JGI IMG/M metagenome (GOLD analysis project Ga0163109, IMG submission 108704) | Marine microbial communities from the Costa Rica Dome - CRUD Field 142mm St13 metaG | ecosystem: Environmental > Aquatic > Marine > Oceanic > Photic zone | place: Costa Rica: the Eastern... | reverse complement strand
GAGATAGATAAAGATTTTAATAGAGATGATAATTTATTATTTGCAGAAGGAGGTTCTAGAATTATTTTTTCAATAGATAAAATGAGAGAAAAAGAATGGCTTGATTATCTAAAAGAAAATCAATTAAATCCTCAATCAAGTGTATATGTAAAAAAAATAGGATATGTTTCGAGTAAAAATTTTAATATAAAAATACAAGAAAAAAATATTTGCAATATTAGGGTTGAGGAATTAACCGAAAAATTTAATAATAGTATTTCATGTTACTTCTAAATATGAAAAAGAATTTTCAACTATTAAAATTTTCAAGAAATTAAGTTATGTGTGGAATAGTTGGAATAGTTTCTGCAGATGATGTAAATCAGCAAATTTACGATAGTCTTTTGCTTCTCCAGCACAGAGGTCAAGACTCAACAGGTATAGCTACAATGGAAAATACTATTTTCCATATACACAAGGCCAAAGGTCAGGTAAGCACTGCTTATAGAACAAGAGATATGAGGAATTTAATCGGTAAAGTCGGATTGGGTCATGTTAGGTACGCCACAAAGGGGTCAGCAGAAAGTGTAGAGGAAGCCCAACCCTTTTATGTTAATGCACCTTATGGAATTGTTTTGATACACAATGGTAATTTGACAAATACCAGAGATTTAGAAAAACAGTTATTTAATATTGATAAGCGTCATACAAATTCCTCAAGTGATACTGAAATGTTATTAAATGTATTTGCTACAGAATTGCAAGAACAGATTCATAATCAAGAATTACAACCTGATATTATTTTTGATGCTGTTAAATCTTTACATAAAAGAATTCAGGGATCATATACTTCAATTGCATTAATTTCAGGTCATGGTCTATTAGCATTTAGAGATCCTTTTGGAATTAGACCTTTAGTTATAGGAAAAAGAGTTTCAAAAACAACAAATAAAGAAGAGTGGATGGTTGCTAGCGAATCTTTAGTGCTTGAGAATAACGATTATCAAGTGGTTAGAGATGTGGATCCTGGAGAAGCAATTTTTATAAATATTCATGGCGAGTTTTTTTCTAAGCAATGTTCCGAAAATCCAGTTTTATGTCCTTGTGCTTTTGAATATGTTTATTTGGCTAGGCCAGATTCAATTATGAATGGAATTTCAGTTTATAAAGCTCGACTAAAAATGGGAGATTATTTATCTGAAACAATAAAAGAGACGATTAATTCTGGCGATGTTGATGTTGTGATGCCTATTCCTGATTCTTCTCGTCCTGCTGCTATGCAAGTTGCAAGACAGTTAGGAATAGAATATAGAGAAGGGTTTTTTAAAAATAGATATGTTGGTAGGACATTCATAATGCCTGGTCAGCAGAAACGTAAGAAATCTGTAAGGCAAAAATTAAATGCTATGAGTGCAGAGTTTAAAAATAAAAATGTATTAATTGTTGATGACTCTATAGTAAGAGGTACCACCTCTAAAGAAATTGTTCAGATGGCTAAAGATGCGGGAGCAAATAAAGTTTTTTTCACATCAGCAGCACCACCTGTTCGTTTTCCTCATGTTTATGGAATTAATATGCCTAATAAAGATGAATTGATTGCTCACGATAGAACAATTAGCGAAATTGCTGATCTACTTGAAATTGATAATCTTGTTTATCAAAGTGTTGAAAATTTGCGCAAATCTATAATAAGTGATTCTTTAATTAAGGATTTGGAGATGAGTTGTTTTACTGGCTCTTATATAACAGGAACAGTAAACCAAGAATACTTAAATTGGGTTGAAAATGAATATAAATCTTAGTTCAGAAGGTTTTTGAGTCGAAAACAATTTTCAAGATGTTCGCCTTCCTCTAATTTTAAAAAGTCAATTAAAAAATTTGTTTTATTAGATTTAAAAGTTAATTTATCAAAGTTTAATCTTGCAGATTTATTTTTATTAGTTTCAATATCTAGGTAATACTTACTTGGTAAGACTTTTAGAAAGAAATCGTTTTTTAGCTGTGTTCGTTCATTTAAATAGCCTAAACTATACTCATTCGCGAAATAAATTTCATTAGTATTAAGGCAAAAGATTTTCCCCTTTTTAGAAACTAAATAAATATTTTCTCCATCTTGATATGGGCAACAAGAAACAATCATTTCAGTCGGCAAAAGTTTTACAAGCATTAATCCCTGCGATTGTTTAGTAGTTGGAGTTAAAAACTTATTAGATAAATTAAATTTAAAAATTCTTCCTATTGAGGTTAATATTATTAAATTTTTTTCTTCATTAGAAATAAATGAATCAATTGTTTTTATGTTATTTTTTAATTTTGTTATAGCGAAGGATCTATTACTTTTAATCATATCATTATCAAAAAAAACTTTTTTAAATCTTCCATCAGAATTCAAGATACATAAATAATTTTTAATTTTTTTATTAATTGAATGAAAATTTATTACTTCATTTGGGTCAACATTCCCAAGGTTTTTATTATCTAATTTATAGTCATTATTAATATTTGACTCCCAATCTATGTGAAAAACTTTTCCGGTATAAGTGATTCCAATTAATTTTAAATTTTTATCAATATCACATATAAATTTTTGGATATATTTATTATCTATAATTTTATTTATATCTTCAAAAGATTTCTTATAATTATTTAAAATCATTTTCCTTAGATAAAGCCTATTGTCTATGCTTAATTTAGTCTTTTTATTTATAAATTCTTCTAATATTTGATTATTAATTGTTTCTAATTCTTGATTATGATTAATATTTTTAAGAAGTTTTGTTTTTCTTTTAACATTATATTTCTTCTTTAATAATAATAATTCATCCATTAGCAACTCTAGTAATAATTTTCTTTCGTTCAATAGTTTTTGAAGATAATTCCTTTTTTCCTCTAATATTTTTATATCATCATCTATTTGATTTTTTTCAAGATTTGTTAACTTTTTTAGAGGCATATCCAAAACCGAACTTGCTTGTTTTCCACTTAAGAAAAAATTATCAATCAATTTTGATTTCGCTTCTGCAGAATTTTCTGAGTTTTCAATAATCTCGATAACTTTTTTTATGTTTTTTGTTGCTTTAGATAACCCTTCTAAGATTTCGAGTCTTTCAAGAGTGTTTTTTAGAAAATAATTAGTTCTTTTCCTAATTGTTTCTTCTCGAAATTCAAGAAAAAAGTTGAGATATTGTTTTAAGTTTAGTTGGATAGGTTTGCCCTTAATTAAAGCTAAAAATATTGCACCAAAGTTGGTTTGGAGAGTTGTTTTTTTATATAAATTAGAAATTATAAGTTCAGCATTAGAATCTTTTTTTAACTCTATTACAATTCTCATTCCATCTCTATCGCTTTCATCTCTAATATCAGAAATCCCATTGATTTTGCTTGTATTAACAAGTTCTGCTAATTTTTCGATCCAACCTGCTTTACTGATTTGATAAGGAAGTTCAGAAATAATTAATGCATTTTTTTTATGTTTACCTTTGCCTAAATTTATTTCTTCTGTATTTATGACTCCTCTAATTGTTATTGACCCTTTCCCTGTTTCGTAAAGTTCTTCTATGGCTTGATTATGAATCAATTCTCCGCCTGTAGGAAAATCAGGTCCTTTAATAATTTTGGAAAGTTTCTTATTATTTATATCTTTATTTTTTACTAAGGCAATTAAACCATCTACTATCTCTCCTAGGTTGTGAGGGGGAATGTTTGTTGCCATCCCAACAGCAATTCCTGATGATCCGTTCAACAATAAAAATGGAAGTTGGGCCGGAAGAACTTCTGGTTCTTTTTGTGAACCGTCGAAGTTATTGGAGAAATTTACTGTTTCTGATCCAATTTCTTCAAGAAAACCTTTGTGAGCTATAGGTGCTAATCTTGTTTCAGTGTATCTCATGGCCGCTGGTGGATCATTATCTACGGATCCAAAATTTCCATGGCCATCTAGAGTCGGATATTTAGTGGAAAAATTTTGGACTAGTCTTACTAATGCATCGTATACTGCTTGGTCCCCATGTGGATGGTACTTTCCTAGTACATCTCCAACAACTCTCGCACACTTTCTAAATGGTCTATCTGGAGTCAAACCTAATTCGTGCATTGCAAATAATATTCTTCTTTGAACAGGTTTAAGGCCGTCTCTAGCATCAGGAAGAGCACGTCCAACTATTACACTCATTGCATATTCCAGATAAGAACGTTGCATTTCTTCTTGAAGAGAGATAGAAGTGATTTTTTTCTTATCCATCAGAGTGCAAAATTAAACATGTATTTATTAACTAAATTAAGACTAATAGGTAAACAAATATTTACCAGTATTGATGATTAAGAAGATGAATTTATTTTTGATTTTGCCAATATCACATCTGTTTGAAGCTGATCATTTTGTAATAGTATCTCTGTTGAGGTTTGCAAATTTTCACCCCATAATTGTTCTTTCCTATAATCATAGTCAACATAGTTAGGGTCTTTATTTAATGCTTTTTTTGCTAGTTCAAGTGCTAATGTTATGTCTTTGATACTTAAACATGTAGCAAGTCCTAGTAATGGTTCTGCATTTTCTTCTATCGATATTGCTTTTTTAAAAAGTTTGATTGAAAGCTTTATTTTGTTTTTCTCAAAATAAGCTAAACCTTGATTATTTATTGCTTGCCAGAAATCAGGCTTGATTTTTATAGATTTATCAAATAACTCTATAGCTTTTGAGTAATTTTTTTCCATTAAAAAAATATTCCCTAATTGAAAAATAGCTTTATGATTATTTGGTTCAATTTTTAGTCCATTTTCTAAAGAAGTCTTGGCCTTTTTAAGTTGTGTAATCTTAAAGTAAACATTACTTTTAGCAAAGTATATTTCGCTATTTTTTGGATTAATTTTTTGAGCTTTAATGAGAGAAATTAATGAGTTTTTGTATAGTTTATTAGCTAACTGTGCTTCAGACAAAATTAACCATAGTTTTTCATCTTTTTTATTTAGCTGTGTAGCTAATTTTGCTAAATTAAGACTTTGTTTATATTGTCCAAAATATAAAAGTTGATATGCATTTTTCCCTATAGATAAGCTTTCCTTTTCTAAATTTTCATTTGATGGCAAGTAATAATAGGGTATTAGTGATTGCACTTTTTCTACGTTACAAAAGTAAAAAATAACTAAAGAGACGCATATTAATTTTTTTACAAACCTTTTCATATTTTTATTTGATATTTAAGTTTGCTCTTATGTTTCTTCTCCACATCCATGGCTTAATCCTTTTTAATGTTGTTCCTTTAAGATTTTCTTTCCAAGTTTTATCATCCCAACTTAATGACTCAATATTAAGATTTTTAATCCATTCTTTTGGAGTAGTTTCAAAAGTATTGTTGTATGGTACAGATTTATTCCAAGGGCAAACATCTTGACAAATATCACATCCCGCAACCCAACCATTTAAATTTTTTTCTATCTTTTTTGGAATAGTTTTTTCTCTATTTTCTATTGTGTGATAAGCAATACACAGATCTGACTGTATTACAAAGGGCTCAACTATTGCCTTTGTTGGACAATGTTCAATACACTTATCACATTTGCCACAAAGTGATTGATGTGGTTTATCTGGTACTAGATCTTTTGTGAGGATCATAAAACCTAAAGTAAACCAAGAGCCATTTTTTCTGCTTATTAAGTTACTATTTTTACCTATCCAACCAAGACCTGATTCTTCAGCCCATGCTTTCTCAAGTAAAGGTGAAGTGTCAACGCATATTTTCCATTTGCAATCAGGAATTTCTAAGTTAATCCATCTACCAATATTTTTTAATTTTTTATGAATTACTTTATGGTAATCTTCTCCTTGACTAAATTTACCCACCTTTAAAATTTCGTCTTTGTTTTTATTTTGCGAATTTATATAACTAAATCCAACGCTTAGAACACTTTTTGCTCCTTCAAGTAATGAGCCTATGTTTTTCCTCCTTTCTGCTTCCATCCATTTCATGGAGCCATGGTGGTTATTAGATAACCATCGATCTAATGCATTAGTTCTTAATTTCAAACGCGAACTGCCTGGTATTGAAGCAATTCCAGACATTGTAAAACCTTCATTAATTGCTCTTTCTTTTAATTTTTTGCTTATTTCTTTTTTGTTTAGAGTATTTATCATTATTCTATTATGTCTAGCATATGGTTTTAAAAGTTATTTTTTGGGTAATAAACTATAAATAATTTAGATTAATTAAAAAAAATATATCCTAACTTAGTAAAAACAGTTAAATTATTAGTAAAATTGGTTTAGTTAAATTCGTTATTTTGGTTGAATCTAATCAAAATCAAGATTCTAACCTAGGATCTAGGCTTCAACAAGATTTAAAAAATGATCTCATAGCTGGATTGTTGGTTGTAATACCTTTGGCGACAACTATCTGGTTGTCATCACTAGTTAGTAAATTTGTTTTAACTTTAGTAACTTCTGTTCCTAAGCAATTAAATCCCTTTATTACTTTAAATCCATTATTACAAGATTTAATTAATCTTACTTTGGGCTTAACTGTGCCTTTATTGGCAATTTTGCTTATAGGTTTAATGGCGAGAAATTTCGTAGGAAGATGGTTATTAGAGTTTGGTGAAGGTACATTATCAAAAATTCCTGTAGCGGGTGCTGTTTATAAAACTCTTAAACAATTGTTAGAAACTTTTTTAAGTAATAAATCTAATCGTTTTAGAAGAGTTGTTTTAGTTCAATATCCACGAGAAGGTTTATATAGCGTAGGCTTTGTAACTGGTGATGTGGGCCCCTCTCTTCAGCCAGAATTGGACGAAAAGTTGTTAAGTGTTTTTATACCTACAGCACCAAACCCAACTACCGGATGGTATACCTTGGTTCCTGAGTCTTCAGTTAAGGATTTGGATATTTCTGTTGAAGATGCTTTTAGAACGATAATTTCCGCTGGTATAGTTAATCCCGATGAGAAAAATAACACTTCAAATCCAACATTTTCAAAACTATTTTCTCAGTTTCGGGCTTCCACCAATACGTCCTCTTAATTGATGCAAAACAATAGATCTCTCTCTAGAGAATTATCTTTAATTTCTCTTGGCCTCATTAAAGATAAAGGTGATTGTAAGTTAAATAAATTTCAGATTGAAGAGATTTTTGAATCTGCTTTAGATTCTTTAATTAACCATTGCAGAGATGAATTAGATAATTGCGAATCAGAATTAGAAAATGCATCACAAAAAATATTAGAAAGTGAACTCTATGAAGGGGTTGATTCCTCTTTTTCAAGGATTAGAGATCAATTAAAAGAATCCCTAATAAAAATTGAAACTGTAATGAATACACTCTCAGTCACTTTAGACTTCCCAAAATTAATAGTTTCTAGTGGACAAATTGATATTAGAGAGGATGTTAATCAGAGGATTTCCAACATTATTGATAATCTTAAAATTATTGATTCTGATATTGATCAAGCAATGAATGGTTGGAGATTACAAAGATTACCAAGAGTAGATCGAGATATTTTGCGTTTAGCCTATGTGGATATAAATTTTTTTGGCACACCTGTTGCAGTTGCTTGTGATGAGGCAGTTAATTTAGCCAATAAATATAGTGATACTCAAGGAAGAAAATTTATTAATGGAGTTTTAAGAAGATTACAAACAGCAAAAATTAAATGATTATTTGATATAACAAAAAAATATTTTAAAATTCGCTAATATGCATTATAAATATCAATGACACAAACTGATTCAGATAATTCTCGAGAGTGGGCCTCACAAGCCTATGCCATATTAAAAAAACGACAAGAAGAACAAAAACAAAAATTACAGGATCAAGAAGAACAAAAACAAAAATTACAGGATCAAGAAGAGCAAAAACAAAAATTACAGGATCAAGAAGAGCAAAAACAAAAATTACAGGATCAAGAAGAGCAAAAACAAGAGTTGATTAATAATGCTAGAAAAGAAAATATTCCTGGACCATCTAAAACTTTTGTTGAAGCTGAATTAGGAGAATTTGATGAAAATTTTACTTGGTCAGCAATGGTATTAGCTGCTCAAGGAAAAAAAATAGATCAAATATCGATAGATGAAATTGATTGGTTAACTAAATTAAGAAGAGGATTAGAAGAAACACGAAAAGGTTTTGTTACTGAATTATTAGACAAATTAGGAGATGATCCTCTGACTCCTGAATCTCTCGATGATTTAGAGACACTCTTAATAAGAGCTGATGTTGGTATAGATTCAACTGACAAAATTATAAGTTCTTTAAGAAAAAAATTAAACGAAGAAGTCGTTGGTGGAGAAGCAGGGATAAAATTTTTAAAGAAAGAATTAAAAAAAATTGTCGATTTACCTATAAAAAACTCAGGCAATGACCTTTTAGTGCCGCAAAAGGGTAAGTTAAATGTTTGGTTATTAGTAGGAGTTAATGGCGTTGGTAAAACTACAACATTAGGAAAATTAGCATATTTATCATCACGGAGTGACTATAAAACGTTGATAGCTGCTGCCGACACTTTTAGAGCTGCTGCAGTAGAACAATTAAAAGTGTGGGGTGAAAGGAGTAATGTCGATGTTATTTCTAATCAATCAAAAAATGCTGATCCAGCTGCTGTAGTTTTTGACGCAATTAATTCTGCAATTAAAAGAAATGTTGAATTATTATTAGTAGACACAGCAGGTAGATTGCAAACAAAAAATAATTTAATGGATGAATTAGCAAAAATAAAAAAAATTATTGATAAAAAGGCTCCAGATGCAATTGTTGAATCATTACTAGTTTTAGATGCAAGTCAGGGGCAAAATGGTTTAAAACAAGCAAAAAGTTTTGCTAAATCAGCAAATTTAAGTGGAGCAATTATTACTAAATTAGATGGAACTTCAAGAGGAGGGGTTTCTTTAGCTGTCTCTGAAGAAGTTAATTTGCCTATAAGATTTATTGGTGCTGGAGAGGGTATAAAAGATTTGAGACCTTTTAATAGTTATGAATTTGTTGAGGCGTTACTTGGAGATAAATAAATATTTAATTAAATTTTTTTAAAAATTAAAATTTAATGTTAAAACATACTTATCTATTGGCTTTGTTGTGACAAATAATCAAAAAGAAAAATTATTTTCAAACAAATCTATTCAAAAATTTTTAGAGAATGAATCTACAGTATCTTTAAAAGATAAATATAAATTTGCTGAAATTGCAGCTTCGTTAGCATATTATTTAAAATCTTTTTCCAATATAAATAAATTATTAGATTATGTTTGTTTAATTTTCAAATATATTTTTAATGAAAAAGTACTATTAATTATCCCTTTAAATTATGAAGGAGAAATATGGAATGAAAATATAAAAATTTCTGTTGAAAATGAATGTTTAAATATCTCCGAAGAAATTAATAGTTTTTTGACTAAATTTAATTTTTCTAAAAACTTTAAAATAAAAGATATTGTAACTTTTGATAATGCTTTAAAAAATAATTTTAAAAAATATAAAATTGAAACAAAAAAAATATTATCTCGGGGCAAATGTAGAGGATTTATTTACATTTTTGGTAATGATTTTTCAAGTGAATCTATTGTCGATGATCCTAATTTTAATTTTATTCAAAACTGTCTTGCTATTGGATTAGAAAATTACTGTTTAATACAAACAAAAAAAAAGCATGAGAATGTAGATAGACAAATTTCTACTGGAGCTGAAATACAATCTCAATTACTCCCAGATTATTGTCCGATTATTTATGGTGTAGACTTAGCAGCACATTGTAGACCTGCACTGCAGTTAGGTGGAGATTATTATGATTTTATGTGTTTAAAAACAAATATCTCAGAAAAAAGAAAAGAAAAAGCTAGATGGGCGTTAGTTATTGGTGATGTTATGGGTAAAGGTATTCCAGCAGGACTTCTTATGACTATGCTAAGAGGAATGTTACGCGCAGAGGTTCTTACAGGTTTACCTCCAGATAGGATTTTGCATGATTTAAATCAATTAGCAATAAATGATTTGGATCAATCACATAGATTTGTGACATTATTTTATTCAGATTATGATCCTAGAACTAGAAAATTGAGATTTGCTAATGCAGCCCATAATCCACCTTTGCTTTGGAAAAACTCAGCCCAGAAAATTATTAAATTAGATGCAGAAGGATTTGTACTTGGACTTCAAAAAGATGCTGAATATGATTGTGGTGAAATCAAGCTTAATAATAATGATCTAGTACTTTATTATACTGATGGGGTGATAGATACATCTAATTCTTTAGGTGAAAGATTTGATGAAAAAAGGTTAATTAAAATGTTAACAAAATTATGTAAGCAATCTTATTCGTCTCAAGAAATCTTAAATAAAATATTTAAAAAATTAGATGACTTTACAGGACAAAATAGACATTTGGAAGATGATGCATCCATAGTTATTTTTCAATTAAAATAGATATTTTGTCACCTACATAAAAAAATGCTTTATTAGAGATATCTAAAGTAATTAATCGATATGGCAAAAATTTGGAGTAAAAGATTTGATAATACTCTTAACCCATTTATTGAGAAATTTAATGCTTCTATTAGTTTTGATAGAAAGCTTATCTTAGAAGATTTAGATTGTTCGATTGTCCATGCAAAAATGCTTGGCAAGACAAAAGTTTTATCCTCTTCTGAAACTTTGCAAATTATTAGTGGTTTAGAAAAAATAAAAGTTGAGTATCTGGAGGGAAAATTTATTCCTGCCCCACCTTCCGAAGATATTCACTATTGTATTGAAGAAAAACTAATTAGTCTAATTGGTGAAACTGGAAAAAAATTACATACAGGCAGAAGTAGAAATGATCAAGTTGGTACAGATGTAAGATTGTGGCTAAGAAAAGAGATTGATAATATTGAAATTTTAATAACCGATTTGCAAAAATCCCTCTTAAATCTTGCAAAATCAAATATTTATAACTTAATTCCTGGATATACACATTTGCAAAGAGCACAACCATTATCTCTAGCTCATCATTTATTGGCATATTTAGAAATGTTCCAAAGAGACCGCGATAGATTTAAAGAAGTAAGATCAAGAGTAAATATTTCTCCATTAGGAGCTGCAGCATTAGCCGGTACAAAAATAAAAATAGATAGGAACTTTACAGCTAGAGAATTGGGCTTTGAAAAGATTTATAAAAATAGCATTGATGCAGTAAGTGATAGAGATTTTTGTATAGAGTTTGTTTCTGCATCTGCTTTGGTAATGTCTCATTTAAGTAAAATTTCGGAGGAAATAATCCTATGGGTTACTGATGAATTTTCTTTTGCAAAATTAACAGACAAATGTGCAACGGGAAGTAGCTTAATGCCTCAGAAAAAAAATCCCGATGTTCCAGAATTAATAAGAGGTAAAACTGGAAGAGTGTATGGACATCTTCAAGCGTTGTTAACCATGGTTAAGGGTGTACCACTTGCATATAATAAGGATTTTCAAGAGGATAAAGAGCCTATATTTGATACCGCAGAGACTATATCGTCTTGTATTAAGGCAATGACGATTTTAATTAATGAGGGTATAGAACTTAATGTTAATAATCTATCTGAATCGGTAGCAAATGACTTTTCTAATGCTACTGATTTGGCAGATTATTTAGTTGGAAAAAAAATTCCATTTAGGACTGCTTATCAAGTTGTGGGTGAAATTGTTAAATATTGCTTAGAGAGAAAAATTTTGTTTAAAAATCTTACAATTGATGAATTTAAAAAATTTCATCCTGAATTCGATGAGGATGTTTTTGTGGATCTTGAACCTTTTAATGTCGTTAAGTCGAGGACTAGCGAAGGTGGAACTGGATTTAACCAAGTTGAAAAAGAGGTAAATAATTGGCAGAAAAAATTGATATTTTGAATCTCAATTTTTTTTCTACAACAAGGGTTTGCTTTGAAGTAGAATATTAGGGTAATGTTATAAAACTGCTTAAAGTAGTTTTTTTAATTAGGTTATTTTTGTTGAATTTAAAGTGAGTATTTTTGTTGGTAATTTGCCTTTCCGCGCAGAGCGTGAAGATGTTTTACAATTGTTTGCCCCTTTTGGTGAAGTTTTAAATTGTTCTCTTCCTCTTGAAAGAGATACTGGAAGAAAAAGGGGATTTGCATTTGTTGAGATGGCAGATGAAACTATCGAGTCAACAGCTATTGATGGT
>Ga0163109_10003428_pt1 | contig 12122 bp, 17 predicted proteins | sample CRUFie1St13metaG_FD_108704 | JGI IMG/M metagenome (GOLD analysis project Ga0163109, IMG submission 108704) | Marine microbial communities from the Costa Rica Dome - CRUD Field 142mm St13 metaG | ecosystem: Environmental > Aquatic > Marine > Oceanic > Photic zone | place: Costa Rica: the Eastern... | reverse complement strand
TAAAAAAGATTGATTTCTCACCAGATGATACAGGGTATGATATTATAGGAATAAACAATCCACTTGGTTGTACAAGAAAGTCAAAAGTATTTCATGATAAGATACTTGAGAAGAATCAGTTCTTTCAGTTAGCGCCTTATGTTGATGATGATACGAAACATCCGCAAGGTCTTGCTGGAAATTCTGCATATATAATAAAGCCTGAAGGCGCACACGATCTTATAAGACTAGTCGTCAAACATGGACTATGGCCAAATGATGCCATAATGTGTAGACAACTAATAGACGTGGCAGTAACAAGAAAATTTTACACGAGAGTTCAAGGACTCCCATCTACAACAACACAATGATATAAATAGGTAATGATATGGAACTATTTTACGCAATTATATTAGGTATACTTTGGAGTGAGATTATTTCTCATTTTGGAGCATCTATTTTATTACACCGCTATTATTGTCATAAACAATTTAAAGTGCCGTGGTGGTTTGAAACTATAGGTTTAGCAATGTTAATGATTGCTTGTATACGAACACCTATAGGTTGGATAGCATCACATAGAATGCATCATAATCATTCAGATGGACCAAAAGACCCTCATGCTGCAAATCATGTAGGTTATTGGAAAGTGTTATTTACTACATGGGATATTGATAGAATACCTATGAAATATGCTAGAGATTTATACAAGAATCCTCAATTAGTATTCTGCCATAAGCATTGGCTAAAAATATTGATTATTGTTAACGTAATTAGTTTTATTATTAGTCCTTATTTTTGGATAGCATTCTGTGTAGTACCGTTTATATTCGCAAAAATAGGTTTTGGATTACTAAATACTGTTGGACATAGAGAAGAAGGTGGAGCAAATGTTCCTTGGTTGAATTTTTTTATAGCAGGAGAAGGTTATCATAAAAATCATCATGATAATTGGAAAAAAGTGAGATTACACAAATGGGATACTGGAGGTTGGTTAGCTGAAAAATTATTTGTTAAAAAATAGCAGATGGTTCAATCCCCTGTTTGGCCAGAAGTAGAAAAACTCTTAAAAGAAATCAAAATATCAGATACTTATTATTTACGAGGTAATAACAAAGCCTCTGGCGAGCTTAAATCAGTTATAGAATTACATAGAGAGTGGGTAAAATCTATTATAGATTTATCTGAATTTCCACATGCCTATGTTACTTCAGGAGCTACAGAAGCAATTAACCATTGGCGCATGACAGATAAGAGGCCTTGGCAATATTTTAAAGGTGACTATCAATGGCCGCAAATTATTTCAAAAAATGGCAGTGAAAATAAATATTTAAATTCTAAAGAAGTGTTGTATGTTTCAAATCCAGCATGTTCTACTGGAAATTTTGTCTCATTAAAAAATATAGATAATCCAGTTATATTAGATTGTGCTTATATTACAGCAACTGCTATTAAAAAAATTACAGTTCCAAAAAACACTGAGCAAGTTATGTTTAGTTTTAGTAAAGGGTTTGGATTGATTGGACAAAGATGTGGATTAGTTTATACTAAAGAACCACATCCTACACTAGAACCATTGAGTAGTGTTGAATGTTTTAATTATGCTAGTTCTAAAATTATGGAGGCTATGATGAATAATTTTACTGTTGATGAAATGTATAATAAATATAAAGATATACAAAAGGAGGTATGTAACAAGTACGATTTAATTCCTTCAGATACGTATTTTGTTGCTACTAGTACTGATCCTTTTTATAAAAAACTAAGAAGAAATGAAAACACAGCACGACTTTGTATAACGGGAATTGAATAATGAAAAAACAAAATTTACCTACAGTAGCTAATTTAAATCTTGATATTGATCTTGAAAAATTAAGAGAAGCAACGGATACATTAGCTGAAAAATTCGTAGACGTTAGAACCGCTAATCCCATGTTATGTGATAATCATATGGAATTAGTTAAAGACGTATATGACAACTTTGAACAAATCAATTTAACAGAACCTAGTGAAATACTACCTTATACTGCAAGTATAAAGGAAAGATTAAAACGCAGAGAAGAACATTTATATAATGTTCCTACTGAAAACTATACAGGCAGTTATTTTGAAAAAATCGTTACACAATGCAAAGCACCTGCTAGTAGAATTCGCATAACTAAGTTAGCACCTGGAAAAATGATTCCTTGGCATGTTGATTATGATGTGGGTTATGCAGTAAGATGTATTTGCCCAGTATATGGAGGAAAGAATGTAATTAATTTATTTAAGAGAGATGGAAAATTAGAAGCATATAATTTAGAAGATGGAACAGCAAACTTTTTAAATATTGGTTATGCTCATGCAGTTGTTAATATGAGCGATAAACCAAGAATAGCTTTGATGTTCAGTTTGGATGGAACAGATGATATCGCAAGTTTATAATTATACAGATGATCAATTAAGAGAATTGATGACTAAAGTCCAACGAGAAGGGTTGGCAATATTTACAGAACAATGGTGTAACGAAGAACAACTCACAAGTATTTTTAAACGTACAGGCGAGTGTGAAGCACCAGGATTGTTTATGAACGATCCAGATTACCCAGAAATATTTAAAGTAAGTGGTGAAAGAGATGCAGAAGGAAACAGAATTGGTATGTTTGGTGATGGTGAATTAGGCTGGCATAGCAATGGAAACAGTAGACATCTCATTGATAAAATACTAATTGGTTTGTATTGCGTAAAAGGTGATCCTAATACTACACTGAGTATATGTAATACTAGTCAGCCATATTACGATATGAGCGAAGACGAACGTGAATATTATGAAAGTATTAAAATCAAGATAAAATTTAAGAATCACACCATGTACAGTTTAGATGATGACGATCCTGAACTGGAATTTATGAGTAAAAACAGAGGTAGTATTAGACCTCTAATAGGAACTCACCCACATAATGACCTCAAGTACTTTTACTTTCCATATCACTTTATATGTGGTGCGTGGGAAGGTAAAAAGAAAGTAGATCATGAGCCAATTATTGAAAAATTAATTCCAAAGATTTTTAAAAGTACGTATCAAACACACCATATATTTCAACCAGGTGATTTGTTGTTTATGGATCAGTTTACGTCTTTGCATAGAAGAACACCAGTTATGGGTCCTAGATTATTATGGAGAGTCGCCAGCGACTACAAGAGACTATGGAATTAAGTTTAGCAAATTATGTTCAAAGAATACAGCTTTTTACTGATAAAGAATGCGATAATATTATCAACGAATTAGAAAAAGTTAATAACTGGAGAGAGTACCCATATGATAGTCCAGAAGATAACATATGTGTGCAAGAAACTCCAGATGTATCATACTATGATTGCAGACTTCCTGAAGATAATACAATTCGTAAGTTTATGCATGAAAAGATTGCTAAAGCAGTAGATTCTCATATCCAAGACTTTCTTTCTGAACTGCCATGGTTTAGTTATTGGACAGGTTCAGGCAATTTGAACTTTATAAAATATCCTATGCACACAGGAATGGATACGCACTGCGATCATGTACGAAATCAATTTGATGGATCACGTCGAGGAATACCAATATTAACAGTCTTAGGAGCGCTAAACGATGATTATGAGGCTGGAGAATTATTATTTTGGAATAAAGAAAATATTAAGATGAGTATAGGAGAGGCATTGATCTTTCCTTCAAACTATTTGTTTCCTCATAAAGTAGAAATTGTAAAAAGAGGCACGAGATATTCTTTCGTGAATTGGATATGGTAGAAGTCCCTTGGCCAAACATACAAACCAAATTTGAAGAAGGTGGTGCTAGGAAAGTACCATTAAAAGAAGATTATGCGTTTAAAGACATGTGGTATCTTGACACTGAACAAGCAGAACCTATATTCAAAGTGCAAGCTGATATTATTAAAGAAAGACAATCTAAAGGAATTGTTGATGTAGGTTGTCGGCATGGACCAGTATTGAAATATTTAGATCATAATTTTGATTACATGGGATTTGATACCTCAGTCGAACCTATTCAATTGGCTTCTGAAGAATGGAAAGATAATGTTAATATTGAATTTAGATGCAAGAGTTGGTATGACATAGAAACATTTAAAGTTGATTTTAAAGTAGATACTGTCATTTTTAGTGGAGTATTACTGTACAGAAGCGATCACTTTGAATTTTTTGAATGGGTACTAAAGTTTTATGATGCTAAACATGCCATTATACAAGAACCTTATCACGATCAAAAACATTGGGACGATAATTTGATACTTAATACTATTACCAATGATTTAGAAAGATATCGTAATAAATATAAATGTAAAGAAACACTACTAGACTGCGAAATATTTGCAGGGAAAAGGTTAATATTAGATGTTACGTTATAGAATAGAAAAACATGTTGTGGATGTAAGTCAACGTAAGTATTCGAATTTAGATCCACCAGGTGATAGACCAACTTATGATATGCTTCAGATCAATAATGAATACTTAGGTTACAAAGGAATCGTGTATACTCCTATTGATATGCCAATTTTAGAAGTCGATACACAACAAGTGTACGATTTAAGAACAAGCGAAGCTTTATTAAAAGAATATCCCGGAACAACATTTGGGTGTGAACATGGAGCTGGTGAAGTTCTTTTTCTTAAACATAATCATTTTAATGAGCCTGAAAAAGATGGAGAATGGTATGGCTGGGTAGAAAAAGAAATGCCGCATGTAAAAGAGTTTATTGAAAAACTTCCGTATAAAAGCATTTGTCAATTGAGTTTTGTAGCACCACCTGGTCCGACTGTTGCTCATTATGACCAACCACTTAATGCTACTTCTTTAATGATTCCTCAGTCTCCTTCTTGTTATCGAATTAGATGGAGTCATGTAACAAAACCAGAAGAAGAAGTCTTTTACTTATCTAAAGATTCAGAAGCTACCAAAATATATCCAATGCTTCCTACAGAAACAAATACATTTGTTTATGATGGTAGTGTATGGGAACATGGTGCAGATAGAGGATTTCCAATGCATGAAAGATGTCAGATTATTATATCAGGAATACTAGATATAGAAAAACATCATGCTTTATTAGATAAATCAATTGAAAAGTATAAAGATTATGTGATATATGATTGACACTTTTGCTCCTTATCAAAATGTCAGACTCACAATTCCATTATCTATAATAAAAAAAGAAGCTCAACATTTATGGGATAATGGATATTATGTTGAGCATAGAGGTAATTGGTCAAAAGGTTGGTTCGCGTTTACATTATTTGGAGAAGGACCTTATATTACCTTAGGTGGAGATTGGGGAGATAAAAGCAAATATCATTGGACTAAAATTGCAAAAAAACAATGTCCTCAAACGGTAGAATGGATTCAAGAGCTTCCTATAGAGGAAATATATCGTGTAAGATTCATGTTTATGACACCCGGTGGATATATTAAAATACACCATGATAAAGAACCACATGAGAAAATAGGAGAAACTATTGTAAATGATGCAATGAATATTGCGATTACAAATTCAGATTGCACTATGTATCAAGTTTATAAAAATCATTATAATATCGTACCTTTTAATGATGGTGATGCTTTTTTCTTCAACAATCGGTATTTTCATTTTGTTGACAATCCTGTATCAAGTAATTTAAGAATACATATGATTATACATGCAAAATGGAATTCTGTATTAGCGGAACCTTGTAAATTAAATTTATTAAATAAATCTTTTCTTGATCATGATGAAAAGTTTTATGTCGACAAAGAGAAATTGAATGAAAAAATCGAAGCATATAGCCCAGACTTGTCTCGTTATTGTTAATTCTATAAATTCATCCGCTGAACACATAGAACTTGGTGCAGCAAAAAATTATACAGAAAGTATGATTTATGATTTGCAAAATAAGTTACCAGAACTTAAAATTTATTTTGATCAGTTTGATGAAATTTGTAATTACAAATATGCTGTTATAACAAATATAGGAAATTTTATTGAATACTATAATTTATGTGAAATAATAGAGCGTTGCGTAGAAGAAGATTATGCTGTTATAGGTCATATATTACAAAAAAATGATTACTATGAGCTACATGATCAGTGTTTTGTAATTGATGTTGAAAAATGGAAAGCAATAGGTAAAACTCCTTTTTATCAAGTAGCAAACGGTAAAGCTATAGCTGTAGAACGATCGATAGAAAATTTACATGATGACTACACACCAAAATGGATACGAGCTGACTTACATGCTGACACTAAACAACCTTACATGATTCCAATAGAATCTGCAAACATTGGATCAAAACTTATATCAGATTTTCTTTATCACAATTATAAAATTTCAGCATTTACTCCTTTTGAAAGAAAGCACAAATATTATTTGTATCCTGGAACCAAATGGTTTTATCAAGCGCTTTTCGAAACTGAGTACTACGGATTTTGTAATGAAAAGATGGAAAAACTTACAAAAGAATTTCCTAAAGACATTGAACAATATTTTGGTATTGCCTCTCCTTATTTTATTCTTTTATTTGCAAAGACTAATCCACACTGCAAAACTTGGTTTATAGTTGATAATAGTGATGTGCAACTCTTATATTGTAAATATGTTTTAAAAAATATTTTTGTAGCCAGTTCTGATCCAATGGAGATCTTTGATGATTTTTTTAAAGAGTATCCATGGATATCTAAACAAGAATTTGAACAGATAAGATATTCTTATGATTTGGAAAGAAATATAAAATATATAATAGAAAATATTGAACCAGTTGAATTAGGTAATGTTAATTATAAAAAACAAAATTTATGGATCGATCACTCATTAGATATAGAAGACAAAAAAACTCTTGTGTATCTTTCCAATGTTTTTAAATATCCGCCGCAAAGTAAGTGGTATCCTTTAAGTAAACAACGGCATTCCGGAAACCTTTTTATGAAAAAAATAAAATCAAATGAAAATATAAATAGTATTGTGAGTAATTACAATGAAAATGTGGAGAAGATAAAATGATAATTGAAAATCCTATTGCTAATGAATATATTATTGAAGCCCCTGAATTTATAGATTGGTTTCCTCCAAGAGACGAACTATGGGATCTTAGAGGCGAGTTGCTAAGTGGAGATCAGCGATCTTGGGACGGACAGGACTGGTATAGAACAAATGACGATCCCAGATTTCAAAATACTTTAGATAGAATTGATCGAGCATATGTAGATGAAGGAACAGATATTACTCCATACCTTACAGTTAAACACGAGGGTCTATGGATGAGACCTCATATTGATAACTGTCCAGGACGTAATGTAGTTTTAATTTATCCCATTTCTCCATTAGACTATGATATTGTTTATGTTGATAAGTGTGAAGAAGGAATGGAACAATTAGACACTGATTTTTATCATCGACCATACGAAGATACAGTACCATATGAATACAATGAAGTGTTTAGACATACATATAGATGTCCTACGTTTCTAAATACTAAACACCCTCATGCAGTTGAAGAACGTCGAGAAAGAAAAATGCTTTCTTTTAGAGTAAATTTTGGTGATGAAAGCTGGACATTTAATGATGTTGTAAATCATTATAAATCAGGTAAAATGTTTCATGTCTAAATGGGTTATAGAATTACCATGGCTGTCTAGTTTAATTGATCTTGATGCACTCAAAGATAATTATCCTTATGACCAAGCGAAAGACGATCCTTGGCGAGGAGTTCGCTGCCTAGAAATCGGTTTAGATAATAAAGAAATGCAAAAGTTTTATGAAAAATATCATGAAAACAAACACTATACTAAACCACCAACATATTGGTTAACACATAAATCAAAAGAAACTTGGATTTCACCACATACTGACCAAACTAGAGATGCAGTACTACTATTTCCAATCACCCCAAAAACGCATACTATAAACTTTTTAGAAGACGTAAATGATTCTAATAGTATTATTCATTCTCACACATATAAATGTCCTTCAATGCCTCATGCAAAAATCCCACACTGTGTTTTTGATGAAGGAATTGAAAGGTGGTTTATACAGATATCACTTCATATAAAAAATTATACTTGGGAAAATTTAGTTAGTTTGGTTAATGATTCAGAACTCTTCGCAAAATAAACCTTGGTGCGTTCAGCCATTTAATTCAATGTCATTAAATTTAAATGGACATTATAGATTGTGCTGTGAAGCAATGCAAACAGAACAAACCTTTAACAATGTTTCTCCCAAAGATTTTTTTAATAGTGATGAAATTGTTGATATTAAAGAAACAATGATGAATGGAGATCCTTTAAGTCATAAAAAAATACAGCACTATTGTCAGCGATGTATAAAAGAAGAGCAAAGATCTGGAACTTCTAGAAGAAAAAGAATGAACGCAAATGAAAGTTCTATGAAAGAATTTACTTTGCAAATATCTGGATTTGGTAATAAATGCAATCTGATGTGTAATCATTGTTCTTCATATTTAAGTTCTAAGTGGGCACACTTTGCTAAAAAGTTAAAAAATGATAATGATGAATTTAAAAACTTGATTGATGTAGAAAGATATGCAGATACGACAGCACTAGAATATCCTGCAACAAAAGATGATATGTTTGATAAATTTTTAGATTTTGTTAATAGTACTGTTGATAAAATTGATTTATCAGGCGGTGAAGTTTTAATTAATAAAAAAATGAAAGATTTTATTAATAAGGTTGATGTAAATAAAATAATAACAATCAATACTAATGGATCGCTAGATACCAGAATATATGAACGTTTTTATAAAGTAAATCCAAATATATCATATAATGTGTCATTTGATGGACTTGGTGATGTACATGAATTGATTAGAACACTATCAGATTGGAATATGTACGAAAACAATTTAAAATTTTTTGCTGATAATAATATTAAAGTAATGTTATTTTTGTCTTTGCAAACTTTAAATGTATTACAATTAAAAGAGATGTTAGAATATATAGATCACTGGCCATTTCATTTTGATTGGCACTTTGTTTATACACCACCTCATTTATGCATAAGCAATTTACATCCCAATGTAAAAGAGCAGGTCTTTGATATGTTAGATACTATTAAAACTGAAAGAATGGATCTAGAACCAATATATAAATTATTAAAAGTGCCGTATATAGAAAAAGAATGGGAAACTTTATTGGAATGGTTAAAGCTACATGAAAAACATCATAATAAAACCTTATATTTTAAAACGTGAAATACAACCAGGTGATTGGGACGATGCATTTAAACAACTACAATTAGATAGCACAGGCGATCGGTTAGAAAATAACTATATAAAAGATAATTTACATTTAGATAAAATGTATAATTTTATTTTTTCATACGATGGAGATAATCTTGTGCAAGTATCTGGTTGTCAAGAATGTTCAGATAATGTGGTAAGAGTTTTTAGTAGGTATTATGTCTTCAAAAAATATAGAACCGACAGTAGTTATCTTTTTGATAAAACTGATAACTTTTCAGAATTGAAATATTCTTTAAAAACACTTTCAGATTTTAAACTTATTATTTGGTCTCGAGATAAATCTGCTGGCTTTTTTAAAAAATTAAAAGAACATCGATCTGATTTGTTCGATGATTGGAAAGTACATAATAAACCAATAGAACTTATGTATAAAAATAATTATCAATCGATTTTCTACACTGGAGATATATCCTACATAGACGAGGTCGTTTATGATAACGATTAATTACAATTATTATAATAATCTAGATCTATTTAAATGGGTAAGAGATTATTATAAAGCATTAGATACAACTGGATTTCATTTTACAATTATTGATGATGGATCAATGGATGTACCTTTACCAGATGCATTAGTTCCATCTGATTGGTCTTTTTATAGAGTAACAGAAGATGTTGGGTGGAATTGTAACGGTGCAAGAAACTGCTTAATGAAAGAAACACAAACTAAATGGAATCTTAATATTGATCTAGATAGAGTCGTGGCTCCACAATCATTAAATTTTTTAAAAAATCACGACTTACAAGAAGACACCATGTACCATTTTGCATCGCTTCCACATGATAGGATTGCCACACAAGATGCTAAAGTTCAAGATTATACTTGGTTGTTATCAGACGAACAGAAAAATTTAGAATATAAGTGTGCATACAATACCTATATTTGCACTAAAGAATTATTCTGGGGTAAGGGAAAAGGATACGCAGAGTTAGCACATGGCGGTGAGTATGGAGGAGATTATTTATTTCTAGATAGATTTAAACCATGGCAAATGCATCACAAACTTTACGTATTTAATGTAGTAGATCATGCAACCTTTTCGCATGAGTGGAAACAAGAAAGTATGGATAGATGGGGTAGATATAAAGCAGGAGAAGATAACGGCGTAAGAGTGGGGTTTCCCTGGATTAAAATTCGCTAACACATCCTACAATATGAAGTCGGTGTTCCCATGAAGCATTTACAAATGTGTGTATCTTTCGAGTGTCTATTAGATAATGATTGCCATCTGCTGGAAGTCTAATAACTTCGTCATCAACTACAAAGAAACAATTTGGATTTGTAATAAGAGGAACATGCATTCTTGGCGTAGGATCTTTATGATAACTATAGCAATACTTTGGTGGCATATTCATTAATCTACTTCTATACATTTTTAAATCTGACAAAACAGAATTAGTGTATGGTAGATCATATGCAAACACATTGAAATCTTCTTCTTTAAAATCTAATTTTGCTAATTGACCTTCTCCACCACTACCTTCTTTAGTTACCTGTAGTGATAATTGGTCGTCATATTCTGGTAGTGACTTTATTTCATCTAATATTAAATCTATTTTTATGGACATACTGTTATATCTTTCACTTTGTGGGGTTGTTTTAAAATCCAATCAATTACTTTACAGCAATATTCTATACTCATTTTTTTATCTTTTACTAATTCTACTCTTGGACTATCGAAATATCCGAACCTTACAATCGTAGTGTCAACACCCTGATAAAATAATTGATTATTTGCTTTATCAAGTGCTGCCTTTTCTATTTGATATATATGAGGTTGTTGTTTACTTTGATCTGGAGAATTAGATCCTATATTAATAATTCTTTTATTTAAAGCAGCGGCTTTATACAAAAGATCCACTTGAGAAAATCCATCATGTTTACAGTTAATAAACACGTCGCAATCTTCTAATGATTCACAATTCCCATATAAATCAACTAAGGCTTTTCCTAGTCCACGTCTAACGCCAGTTATATAATATTTCTCTATCATTTATAAATCATATTTATATTATATATAAACGCATGGTAGAAAAATTCATTCCAAAATTTTTAAGCTGTTTATACGATGAAAGAATTAAAGATGTTATTCCTGGTCAGGAACTTATTGACATGTTTCATTCAAATCAAATCAATAGTATATATGAAATTTTAAAAGCTGCAGATGCATTAAGAATTCAAGGGATGCCCACAAAAACTCTATATATTGGATCTTGGATGGGATTTAAGACTAAACTCTTTTCAGAGTATTTTCAACTTAGTATTACAGAACTTGAACTTGATGAAAGATGTAAAGCTGTAAGCGAGATATGGAATTCAGATAATAAAAATTATGACGGTCATATACAAGGAGATGCAACTCAATTAGATAAAGAGTTTTATAAAGATTTTAAAACTGTAATTAATCCAAGTTGTGAACATATGAATGATGAATGGTACTATAACCTTCCTGATGGAACTTTTGTAATATTACAAAGTAATGATTTTGATATCCCACAACATACAAATTTTATAAAAAATATTGAAGAAATGAAAAATAAGTATAAAATGCGTGATATATATTCATGTACACTACAGTGTACTGTATACCAGCGATTCACATTAGCTGGAATTAAATGATAGCAGAGTCGATCCTGCTTTAACACCCTCGAAACCTAACGGAGAAATAAATGAGAAATTTACTACTAGCAATACTTTCAGTATTGTTCCTAGTCACAGGAGCATTTGCTGGAGAGAAAGATAAAATAAAAGCCGGCTTTGTCTATGTCGGACCAGTTGGCGATCATGGTTGGACTTATAGGCATGACATTGGCAGACAAGATGTTGAAAAACATTTTGGCGATAAAGTCGAAACAGTCTATGTTGAGAATGTGGC
>Ga0163109_10003426_pt1 | contig 12122 bp, 10 predicted proteins | sample CRUFie1St13metaG_FD_108704 | JGI IMG/M metagenome (GOLD analysis project Ga0163109, IMG submission 108704) | Marine microbial communities from the Costa Rica Dome - CRUD Field 142mm St13 metaG | ecosystem: Environmental > Aquatic > Marine > Oceanic > Photic zone | place: Costa Rica: the Eastern... | reverse complement strand
TCTGAGGGGCAGTGAGCGAAAAGTTCCGCCGCAAAAAACACCCTTGGTATCAGGTTATGAAGGCCTGCTTGAAAGTCGTTGGAAAGCCGATTGATAAAGCAAATAAGCAATTATCGAGGCGCAACCGCACATAATAAAAACACCTCCGTAGCCGCCGTTAACGGCTAAAACAGTGGCAGCAATGTTAGGGCCGATCATCTGTCCTACGCCTTGAGCTGCAGGCATCAAAGCCGCAAAGCGGCCAGTTGGGTCAAATCGAGCAATAGAACCCATCTGATAAACGTCTATAAAAATCCATAGAAAGTTGAAGCTGAGCAGACTTACGAAAAATATCGGCTCACTAATGCCGAGCGCAAGCACGCTTACCGAGATTCCCTGAATAATCAGCGTCAGAAGAAGCGGCCTTGTAACACCCAGTCGATCGCTGATCACTGTTGCGACGAAGCAACCTAATAGCGATGCAAGACTTGCCCAGACTAGGAGGCTGGACACCCATTCACTGTCCAGTAATGCATCAGACGCAGCAAGCTCAATGTAAGTCCAATAAGCACCAATATTGATGTAAGTGAAGGCCATTGCCACTAGAAACAGGGTCAATGAGAGCACTGGCTTTTTGGGAGTGTCGTCAAGGTCTAGATTCTTCGGTGACTGAACGGCTATGTCCTGTCGGTCTTTAGATTCGGGAATCCAATGGAGGCAAAGCAGCACCGGTAGGTAGCTTATGCCAAATGCAAGGTAGATTTCCTGTACGGAAAGTTTTGGTAGAAAGTAGAGCTCTGCGCCCTGCACGAAAGCGAACGCGAAGAGCAGGTAGTTAAAAGCATGAGTTGGCGAACTTCGTCCCCCCAAAGTCGCCACGGCTATCCCGGTAAAAACGCCGCTCGCAGATCCTGCTAAAAACCGAAGGATCAGCGTCGTTGTGTAATCTGAGTAAAAGATGCAAGCACAGTTAGCCGCCACGGCTCCAGTCACTGAGGCGACAACCAATAGTCGGCGAGATATGTGGGTTATAAGAGCGCTTGCAATGATAGCGCCAAACGCTAGACCACCGAGATCTGCTCCGGCGACACGACCTACTTGGACTTCAGTAAAGTTGAGCAGATTCACCCAAGACGAACTTAAAACGGGAATACCAGCCAAGACAGCGTAGCCAACCAAGGACATATAAAGGCCAACGGTCAGCGACTGCCAGCGATCAAAAGATGATGTGCTCACCCCAAACCTCGACTAATTTGGAACCACGGATAACGGCCAGGCATACCATTCGCGACTTTCGATCGGTCCGACAGTGTGCATACAAGTGACTCATATGCCTCACTACTTAAGAAAACTGAGTTCGCCATTTTGAAGCTCACCACTGAGAAATACGGCAACGGTTGTCGTATCAGCAATCCGGCTTGGATGAACTGCAAACACATCTTGGTCCAAGATGACAAAGTCCGCCCACTTTCCAATCTGTATCGATCCTAATTCGTCCTCTAGGCGAAGCTGATAAGCGCCATTCACTGTGTAGCCTTTGAGCAAGTCCGAAATACTGAGGCGCTCCTCTATAGGTTGCTTAATGCCATCATCGTCGGTGAGCCACCAGTCTTTAGGGTATTGTCTGGTGTGACCCACCTGCATGCCTAGATACGGGCTGATGTAGGTAGCTAACATTTCCCCACCCCACCATTCATCGCTTGAGAAGGTGTAGGTGGCACCTGAAGCGACCACGGATTTTGCACGATACATGTTGGAGAAGCGCTCGGTGCCCAAGAGTTCAGCGTCCGGATCATTGACTGACGCGCCGAACCACCAGGGTGTGAAATTGGCAATTACGCCTAACTCGGCAATTCTGGTCAGATCATTAGGGTGAATGTAGGCGAGGTGTGCAAGTGTCACCCGCGGGTAAAACGCTAGCCCTGTCGTCATCTGTGCGCGCTCGACCGCATCAAGAACAGTTCTCGCGGAGCGACTTCCAATCGAGTGAACGTGAAGATCTAATTTCGCGTGGTGTAGCTCTATGAGTAAATCAGCTAACTCCTCAACGGTTAGTAACGTGTTGACTGACGACGTACTCCCTACGTAGGGACTAAGGTAAGAAGCAGAGCGGTTAGCATTTATCCCGTCCATAAAAACTTTGACTGAATTAAACTGGAGACGCTCGCTACCAAACTCCTTTCTGAATCGCTTTATTTCTGCAACAGCGGCTCGGGCTCGATCTGGCGTAAAAATCTGATAGGTTCCAAAGTACCGTAAAGGCAACTCGCCATTCTTATCGAGTTCGGAGATCACTGAGTAAGTAAGATCCCCAAATCCTTTATTGCCTGCATCAAAAACCGCTGTTACGCCATGGCTGCTAAGGGTTTGTAATGTCTTAGCAACGCTCGCTCGATGCCTTGCGCGATGCGGTTTTTCCACAACGGGAAACGTTGAAGACAAATGTTGGACCCCAGCTCCCTCCTTAATCCATCCCGTTGGGTCTCCATGGCTATCTCTCACATAGATAGCCATGCCAGGCTTGGGATCTGGGGTGTTTTTATCGATGCGAAGGCGCTCAAGTGCTTTGGAGTTCAGCCAGAAATCGTGTGCAGTTTCACTCTCGAACCAAATAAGTCTATCGGGAAGTACGGCATCCAGCACTTGCCTTTTTGGGCCTTCTTCGCCCCGCACGAACATATCGGTTGGCCAGCAACAAAGTCGTAACCATTCTTTTTCTGGATGTCTTTCAGCCACGGCCTTAGCTGATGCTAGCAATGCCTCGGGCGTATCACCTTCGACAAAGAGAAATGCTTCCACATCGACATATCCGGGATGCGCGTGGCTGTCTATCAGTCCAGGTACCATTAGTCGATTGCTTGCGTTGAGGACCTCCGCAGCAGGGGGGGCATCTTTATTATTTCCCACAAAGGAGAATTTTCCGTTTGTAATCGCAATGGCCTGCGCCCAGGGTGATTGTGGATTGGCTGTAAAGATCCTGCCATTTTTAATGAGTAGGTCTGCCACCTGTTGATGCGGGTTCGCCAAGACAGGCGTTGCTGACAAGAGTACGGAAACGGCAAATAGCACGCAGGACAACGTTGAACTGACTGCAACCCACACGCTATTTTTATTGAAGAAATCACCCGGCAAAGGGGGTGCGAGAATGTTCAATCTGGAAATGCGTTTATCACGGGTGTCATTTCTCCGGAGAACAGAAGGGATGAGCATACCCACGTTATCCTGAATGCGCCCGCCGGTATTGGGCCGGAGTTTGACCGGTCGCTTTTTTAAAGGCTGTGTAAAACGTCGACGTAGAATTGAACCCTACTGACAGTGCGACGTCGAGTATCGCCGGGAATTGACATTCTTTTTGCCGAAGAAGCTTGGCTGCTTCGGCCACTCTAAATCGATTGATATAATCAAAAAAGCTCATCGAATGTCCGGCATTGATGGCCTGTGAGACATGGTTGACCGATGTATTTAGCCGCTCGGCCAATTTTGGTAAGGATAAATCAGGATCTAAGAAGGCTTCGTCAACCTCCATTACCGTCTTCAAGGACTGAAGCAGCATTTCCATGGCTTCATCATTGAGACCTGACTTCGCGTAGCTCTTACCGGCGTTTGAGAGGCCTCGACGACCAGGAATGCGGTAGTAATCGCTTATTCGTGTCGCAAGTACCCCATCAAGCTCAATGAATTCTGCACCACCCCAACCTTGTAAATCTTCACTGGGGTCTAAAGGCACTACACGATATTGGAAGGCAATCGCTTTATCACTAAACAGCACATCCCCAACGACTTCATATCGATAACTGTCATCGCTGAAATAGTCTACCAGGTGTTCCGCTAGAGATTGGCGGGTCAGTACGCGCGCATCCCCCTGGTCTATGTAGGTGCCGTTTTCACTGAAGTGGTCAGCTACCGCTGGCGCGTCTTGGCTATTCCATGCAGCCACATAGCTCTTCACAAAATCATCGGGTGATCCCAAACGTGTCTCCCGTAATAACATTTTCTCCTCTCACCAATTATGCCTCCTGCGGGTAGTGGTGAGTCCTAGCGTGTAGGGTAATACGTATTCGCCGCCTTTGTAATCGAGCGCCTGTATCTAGGCCAAAGTGAGGACGCCGTGGCAGGTGCTCGGGCGATTACACAGCCTTCATCGTGATGCGCTACTGGTATCTCAATTCAGAGGTAGTGCGCTCCTTGCTATTACCGTAGCCACTTCGAACGTATACGATCGTAGATGTATGAGAGAGGGGAGAGATATTGTTAGCACAGCAGAGTATGTGGACTACGGTACATCAAACGGGTGAAGATGTATGAATGGGGCAGCAGAGGCAGCTGTAAACGCGCAAAAAAAGATTTCTGGCTTTCGGCGGGTCCCCCCTAAGCAGTGGTTTAAGCTTGCTGTTTATTCGCTCCTGTTTATCAACTTTCTTGTTTACGTCACCAATGATCTCGTGCGAATGATCCATACAGTTAATACCAGCTGGACTTGGTTTGACTGGACCTCGGCTTTTGCAACAACCCTCGACGTGGCGGCTTGGTTGCTGCTGTTAATGCTTTTTGAGCTCGAGACTTATGTCTTATCAGACGATGCCTTTACCCAACGTCGCGTCCAGGCAATGCAAGCTCTTCGATTTTTATGTGTTCTCGTCATTGGTCACACAATTTTTGCGTTTGGAGACTATTTGTATAAGTTGCAAACGGAACGAGTCCATCACACTGATGTTGACTTATGCTCGCTCGCGGGCCAAGAGCTGAGCTACACCCATAATCTCGAATACTGGGACCTCACGACAGAGACTTGTGAGTCGCTCGCTACCGGGCGAGAGTATTTCCAGTTCGATAAAAACGAGTTGATAACTGATCCCAAGGGATGGAAAACCGAATGGGGGCTTGCGTGGTCAGATTTCATCGAGGTCGTTGTTTGGCTGTTAATTTTAGGATTAACGGAGCTCATGGTTCGATTACAAGATCGAGGTGTGACGCGTGGGCGTTTAATGCGATCTATTCGAGCGAGTAAGGCGATTTTTTACGGGGTTCTTTGGTCAGTGGCCGGCTACTGGGTAACGTTAGGTCACTATGTCTTTGCCTGGGATCAGGCGCTATGGATCCTAGGCTTTATGGTTATTGGTATGAATCTATCGGCCTGGAGGGATGAAATCGAAGCCAATCACCCCGATAGTGCTGACAGCGTTATTGAGCCAGCCCACTGATCCCTAGGTTAAGCTAGGGGGTGTTTGTCGGGCGCGCGGATGAACCCAAAAGGGCTTGTCTTTAATTGTGCACCGCGCCATTTTCATTTGCTGACGCAATTCTCTTTGGTAATAAATCTCGGCCCAGATTTCGCCGTTGGCCGCTTTGGCGTCAACCATTGCGAAGGCGATATTCGCCTTCACTGCCGGAGACCACATGGCGGAAGTTACATAGCCTATCTCTCGAGATTGCTTCTCGTCATTATAAAGTATGGCCTCTTCAGCAACTTTGTTGCCTTCAATATCGAGCTTTAAGAGTTTTACTTTTAATCCTTCGTTCTTCTGTCTCAAGAGCGCTCTTCTGCCATTGAAGTGCGGCTTCTTGAAATCGACTAACCAACCGAGCCCGAGTTCTAGGGGGGTCTGATCGTATTCAAAATTCACCGTTTTCAATGCTTCGTTAAACTCCATGTAGGGCATCAGAAATCCGGCTTCTAGACGAGCCATGTTGGTCGCCGCTTCACCATAGGGCTGGATGCCATAGTTGGCTCCGGCTTCATAAAGTGCGTCCCACATAGGTAGGGCCAGCCTTGGTTCTACCCACAGCTCATAACCTAAATCCCCCGTGAAACCTGTTCTTGAGATCATGATTTCACCGTCTTGAAAGGGGAGGTGTATGAGATTGAAAGGCTTGAGTTGCTCTACCTCCCCCAGTCCCATCGCTTTCAATGTGGCGAAACTCGTTGGTCCCTGAAGGGATAACGCGGCGAAGTCTTCCGTCGCTTCTGTAATTTCAAGGTTTGAAAAGCCCAAACTGCTTTTTCTCAACCATGCAATACAGGGGCTACCACAGGTGAGCATGAACTTTTCATCGCTCAGTCTAAAAATAGTTCCGTCATCGATGAGGCGGCCCGAATCGTTACACCAACCACAGTAAGTTACGCGGTTAACACCGAGTTTCGTCAGATTCCTTGTGACCATTCGATCAAGCATCGCTAGCGCATCTGGGCCGTCGATGATGTACTTCTGCATCGGGCAAATATCATAGGTTCCGCAGGTATTACGAATGCAAAAATATTCGTAGTCCGTGTCGTAATAGTAGTCCGCGAACTTAAAACCATTCCAAGCAGACCAAGCATCCCGCAGGTTTAGTGGCGCCTGTCGCTCGTGAAAATAACTGAGCTTTAGTCGTTCGCCGGCGTAGGGGTCTGTTGAATTTTGGCGAAGACGATCTGGATTATTCGTCATAGAAATCATCCTCTGGCACCGTATTTTTCTCGCGAAGATCTCGCAATATTTCCCGTGCAGCGTTCGCTCCACATGCTGAGGACACGCCTCCTCCAGGGTGAGTGGATGAGCCACACATGTACATGTTTTTGAGTGGCATCCGATACTGACCATAACCGGGGAACGGTCGGTTAAAAAGTAGCTGATCGATCGTTAATTCACCCTGAAAAATATTGCCCTCTGTAAGGCCGATCTCGTTCTCGATTTCAAAGGGTGTTCTCACTTCCTTATGAACGACAAGATCTTTAAAGCCAGGGGCGTAACGTTCGATCTTGTTAATTACCGTATCGCCAAAAGCGTCGCGCTTTTCCGGTGTCCAAGGTCCATCTGCAAGCTCGGGTGGACAGTATTGAATAAACGTTGACATCCAGTGGCAACCCGTTGGGGCCACCGTAGGATCCCATGCAGAAGGAATAACCGCCTCAATAAAAGGGTCATCAGACCACGTTCCGCGCTTCCAGCAATCGTATGCCCGCTCCATGACCTCCAACGACCCGGTAAATCCCTGTCCACCACGATTAATATAGCGATTGTCAGGAACGTTATTGAACTTGGGCATGCCACTCAGGGCGATGTTGACCTTTCCGGATGAACCGCGAATTTTGAAATTTTCGGCGCGCTTGAGGATAGCTGGAGGCACGTCGTTTTTGTCCATTACTTTCGTAAAAGTTCGTTTCGCGTCGAGATTTGATACGATCTTTTCCCCGTAAATCTCATCTCCATTTTCCAGTGCAACGCCCACCGTAGCCCCATTTTTTACAATGATTTGCTGAACACCGGCACTGGTTCTGATTTCTCCGCCAAACTCTTTCAGCGCACTAGCAAGCGCGTGTGATATCGCGCCCATACCGCCTCTGGCGAGTCCCCATGCGCCGACATTCCCATCGACGTCACCCATGACATGGTGCAATAAAATATACGCCGAGCCTGGCGACATCACCCCCAGCGCCGTGCCTATAATGCCGGGGCTCGCCATAGCACCTTTAACAAGATCGTCCTCAAAATAGTCCTCAAGGAAGTCAGCGGCGCTCATCGTAAAGAAGCGAATGTATTCGTAAAGCTCTCGCTCCCCTAAGTTCCAAAACTGCTTCGCTAGCCAAAGCGTCTCCATAATGTCTCGTGGCTTAAATGAGCTGGGGTCAGGTGGGGTCCGCAATAGCGTTTTGCGAATTAATTGCGCATATCGCCCGAGATCAGCTTGGAAACGCGACATAGCATCAGCGTCGTGAACCGAGTGCCGTCGCAATTCGAGATAGGCTGCTTCTTCATCGGTGTAATCAATTAATGTTCTATCGCCACTGTGACTGAAATTCACAGTGCCCAAGTAGGGCACCAAAAGTAACCCGTGGCGGGTCAGATCCAGATCTCGGTGTATGGCTTGTCGCATCATTGAGCAGACATAGGAGCAACTTGAGTAAAACCACCCTTCGTGCATTTCCCGTGTGACAGCAGCGCCCCCTATGTAGTCATTTTTTTCAACTACAAGGACGTCAAGACCCGCCTTTGCAAGGTAAGCCCCGGCGGTTAGACCATTATGACCCGCACCAATGATGATCGCATCGTAGGTTTTACTCATGACAGGATGGCCTTAGCGGCATTTCGTCCCGCGTTGCCACTAATATCTCCACCGGGATGGCTGCCCGCCCCACACAGATATAAGCCCGGGATCGGCGTAGCGTATTGGGCCGCTTCGTATGTAGGCCGCATCATCAGGAGTTGATCGACTGATGGCTCCGCATGATGCCAGTGTCCGCCACTCACATTAAACTCATTTTGAATGTCCTCGGGTGTTAGCAATTCGGCATGCTCTACTAACGTGCTCAAGCCCGGTGCGTGTAGGTCCAGAATGGCGATTAATCGACTGAGGAGTTCCTGCTTTTTTGCCGCTGTCCACCCGCCGCTTATCTGCCCGGGTATGTACATTACGTTGGCGCTCAATACATGCTTTCCTTCCGGTGCTAAACCCCTTGCTCGCAGACTTGGGATGACGATTTCCATGACAGGCGCTTCAGGTATCTCTCCGTACTTGGCACTGTCCCACGCGAATTCGAGATCATCCATTTTGTCGGCTGTGATCATTCGGCCGTTTGGCTCGTCGAGTCCCTTAAATTTCGGGAGGGAGCTCAATGCCAAATTGAGCTTAGCAACATAGCCTTTCGTGCGCAGACGCCGAATACGATTCGTAAACTCAATTTCCAGTGCCGGAGCACCCACTAGATTCAAAAATGTTGTTTTCGGATCGGCGCTCGACACAACGCGAGAGGCACGAATGGTCTCGCCATTCGCCAAGAGCACACCATCCACTTGCTGGCCGTGCTCGTCGCCGCCTACGATCACCTTTGATACGGGTGTCTCGGTGCGTATTTCTACCCCAGCGGCAATTGCCGCACTTTCAAGTGCCGATATTAAGCTGCTCATTCCCTGAGAGGGAATTGTGTGTAAACCGCCGTGTGAACCTGCCATGCGGCTAAGTACGGTAATGACGGACTGGTTTGGCGAGCGAGGCGCCATCGAAGTGCCCACCAAGCCATCCCAACAAAGCGCCGCCCGCAGAGACTCACTCTTAAAATACTCATCTACAAGATCGCGCATTGGCAGCATGGCAACCCTGAAGAACTCCAACATATCAGCCCTGCCCATCGTTCGAAGTTTTATGCCTAAATGCCCAAAGGTGGCGAGTGAAGAGAGCTTCCTGTCGCTAATCGCAGGCATCGTTTTCGACCAAAATGGTGCGAGCGCTTTAGCAAATGTTCTCAACATCGATTGATAGTCACCGTAGCTGGTGCTCTCTCCCACTTCTGCGCCGCCAATTGTGTCGGCTTTTATGTGAATTGGGTTCTCATTTCGGGACAGTGCGATGAGATCTAGAGTTTGGCTGGATGGCGTATAGCCATGTTGATCCAGCTGTAATTCAGCCACTATTTTCTCTGGCATCGCGTAGAGCGTACTGGCTAAAGGGGCATTAAACCCGGAGAAAAACTCGCGGGTAGCTGCAAGACCCCCAAGGTTGCGATTGGCCTCCAACAAAACGACTCTCTGGCCTGCCCTTGCCAACAGTGTGGCGCAGATCAGTCCATTGTGTCCGCCGCCTATAATAATGGTGTCGTGCTGGGTCAATTTTTGTCTCACTGTATGCAATGGTGAAGACTCTAAGCAAGTCGATAGGGGGTAACGACCGCGCCTATACGAATGGATTGCTGGTCTATTTGGTCTTGAATGATAATGGTTTAGTGCTGAGGGATTTAACCAGCCAGTTGGATATCTACTGTGCAGTCGTAGTAACAAGCCCCGCCTATCAGCGGCTCTCGATCGCTTGGGATCAATGCATTAATCGTCATCCCTGTTGCTGAATCTTTTAGCCAGGCACCTTTAGGAACAAAGATGGTCTTACGTCGCACATTTGACGTCACTTTTGCCGCTAACACTACTTCACCAAAGCTATTTTTTAGTCTCACCAGATCACCATCAGTCACACCGTGCTTCAACGCATCTTTAGGATGAATCTCGCAAACTAAATCTGTGCTCTGCTGCGACAAGCCGCCAAATGTCGAATTAATCCTTTTCTCTGACGCAGGACTGACCAGAATAAATTCACGAGTACTGCTAAGTGGGGCATATTTAGGAACACCCTGACCACAGACCTTCTCGAGATGCTCGTCGTAAAACCGAATTTTGAAAGTTGACTCGCTTCGGTCGTCATCCCGTAACATGCTCGGCTCCGCCCATTGGGCCATGTCCACGGCACGCTCGAGTGACTGGTCGATTAAAGCCTTGTCGGGAACACTTTCATAAACTTGCTGAATGAGGTCCTTATCCTCGTCAGCGAAACATGGTTCTTGAAAACCAAATCGTCTTGCCAAGCGTCGAAACAACTCCATGTTGGTAATGGACTCGCCTTGAGGTGATATGGCTGCTTCAGAGCGTTGCAAATAACGATGTCCATAAGCTTTGTATACATCACCGTATTCGAAGTGTGTTGGTGCGGGGAGCACAAGATCACAACACAGCATCGAATCTGTCATGGAGATATCGCTACCTACCACAAACGCGTTATCACTCTCGAGGGCTTGCTTCATCGCTTCTGCATCGGGGTGCACAGCCACAGGATTATGGTTGTAGATAAACACGCCCTTTACGGGTGTTTCATCACCGGGGTCCATGATCAATCGCGGTATGTCCATGACATTGATTTCGCGGGTGCCCGCGGGGCATAAATCGGATCTGGATAGATGGTCTCCCCCCAGAGGGAAGAACCGCGAGGTCTCGCACACTCCGGCACCTTTGGGACCAATATTCCCAGTGGCTGCCATCAGCAACAGAGCGGAGCGGACACAAGCACTCCCATTACGGTTGCGCTCGGGCGCTACGCCTATACTCATGGCGCTTGGGCGACGCGCTGCAATCAGCCTCGCAAACTGCTCGATCACACTGCTTTCGATCCCACAAATTTCCGCAGTGCGCTCCAAGCTAAATTTACGCGCTTCGTTCAGAAAAGCATCGAATCCCACTGAATGATTTGCGATAAAGGCCTCGTCCAAACCTCCTCTTTTGTGAAGAAGGTAGATAACGCCATAAACAAAAGCGACGTCAGTGCCGGGAAGCAGTGGTACGTGTAAGTCGGCATCATTTGCTATGCGGATTCGTTTAGGATCAACAACAATGAGCGCACTCCCTGCTTTTTTCGCCTCCCTGATAATCTTTGTGAGGTGCAGGTTGCATGTCGTGATGTTGTTTCCCCAGACGATGATGAGATCGGAGTGTTTGATTTCCTCGAAGTCGATGCCGCCGGCTTCGCCAAAAACAGACTCCCATGCTGCGTCAGATGTGCCCGCGCATAGGGTCGTTGCGTCTACAGTGCTAGCACCAAGTTTGTGGAAAAATCGTTTGTCCATAGTGCCGCCGGCGAGAAGCCCCATGGGACCGCCGTAGAAGAGTGGGGCGATCGACTCTCCTCCCCATTGCTGTTTGGTCGCGGTAAATTTTTCGTAAATTATTGAGATGGCATCTTCCCAGGAGATGCGTTCGAAATGGCAGCCCGCTAAGGTTTTCCGCTTTATTTGTGGGTATAGGACGCGGAGATTATCGTGCACTTGCAAGGGAAAAGAGGCGACGACTTTCGAGCACAGTTTTGAACGGGTAAAGGGATTTCCGGCGCCACCTCGTACCTCGATGACCCTATCGTTTTCCACAGTTACATCAATGGAACAGGTGTCCGCGCAATCCAGTGGGCAAACGGTTGATTTAACTTGTCGGGCACCGCGGTCGTCACTGATGTCGTTGTTAACATCGTAGCCTTTCACAATAGATGCTCCCTTTCGTCTATTTTCCAGAAGTCACCTTCCGCTTTGTACCGAGTAGCCCTGTGGTTACGCCGTAATTACGCAACATAAGGCGATAAAAAGCCAACAGCGTTGATGTTTCCCCTCTCATGTCGATTTTTGTGTGGCTCAACCACTCTATGTCCCCGTTGGCAGGTAAACGAGTCACGCTCATGCGGGATTTATTTGAACCGCAACGCCGTTAATCTATCGGCTTTTGGGATTGGATTGCTATACCGGCGTATAAGCTCAAAGTCTTCGCGCCAAGTATTGGGGTAGCTATGCAGTGATGTATCCATAGACAGCGCAAGGAGATATTAAATGGCTTCACTACTGATGACCTCATTTGGGGTTACGC
>Ga0163109_10003425_pt1 | contig 12123 bp, 18 predicted proteins | sample CRUFie1St13metaG_FD_108704 | JGI IMG/M metagenome (GOLD analysis project Ga0163109, IMG submission 108704) | Marine microbial communities from the Costa Rica Dome - CRUD Field 142mm St13 metaG | ecosystem: Environmental > Aquatic > Marine > Oceanic > Photic zone | place: Costa Rica: the Eastern... | reverse complement strand
TTGTACAAAGCCCATTTAATTCTACTATTTTTAATGATAATGCATTTAGCAATTTATTTGATAATTTTATGACACTAAACCAAGTGCGAGACAACTACATGACTGTCCCTCGCGCAAATGTAATCAAGAACGAGAATGGTTACAGCATTGAGTTGGCGGCGCCTGGTTTTTCACGGGAAGAGTTTGAACTGAGTGTAGATAATAATACTCTGACCGTTTCAGTCAACACGGAAGACACCCCGGATTACGAAAAGAGTGTCACTATGCGCGAGTATAAGTTTCAAAGCTTTACGCGCAGCTGGACCCTTCCCGAAAACTCAAACGTAGAAGGCGTTTCAGCACGTTACGATGCTGGCATCCTTTATGTTGACGTTCCAGTCGAAAGTCAGCGCAGAGGAAAAACGACAATCTCAGTTCAGTAAAAGAACAGCATAGTTGACTGATCCCTAAGAGGGTGGGCGAAAGCTCACCCTCTTTTCTTTTTTTTGTATATTTATCTGTGTGAGGTGAAACATGTTTTGGTTGTTATTGTTTTCTAGTTTAGCATTTTCTCAAGAGCCAACGGTCTTAGAAGAAATAGTTGTCGAGGCTTATAAAGATATTATCGTGTATGTCTCACCGGTGAGGGTTGTCAATATGACAAGTGAGGGCACCAACATAGAAGTTGCAATTGATGATCAGTCAGCATTTACCTATTCTGGTACTTTTTGGAGGAACGCAAAAGTCTCTGAAACTCCTAACACCTGGATACCTGTGACTATGGGAGAAAGAGATCTTCTTATCTACAACGAAGATACCATCGATCTCGTGTGGGAAGACTGTAACTACAGAAGACAGCCGCTGAAGTGCGCAGTTAAAAACGACCACTATTATATCGATACCGTAGTTCATGTCGATGACAATCAACTCGTCGTTAAGTCGACCATGTACAATTCTGAAGGTCAGATTATTGGCTCATCCAGAAGAAGCAATAGCAAGATAGTTAGATGGATTAAACAACAAGAACTGACTGTTACAACTCAACAAAACGCTGGTCTCCTTGGGTCAGGCGGTACTACAACCACTGTGCATAAACCAAAGGAAGAGATGCCCCTGAAGTGGGAAATACCGCATCATCTTACTGACTCGCTTATGCATCAAGTAATGATTGGCCTTTGGGCAGGCTTAAGGATTCGTTAAAATTAAATTGTAAACCTTCTAAATAATTTCTATAATGAACAAGGAGGGTTTATGGCACAATTTAAAAGAGTAAGACTGTTTACCAACATTACAACAATGGGTCCGGAAAACATCATATACGACGAAGTCTGGGTTTATAAGATGGTCACAGACGACGGAAGCACAAAACAAAAGTATCGAATACGGTATCAAAAAACAGATAACGCTATGGTAGCCTACGGGTTGTCTGAAGAAGATTCTGAAGCAATAAGCGAAGTTATGAGTAACTTTGGCCCGGCTATAAGCTGTGTGTTAGACGTCTGGAATGATGAAGGTTGGGTTAAGTGTCTTGATTGGATGGGTGATCCAATGGCATCTATGGACTTAGCATGCCATGAGCTTAATGAACAGTTTAAATCTTTTATAACCTGTGTTCCGATAAAAAACGGAGACTTTAGAAGCTTCACGCCCTTTTCTCCAAAGCCACCCACAAAGAAGAAGGACTTTGATCCAGTCAAAACTCCAGATAGGGGCGATTCAAAGACTAATAAGCCGCCTTACGAAGATCCGGATTTAGATTGGATTTAATTCCAGAAAAAGTTTAGAAAGTTGCTTGGTAAGATACATTGTATATGTAACCGACAACCAAGGAGTACTAATGTCGAGAATCAACAAAGCGTTGCTTAGAAAAGCAAAGGCGCAGGTTCGTGAATCAGCACAGTCTGGCGATGAACAAGCAAGCGACATTCTTAAAAGAAGATCTGCCCGCAAGACTGTACGTCGAGAGGCTATTTCTTCCACCACGCCATCTGTTAGGTCGACCACCTGGAACTTCAGTGCTGGTGAGCTTGTTACCTTTAAGCCCAAGTATGTTCAACATCCAGATTATGCTGGAGTACTTCTTGTCATTGACACAGAGGATTGGAGTGCGTATAGACAAGAGAATAAGGCAGGCTGCCTGATGGTCCTGTCTCCTTCTCGAGGCATCATTTCTGTTCCCGCAGCCTCTGTGCGAAAAGTTTAAAAATAATCCCAAGAAAACTTTAAATACCTAACCAATAAGATAAATTATTAATGTCAGTCGGTGATAGACTGCTTCTTCAAAAACCAACCTCATCGGAGTTCACATGGACATTTCCACTTTCAAGACTGTTGCCCCTAACCTTCCTGCTCACATCGCTGTCCTCATGCGGGGCCCAACCGGTGTTGGTAAGTCTCACCTTGCTCGCCAGGTTGCTGAAGCTCATGGCCTTCCATTCACTGATGTTCGTGGTTCTACCATGTCTGAAGGTGACGTTGGCGGTTACCCTGACCTTGAGGGCATGAAGGAAAACAATGTCATGACCTTCTGTATGCCTTCTTGGTTCATGCGCGCTTGCAACGAGCCAGTTGTTCTTATGCTCGACGAGTTGAACCGTTCTCTTCCAGGTGTCCAGCAGTCTTTCTTCCAGCTGGTCCTTGACCGTGAGCTTGGTAACGACAAGAACGGTGTTCCCTACCGGCTGCACCCCGACACTCGAGTTCTCGCTGCTGTCAACCACGGCTCTGAATACGATGTCAACGAAATGGACCCGGCTCTGCTTCGTCGCTTCTGGGTTGCTGACATTGTTCCTACTGCTGCAGACTGGATTGACTGGGCCAAGAACAACGACATTGACTCTGTTCTGATTGATTTTATCCGTCAGAACCCTGCTCATCTCCGCGTCGATCCATCGACTGTTGAGCCTGGCACCGTCTGCCCCAACCCTGCTTCTTGGCACCGTGTCAATGAATGTCTTACTCATATGAACATGGCTCCTTCGGATATGGCTGGCAAGTCTAACCCTGAAGGCATGTACGCTCTGGCTATGGGTATGGTTGGCACCGAGGCTGCTATCGCCTTCTGCTCCTTTGTCAAGGATTACGAGATCCAGATTACTGCTGAGGACGTTCTCGATGGCAAGCTTACTGCCGATGCCGTCTCCTCTGTGGCTGTATCCATGCTCAACAACGTTGTTGACAAGATTGCTGACCACTCTAAGGAAAACGACTGGACTGAGAAGCAGTCTGTCAATGTCGACGGGTTTGCTCGTGCGCTGTCTGGTGAGATGATGGTTGTCCTTTGGAACAAGATTGCCGCTGCTGGTAACATCAAGAACATTCAGCAGATGCACAAGCTTCTCGGTCAGGACGTCGTCAAGGCTGTTCAGGCTAGCCGCAACCTCAGCTAGTTACAAAAAGTGGGGGATTTTTTCCCCCACTTTCCAAAAAAACTTTAAATGTGTGTATGATAAGATACATTATATTTGAAACCAACGCTAAGGAGTTCTCATGCCGAAAAAGCAACCAAACGCAAACGACGCCCTTGTAGCCAAGAAAGTTACACAGGCTGAAATCGATGCTTTTGACATCGCACCGCACCTTATCCATCTTATGATGGAAGAGCCTTTCTTTGCCCATGTCCTTCGTGGCATTGAAAAAATCAAGACGACCAACATTCCTACGGCCGGTGTCTCCGCTGCCGATGGCGATGTTCGCTTCTGGTGGAACCCTGCCTTTCTCGCAGGTCTCGAGGCTCGCCAGGTCAAGGGTCTTCTTAAGCATGAGTGCTACCACCTCGTTTTTGAACACACCACTACTCGCCGCCATGAGCCGCATATTATTTGGAACTACGCTACTGACCTGGCAATCAACTCCCTCATCAATGAGGCTGAGCTTCCAGAAGGTGGGCTTATTCCCGGCAAAGCTTTTACAGCATTGACTGCCGAACAGATTGAGCAGATGGGTCAGAAGGCTGCCGATCGTTACAACATGGTCAGCGCCAAGATTGCTTCCTTCCCTAAGGAAAAGCATTCCGAATGGTACTTTGCAGAACTTATGAAGGACCCCGAAGTCAAGGATGCCATTGAGTCTCAGGAAAAGATGGGCGGCAAGTCTCTTGCCCAAGCTCTTGCTGATGGCGATGTTGAAGTAGACGAAGACGGAAACCTTGTCGACAAAGACGGAAACCCAGTAACCATCGTTCCAGGAACATCTGATGAGCATGGTGAATGGGGTGACGGTATGACTGATGAACAGCGTGAGCTGGTCAATGGCAAGATTAAGCAGGCACTTGAAGGCGCCATTCAGGAATGTGATGGCAAGAACAGCTGGGGTTCTGTTAGCGCTGGGATGCGGAAGAAGCTGCGTGAGATGATTGCTAAGGAAATCCCATGGCAGTCTGTCCTTAAGCAGTTCTGCGGCATGTCTCGCCGTGCTGACCGTGCTTCTTCTATCCGCCGGCTGAACCGCAAGTACGCAGGCATCCACCCTGGTAGCTACCGCGATTACAAGGCAAACATTGCTGTTTACCTCGATCAGTCCGGCTCTGTTTCTGACAGCGATCTTAGTCTGCTTGCTGGCGAACTTAGTAGCCTTGCTAAGCGCGTCGAGTTTACTCTCTTCAACTTCGACACCTCTGTCGATGAAAAGTCTGAAAGGGTCCTCAAGAAGGGCCGTCCTGTTCAACTCGAGCGTACTCGCTGCGGCGGTACTGACTTCCGATGTGTACAGGACCACGCCAACAAGAACGCCTCGCGTTTTGATGGCTATCTAGTTCTTACGGATGGTTATGCTCCTAATCCTGGGGGCGCCAACCGTATGAAGCGTGGCTGGGTTATTGTTCCGACTGGTCAGCTGCAGTTCAAGAAGTCAAATCGTGACTTCCTCATCCAAATGAAGTCTCCATCGGAGAACTAGGAGTTAAAATGTCGGTTGTTGATGCACTTGTAAAGATGAAGAACTACATCGAATATTGTCCAACGGACGATATGAAGGAGGCGGCAAAGAAGGACTTTGCCGAAGCGCTTGATGAATGTATCAAGGATGGTTACACATGGGGTCGCCGCCATGAACTGCCATTTCAGATTAGTGAGCTTATGAAGCTTCCTCGACGAGATCTGTATCGTCTTCAGAAGATGTTGGGTAATGCTTGAGGAAATAGCAAAAGATCTACTGGAGGAGCTCAGTTACTCAGGCTCCTTGCACATCAATCACATTAGGATTAATCCTACCTATAAGGCCGCTGTGATTGAGCTCCTCCTAAACACAGGCAGAATAGTGCTTCTTGATAATGGTACTATTTGCTTGCCCAGTCCTTGTTAGCCTTAACAAAGTTTACGACATTTTCTGTTCCGACAGCAACTGTCATGTGCTCAAATTCAATCATGACGGCAGAGATAATCCCAACTATCCTGCCGTTTTTGTTGTATACAGGGCTTCCAGAAGACCCACCAGTCGCAGGTACATTGTATAGGTGGTTACCCATAATGTCTTGTCCTGCCATATAACCATCAAAGTAGTGGAGCGTCCCAGGCCTATAGGCTCCAGTAGGGTATCCACTATATGTTACTTTCTCGCCGGTCTTAGGGGCTTCCTTAGCAAGCTTGGTGATTGGAAGCATTCCTTTAATCTTTATAAGACACAGATCTTGGTTCGGGTCTATATCGACCACCGAGGAATAATAGCCCTCCCCAGATACCGTAAAAACCATGATCTCAGATATGAGAAACTCAGGATTATATGTCTCCACACACACATGCCCTGCTGTTAGTATCAAAGTCTCTTTAGAACGGTTGTCTCTTGCTATGGCAACACCGGTCCCAGATCCCATAGTCATCTCGGCTTCACCGTCCATGGCGTTCATCATTAAGTAAACGGTTGCTTCGTTCGCTGTAGTATGACTCTTTAACATAAGTCCTGGATGAGACATCTTTTTTCCTGGACAGCAGCTGACCAACACCACACAGACTGCACTCAATAAAGCTAGCTCTAGTCTTCTTCTCCACATTTTAATTCTCCCACACGATTAAAATTGTAAAACCCACTAAAATTAAGTATGATTAGTTTGAGGCAAAGGAGAACATTAATGAAAAAAATAGTGCTATTTGACATGGACGGAACACTAACTCCGGCTAGAAAGAAGATGGAACGCAACGTTCTTAACGCACTTACAGATTTACAAAAGGCAGATTTTGAGATCGGAATTGTTACTGGCTCAGACTTAAACTATGTACAGCAGCAAATGGAAATAGCTCTTGATATAAGTTCATTAGATGCTTTTCAGATTCATTTCCTTCCTTGCAATGGTACAAAATATTATAGACTCGGTATGAGCGGATTTTTTAACCTATATGAAAACGACATGAGGGCAGAGTTAGGGGAAAAAAGATGGAGAAAGTTTATCCAGACTCTATGCAATCTTCAGTCTAGTCTTACCAGTTTTTATAATCATCCTTTGACCGGAAACTTTATTAACTATAGAGGTTCCATGGTCAATTGGTGCCCTATAGGGCGGCAAGCAACTACCGAAGACAGACAAGAGTGGTGTGGTCTAGACGATGAACAGAAGGTTAGAGAGACGTGGCTGTGGATTGCAAGAATGGCACTAAACAACATTGGCCTTGAAGACGTAGTTATAAAGTTGGGTGGTGACACATCCTTTGACCTATATCCAAAAGGATGGGACAAAACATTTGCGTTTAAGAACTTTGAACAATATGACAAGATTTATTTTGTCGGAGATCGTTGCGAACCACAAGGCAACGACTATGAAGCCTACCTACTTGCCGGTAAGTGTGGATATTCCACAACCGGCCCAAACCAAACTATTAACATTATTGAAGAGATAATTCAAAAGGAGGGCACGAATGCCTAATGATGAAAACAGCAATGAGGAACAGGGATTTACGGCACAAGAGGCTGCCGGTTTGCTGGAGCTTGCGAGTGCAGCAGAGCCTAGCCAAGACAAGACTTCCATTAAGATTCAAATGCTAGCAATGGCCAAGGATGTATTGGAAAGAAACGCAGCGTTGCAATGGGAACAGGATAAGACTAGAGGCCTGACCATTACCGTAGACGAAATAATTTTGGAAGCTCAGAAACTAATTGCTTTTGTAACAGAAGAATAATTAGAATAATTGATAAGCCATAGTAGATAGTATAATGCAAACAGCTCATGAGAAATATGTCGATCACCCACTTTTCGAAAAGTGTATCCAGATCTCATGTCCTCAGGGCTGGATGGTTTTTTTGGATGAGGCAGTTGCTGAAATCGAAAAAATAAATGCGGCAGCACCAGAATCCAAGACTGGCTTCGGTCAAGTTAAGGTCAAGTTTGGCAGGCTAACTATTTATTTGGACAACTATGGCCCGGAGAGGAACTCAGTGGGAAGACAAGCTTATGATGTGGTATCCAAAATTTGCTCCACGGCCGAGAACTTCTGTCAGGTCTGCGGTAAAGAAAAGACTGAAATGGTTTATGAGACAAGGGTTAGGAAAATCTGCCTTGATCATTTCCAGGATTTTAGATCCGGTTGGGCATGGAGAAATGGAGAAATCTAACGTCTTCTATGAGGGACAAATGGTTGAGTCAATACCTGATTACAATATTGGCTCAGCCTATCTCCCTCCATCAATAAATTATCCATTTGATGGAATAGGTATTATAGTTAAACTTGAGTGGCCAAACAAAGCTCAGGTTTATACGACAAAAGGAGAAGTATTGTGCTTGACTACAGATCGATTGATACCGATCGTAAAAAGAAAAAGATGATAACGGAAGGTACACTCGTTAAAGTACAGCCTTCCCCAGATCTAAGGGTAAGATGCCAAGATCCAGAATTAGGCCACCTTCAAGACATTGCCTGGACAGGAGATCCTATCGTGGGCGTTGTTACAAAGATGTGGGGTTCCGGACATGGAGTCAGAGAGGTTGAACTTTTTTCTTCGGGAGAATTTTTCTTAATTACGACAAATAACGGATTATCAGAAATAGAGGTTTTGCAATGTTAACTGCGATGGGCGATGTTATGCGGCGAGCTTACGAAAGGGGATGGATTACCACGAGAGATGGAAACATTTCTGTCCGAAGAGCCGGCAAGAAGACTATGTACATAACACCGTCGGGTTGGAGAAAGACAATAATCCATCCCGAACACATGATCAAGACAAAGATCACAAGTGAAGGCGGTTTAGTTATACCGAAGAATTCTTCTCCTTCAGGTGAACTAGACATGCACTATAAGCTACAGCTGCTTAACAGGGATAAGACGCAGGCGGTTGTGCATCTTCATCCAACCAACATCATATCTGCGATGTTTGCAGGTTGGGATCTACAAGATGTCGCATCACAATTTCCAGAGGTATCAAGATATACTCGGGTCGGTCCGAGTGTTCCAGTTTTGCCAGTGACATCTACTGAATTAGCAAATGCGACCTATGATTCTATGACTAGATCCGGAACAATTATCTATGACATCGTAGGGCAGGCAGCGCACGGTGTTTGTGCTATTGGGCCAAACCCATGGGATGCTTATGAACACATTGAACGGCTTGAACATATCTGTGAAATAGTGCTTAAGTCTGGCGTTCGACCGGACTGATTTACCGGTCTCTCATACATATTATTGTGTGGGAGAAGAAAAATTGGTGAGAAGCTCTATGAAAGACCGGCCGTTGGAGATCTAGTTTATATCCTAGATGGAATACGACATAAAACCGGTTTGGTAATCAACGTCTCTGGATCAATATGGCATAAACATATTGAGGACTGGGAATATACTATCTTAGTAGACGATGGTACAGTTAAGAAAATGAGAGGATGGCGTGTCGAAAGAATTAGAGCAATCAAAAGAGAGAATAAAGATTGATGAATGCGCAGTTGGTGATGTTTGTTGGATGGTAACAAAATGGGCAAACAAGCCATACTACGGTGAGATCGTCAGCATAATAAAAGAAGAAAATGCAGTTATGATTCAGACTGCGCATGATGGTTTTAGAACAGCGCTTTGTGATCACTGCTTTTGGGACGAAAAGTCAGCAAAGGCTTTTAAGAAAAACGTTAAGTAGTTGCTATAAACCTTCTTGTGGTTTGATATAATGTCTTAGGAGGTTATATGCAGAACTATCAACAGAATTTTCCTTATGAGTCCCTGCGTCCGGAGCAGACGACCGCTATTGAATTCGCGTTAGATAAGTTTTCTAAGGCAGATAAACGATTCGTTATTATCGAGGCAGGAACAGGGGTTGGCAAGTCAGCAATCGGGCTAACTATCGCAAAAACAATTGCAGATAATGCATACTTCATTACAACACAGAAGATTCTTCAGCATCAGTATATGGATGATTTCTCTTCTCACGGGATGCTGTCGCTCAAGTCTTCTACGAATTTTAGATGCCAGCATTATAAAGGAAAGGATTGTAGTCAAGCGCTTCGTGAGCTTAAGGTATCTAAGGATAGAAAGTTTAAGTCGAAGTGTGGCGGAGGCTGTGTATACAAGGTTGCCAAAAGAAAGTTCATTGACGGCTCACTTGGAATTACAAATTTTGCTTACTTCCTGGCCGAAACAAATTATTCCCAACAGCTTGAGCCGAGAGATCTTCTCGTAGTAGACGAGGCACACAATATCGAAACGCAAGTTTCTAGCTTTGTCGAAGTTGCGGTTACAGAAAACTTCGCTAAAAAGGTTTTAAAGCTGGATGTGCCAGACAACCTTAATACCATGAAGCGCGTTGTTGACTGGGTCAGGTCCGTGTATTTGCCGAAGCTTATTCGTGTTCGAAATCACATGGAACAACAGATTGAAAAGTTTAGTCTTAAATCTAGAATGCAGGACTTTATTGTACTAGCTAAAAGATTTGAGCTGATCGACAAGCACGAATGCAAGGTTAGCAGATTCCTTAAAGAGTACAACTCAGATAACTGGGTTATGAATCTTGCAAACACAGAAGTTCGTGGAGACAGGCGCTTTGAATTTAAGCCGATAGACGTTGCTCCATTTACAGAAGAATATCTTTTTAAATCAGGTAAAAAGGTTTTGATGATGTCTGCTACCATCATCAATAAGGAGGCTTTCTGTGAGGTGCTCGGGATTCCTTTTGAGAATTGTGAATTTATTTCTATACCTTCTCCTTTCCCTATTGAAAACCGCCCTATCTTTGTAAGTCCTATTGGCTCAATGGCAATGCGGTCAATAGATTCATCGCTTCCTAAGTTGGCCTTGGCTGTAAAGGCTATCCTAAATGAGCACAAGAATGAAAAGGGAATTATCCATTGTCATTCTTACAAAGTTGCAAACTACCTCAAGAGAAACATCAGAAGCCGCCGGCTTCTAACCCATGATTCTTCAAATAGAGACCAGGTTCTTTATGATCACATGAACAGCAAAAAGCCTACAGTGCTTCTTTCGCCGTCGATGACAGAAGGTGTTGACCTAAAGGGAGACGCTAGCAGGTTTCAGATCCTCTGTAAGGTACCTTATCCGTACTTAGGAGATAAACTGGTACGCAAGAGGATGAATAAGTGGAAATGGTGGTATCCTTTACAGACCATCAAGTCTATTATACAATCAGTTGGTAGGTCAATTAGGACTAATGAAGACCAGGCAGTAACCTATATTTTAGACGGTGATTGGGAAAGATTCTATGGACAAAACCACGCACTGTTTCCAGAAGATTTTAAGAAAACTATTTTGAGGTAAAAATGGCTATAGTTAACTCTATCAAAGAATTAAGAACGTTCCTTTCGGAAAGAAGTAATCAAAGACCTATCTATATGACTTCGGGAGGTTTTGACCCACTGCACGTTGGTCATGTTAGGTGTATTTCCGGGACACACAACCTTGCATCAAATAAAGACATTCATCCCTGGCAGATGCAGGGACTAGTCGTAGTCGTAGTTAATGCAGACTCATTCCTTGTTAGAAAGAAGGGATACGCATTCATGCCTTTGCAGGAAAGAATGGAGATAATTGATGCAATGGAAGGAGTCGACTTTGTCGTTCCTTGGGAGACTGATGGAGATCAAACAGTCTGCGGTGCCATTGAAATTCTTAAGCCAACATTTTTTACAAAGGGGGGAGATAGGTTTGATGCGTCGACGATACCCGAGTGGGATATTTGCCAAAAAGTCAACTGCGAGATTATTACAGGTGTTGGAATTGGTGGAAAAGTGCAGAGTAGCTCAGAACTCATTGCCAGAGCAAGAAGCTTTGAAGAAGCAAAAGAACTTAGAGAGGGAGAAAATTTTGAACTTACCTAAAGAAAAGCACGTACATATTTTTGACTTTGATGAGACACTATGCAAAACAAACGCTAGTATTACCATAAAAGATAAAAAGTACGGAGTTGACATTATTATGCATCCTACCAATTACCCTGGTTGGCGTGAAGAAGGTCATGTTGAAAAACATCCTGGGAGATACGAGCTGGACTTCAGTCAATTTCAGGGATACCCAGTTTACGGCGAACCAATAGATAAAACGGTTTTGCTTTTAAAGGTACTGCTAACATCTGATGAAGATGTATGTGTGTTGATTACTGGAAGAGACGAACTATCAGGACCTAGGGCTTGGCTTTTGAATCATGGTATAGACGTTGATAAGATGATCCTTATGTGTTCTGGAAACCCTAATAAAAGAATGTGTTATGAATCTGCAATTAACACACTAAGACCAAAAAAGATTTATCTTTACGAAGATACACCGCTTTACATTGATCAATGCAAAGAAGTTTGCGAAAAATACGAAATTGCTTTTTACCCTAATTTAATTGAGGAAACATAAAATGGAAACTGTTCAGACTCCATGGGGAAAAGAAATCATTTGGGCGAAATCGCCAGGGTATGTAGGAAAATTTTTGCATATTAACCCGGGGCATCGGCTCAGTCTTCAGTATCATGAAAAAAGAGAAGAAACAATCTTTGTTCAGGAAGGTACCCTGCTCATTTGGACTGGAGAAAATGAACACAACTACATAGTAGCCACGGAAAATAGCACCTATCATGTAAATCCAGGAGATGTACATCGTTATGGATCACCTGCGGAACAAAAATATCCAACTATCTTAGTAGAGGTTTCAACAAATTATCTAGATGATGTTGTAAGATTATCAGACGATTACTCCAGATCGCATAATTAGAATAGTGCAAACTTAAATTGACGGAGACCA
>Ga0163109_10003424_pt1 | contig 12124 bp, 8 predicted proteins | sample CRUFie1St13metaG_FD_108704 | JGI IMG/M metagenome (GOLD analysis project Ga0163109, IMG submission 108704) | Marine microbial communities from the Costa Rica Dome - CRUD Field 142mm St13 metaG | ecosystem: Environmental > Aquatic > Marine > Oceanic > Photic zone | place: Costa Rica: the Eastern... | reverse complement strand
TAACTCTAACATGCAGATATCTACTTGCACCATCAGTTGCATCGATTGCAAACTTGACACCTGAGTCCGTTGTCATAAACTCCCCTCAGCATTGGCGGTTGAAAGGTTATGCGCTGTTATTTTTATCAAATCACTATCTGATTCTTCTGAAATAATCTTTGCCATGTTAATTATATTCTCTTCATCACATCGTGAAAATAATCGTTCCACAAGGCGACATCTTTCTATTTCATCCACATTTTCATTTGCGATAATCTCCCAGCGTAATTTGTCTATTGCATCACCTTTTTTGCCTTGTAGCCATCTTCCTAATACCACATAGGATTCGCTTTGAATAATCATTTTGATTATATCGTTATCCAGGGTTTCACATTCTTGTCGCAACATCTTGACAATCATTCTCATCTCGGTGCTGTTGAGATTTTCAATATGTTCAATCAGTTTGTTGGGATTATGCTTTAACAAATAAGGAGCAAAATTTGTAAAGTTTACTCCACGAGAGATTAGTTCGGATAATTTATTTTCTTCGATAACGAAATCTAACTCAGTTAGTTTACCAAGGCAGAAATTGATTATGCTGCTAGATTCGTCTTGTAATGATTTGATTAATGTTTCTTGTGTGGAATATTTACTTTCGAGTGCAATAATTCTTAATCTTACATTTTTATTTTGCAATAAATCTTCAAAGAAATTTTCTTGATTATCACACTGTAGAATGAATTCGGCTGACTTGACTTGGCAAATCAAGTCATCTCTTTCGAATAATTGTTTCACAGTTTCTATGTTATTTTTTTCAAATTTTTCCAAAAGGTTGGCTGCAGCTCTATTATAATCCAAATTATGGTGATTAATTAACGGCGCAAGGTGTGATGTATCTAGTCTAATTGACCACATCCTAAATGCATCAAGTGCTTTTGTTCTGTACCATGAATCTTTGTCATCTAATAATGGTATGAATAAGGATAGGTTATTCTCATCATCTAGTTCAAAAAGCTCTCTGATAGCTCGTCTTTTCTTACGCTCATCTTTGCTGTTTAGATTTGCAGAAGTAGAAAATCTAGTTGACAAGTTTATCACCAGTCAGTATTCTCATCATTGTCAAATTGATTCCAAGTGTTTAGGTCAAAATTTGAAATCATTGGATGCAACATAACTTGAATTATCGGCCATAAGCGAAGGAAAGACGGTGAATAATGCCAAAGTAATTTGACCATTGGATGATCTGAAACAGGAATTCCACCTTCTCCAATAGGTGGCGTGTCATCCGGTAAATTGTTTAATTTTGCAACTAAATCTTGCAGACTCTGTAATTCATCATAATCTATAATCTCTAATTCTTCACAGGTTTCAATTGACAATTCAATCAAATCTGCCAGCTCTTTTGGATGAAGATGAGTGTTATCAGTTGAATCTAGATCAATTGGACCAAAGCATACATTGCCTAAATTTGTTTCAAGTTCTAACTCATCTTGAAATTCAATTTTCATCAAATTTTGTGAATCTATGTCCCCCAGCGGAGCGATTACAAATCCACCGTCGCTAACTCTTGATTTAATCCATTGTGGTATTTCTTCTATTTGTCCAGTCATTATTACCCTATTGAACTCGCCAGGAAATGCAATAGGGGCAATATGTAAGTCTTCTACGACCCTAATTTCTACAGTTGGCCAATGAGATAGTCTTTCTTTTGCATGATTTACAACTTCAATAGAAGGATCTAGAACGTTTACTCGCCCTTTTCCCCCTACAATAGTTGCAATTAATGCAGATAAGTAGCCGCCTTTACATCCCACAACGATGATTTCCTGTCCCGAAGTAAGTTCCATATGATGAAGAAGTGTAATTATCATGTGAGGTGCTGAAATTGTTTTGATATTACCAGAGTTTGATTCGATGTATGGTACAGGACGATCAGCGTAGAAAGGAGCAACGTCATAATCAGTAAAGTCCTCTATGTCCACGTTTAACATGGCTTTTTTTACTTGGTCGGGGACCAAAACACCATCTTTGGACAGGCGTCTAAGTAAGTCCGCCGCCCGGGTCATGCAGAGTCTATAACTTCGTATCTTGTAAATGATGTCATTAATTTGATGAGGACTTGAATTTCTCTTCAACAATATCTTCAATAAAACTTAGATTCTCTTCATATTCTTTTACAGCCAATTCAATCAATTCGTCATCGGTTTTTTCCTCAAAATCTTCACTTTTTAGTTCTACAATTTGTGACTTAATTGATTTCTTAATATCCGATAATAAATTGATCATATTTTCGACTAGATTCATGTCGTCGTTTTCAATTTCCATAGTTATGGTCTCAATAAGTGACTTTACTAGTTTAGGATCTGTATATGCCTCGTCATAGGAGGAAAACATTTCATCCATAAGTATTGATTCTATACGTGCCAAATGCTCCGATATTGTGGCTCTTGCAAGTCCGATTTCGCTTGCTAGGTCCGATATTCTAGTTCGTTTTGGTATGTCAAAAAATCCTCTATCATAGGCAAATTTTGCCAGTTTTAGTTGCTTGGTCGAAAGTGCAGAGTGATTAAGTGTTGAGTTAAAGTCCAAACTTCTCGCACTTATTCTGTCTGGTTGAGCAATCAATCTGGCTAGCGTTGAAACCAGCCGTAGTTTGATTGGTGGTCCTTGAATTATATAGGTTAAACCTTCCCCATCCAGCCTACTTCCGGGAACCGAACTTGTTCCGTTGGTTCTAGCATTTAGGTTTGACACAGAATGGTTCAGTTTTACAAGAATTAGATAACTGTCTGAATTGTCTCTTGGTTCGAGAATTACATCAAGCAATTCAAGAAAATGTAGGTCAGTGATGTCTTTTGGAGATTTCCCATTGCAGAAATTAACTTTCAGAATTACTCTGATATCCTTTGGTACCCTCTTTACATATGATATGAACTCTGCTTGCTTGAATAAATTAGTAAGTTCTCCAATGTCTAAGTCTTTGATGCGGTCTCTTTTCCAAAACAAAGTGACCTCTCGCATGGTGGTGCTAGAATTGACTGTTTCATAACATCTATTCCTGCTTGATTTGTCAATTTCTCATTTCTAACCAAGCCAAAAATGAAACAATTGGTAACAAAATAAGCAGAATACGATTAAGTCTATTTTGATAGTCATTATACTCACTAGAATTTACAGGATTCACTTCTATAGATTTTGCTTTACGCGTTCTTCTCAGAACTCCTACACTATCTTCGACTCTTTTTAGTACCCGATTACGTAGTTTCGGAGATGAACTTTTGATATTACCTCTTCCAACTATAAATTTAACAGTTGTTTTTTCTGCCAATTCTAGTGCTGCATCAACAACACCTTCGATGTTTTCTAGATTATGCATGTCTATCCTTAGATTTACACCATCACTTGATACATGACTTAGAACTCGCCATTTTCCTTGCCCTTCATTAAATTTTGACAACTTCTCTCTCGCCTCTATCAAAGGCTCTTTAGTTAGTATCACGGGTTTACGACGCCTCGCCAAAAATGGTCCTAAAAGGATCGAAAATAGAAATGGTGGAATACACATCAAAGAAACAGTTCTTTGGATATTTTCTGCATCTGTCAATACTGAAATTGTTGCAAGCGAAAATCCTAGGTATAGTCCAATAAGACCCCCAGCTTGGAAGCCCATGCCCAGGCCAACAGGTTCCCCCTGGACTTCCTCCATGTATGCATGGGCTTGATAGAGATAGATGAACACTTTGACATTAATTCTTTTGTACTGCCGATTACTACATCATCTGTGAATAAGAATGGACTTGCCTCAAGAGAGCGTGAGAAGAAGGTAGGAAACAGGGTTTTCTATATCTCAGGTTTCTTTTTGTTATCCTTTTTTATTGCTCCTATGGTTGTTGGAACGGGAGAAATACCGGAAATCAAAAACGGACGAGCAAATGCATTTGATTTCGCTACACAGGATGGCTTTTGGTCCTCAGGAAATGATGATGTAAACTCAAATGAAACATTTGCCTGGACTGAATTAGATCCTTATTCAGCGTTCATTTATGCATTTGGCGACTTAAACTGCCACAACAAAGCGGAGCGTTCAATCCTAATAAATGAAAATCAAATGCCAGTTTGTACAAGAGATGTAGGAATCTTTTTTGGTCTCGCAATAGGCGGTTTTTGGTTTTCAAGAAAGGGATATAATAGATGGACAGTAAAAGACACATGTCTATCTCTACTGCCAGATAAGTGGCTACTAGGGACCTATCAACAAAATAGAAGGACACTAGTTTGGTTATTTTGTGGCATAGTACTTTGTTTGCCTTTAATTATTGATGGATTTACCCAATTGTTAACCCCATATGAATCTAATAATATCGCTAGAGTATTAACTGGCATCGGTTTTGGTATCGGCCTAGGCGTCTTAATTAGTGCAGCGTATTCTGCTCGCTCAAAGTTCTTTAAATCAGCAGCACAAGTTTCTCTGCCGGGAGGCATGAAATTCCGCCTTGTTGAAGAAGAATAATCAAGGTGGGGGAGTTTTCCACCATATAATCAATTCTTCTTTTGTCGTTGGTACAGGACATTCATTATGCCCGCTAGTCAGTATTTTTAATCTCTCGAACACATCACTTAGAGATTTTTTGACTTGATAGGATGGCAATTTTGAGTTAGTAATTAAATCTTCTAATGCGCCTTCCCACTTAAGTTCAGGATTTGCCCTCCTCCAAGATGAAATCATCACTCGTAAGGGCCACAATGCAAGAGCTAGTCTTCCAAACCCCAATCTATCTTGTTTTAATTTGAACACCTTGGCGTCTGAAAATGGAATGTGATTAAATTGTTTATTAATCCATTTTTCTTCTTCCAACCACTTTACAAGCCTCTGTGTGTGGCGTTTCGTCATCATTCTGTGCGGCCCCAGCAATTTGTGCAGTTTAGGAACCTCCGTCGAGCCCCCAATCAGTGACAGAGTTCCAATAATTGACCAGGAGGAAAAAGAAAACGGATTACTCGGCACGTCAAACTGTTTTGCGGATTCCTTAGGCCAATTTTCTTCAACAAAGGCCATCCATTCAGCAGGGCTCTTGCCACTTAACCATCCTTCGTGAATTGCACTCATGTTCATTGGTGCTCCAGGAAGACGAGTCTGTGTTTCAAGATTACTTATTAAGCGGCTTAGTAAGTATCTATCTACTCTATCAGAATCAACATTTAATGGAGCCGGTTTCCTATTGAAAAAAGTTCTAAGAGTATCAGCCAACTTTTTCTTCAGTTCATCTAACCCAGATTCATTTAATATTGGACCTACGACCTCGCACCTATCAAATGGTTCAGGTACTGTAATTTTTCCAGACAGTAGTTCACTGAATCCCTGCCTTATCTTCTTCTGAATTTCTGTAGTTTCAAAATATTCTTGCTTGTTACTTGTCATTCTTAAAGTTCCAGAGCGTATTCTTTTCATAGCCTTTTCAGGGTCACAATCGATCCAAATGACCAAGTCAGGAATCATCGCAGCGGAATTCATCTTAACGACATCATCTATTCCTAGATCACCCACAATTCCTTGGTAAATAAGTGATGAGTGTATGTTCCTATCAGAAATTACAACATGCCCTTTGTCTAACAGCGGTTTGATAATTGTATGTGAGTGATCAAGTCTATCAGCGGCGAATAGTCCAGCTTCCTCAAGTGGAGTCTTATTTCCCTTCATTACTGAGTCAAGTGCTAATTTTCCTAACTCACTGTGCCTTCTAGGTTCATGAGTTGAATAGATTTTGGGAAATGGGAAACTGGTCAATAATTCACTGATTATTCTAGCGGCTTCTCCTTTACCAGAACCATCTCCTCCCTCGACTGAGATAAGATACATGTTCATTCCTCGAGGTAGTCTTCATATTGGTCCTTGACAATACTGTTTAGAGCCATGCCAGCAAGAATTAGAATGGGGCCAATCCAAATTAATCCTCTGCTGAATAGGCTTACTCCAGCAAGGTATTGTGTTCTACGGTATTTCTTACCTCGTCTTATTTCAACAGATGCTTGAATGCCGACAAAACCAGTGATTATAGTCACTACTCCAAGAAAAGTCGATAATGCCACTGCAGCCTCAAGAGACCAACCCCCTTCACTTCCAACAGTATTTTCTTGAATGATACTTGATGAATTTCCTTCTACCATAGTAAACGGGGCAATCAATCCATTTTCTGCTCTAAGAGTTCTTTCGACACTTTGATAGCCTGAAATTACCACTCTTATTTCCATTATTTCTGGTTTGACATTGTCAAATTGAAAATAACCATTCTGATCGGAACTTGTTGATTGTATTACGACAATACTTTTCTCCTCATATAATTCAATGGTTGCATTTTCTAGCGTGGTGCCGTCAACAGTAAGAATTTGTCCAGTCAGGTCAACAGTCTCAGCCTCATTAAAAATTGTTGAATTAAGTAACTCATCAGGGTTGCCTTGAAGTAAAATTCCACCACTGACAACGCCTAGTATACTCCCAACTAGAACCAATATGGCTACAATCATTCTCAACCTTTCTCTGTCATCATAATCAAGGTCAATCATCGGCTTAACTACTATTTCTTGCTCATCTTCAAAAGCCAATAAATCCGATTGTTCGTTAATGGAGTTTTGTCCGTTATTTTCGAGTTGATTCTGAACCCGCTCCCTCAAAGCAGCCCTTCGTTCATCAAAACTCTTCTCCGACATAATTCCACCTCCGACTTATTCGACCCTTGCAGTGCGCGGATAATACCCCTTTCCCTACATGTCCGCGCTAGGTATTATAGTTTAAGGCTGATGTCTGCGACCAAAATCAACAATAAGACACATGATACCAAGATAATTGCTAAGTATCCGACAAAGTTACTTTTTTCTGCATTACTATCTATTCCCTCATTAGTTTCCAGCGGAATATCTTCTTGATACGATTGGTTGTTTAATTCATTGTTATCAAGCGGAATTAAAGTCCATGCGGAGGTAATCAATCCAAGTTCCAGTAAATTCCCTATGTAGCCAAGAGATTCAGCACTTACTTTGTCTGCAGTATCGTTATGTGTGTGCCAATGACCGCCAAATGTGCTGGCATTTTCACCATAATTTATGTCAATAATATTGATTGCTGGAATCCCTGCATTATTAGCAGGCACATGGTCATCAATCACGCCTCTTGTTATGTTTGGATTGTATATCGGATTGCCGTAATTGCCTTCACAATCAATTTCTGATTCCATCATCCCAAGTGCCGCAGCGATAGGTGTTACAGTCTCCCACAGTTCATTAGAAGTGTCTCTTACTTTAGTGAAATCCAGATATGCATCTCCAATCATATCGATTACAATATATGCAGATATGTTATTTTTGTAATCTTCAGTCAGATTTTCAACCCATGCATAAGCTCCATATGACCATGTCAAGGGGTGAAATCCACCTGTTATTCCTTGGTCTTCAGCGTCAGTAAAGAAAAGGGTAACATCATGTTTAAGCTCGAGGTGGGGGATGATTTTCCCTAGTTCAATTAGTACTGCTACACCACTTGCGCCATCATTTGCTCCGTCAATGGGTTGGTTTATCTTCGACTCATTATCGTCCCTTTCTGCCATATATCTACTGTCATAGTGTGCAACAAAAACCACGTTTTGACCAGTGGAATTTTCTGGACTAAATGTTCCAACAAGGTTGGTGAGAGTGAAGTTTTCCCTGTCGTGGCTAGATTCTTCGAAAGTAAATTGAGAGAGGTTTTGAGTTATTGAGCGTCTAAGTTCAGCGGATGAGTTCGACCCTGGTAATCTAGGTCCTAACTCAGTTTGCCAAGTTATTGAAGTGTTTGCTGCGGTTGAATTAAATGATAATTTATCGATCGACAAGCATGGTTCTGAGCCCTGATACCCAAAATCAGATTTATCAGAACTTGATGTACTCAAAAAACTTGTCAAAATTATTGAAATCAAGACAAAAGCAACTACTGAAAGGCCTTCTCCGTCTCTCTTCCTAATGAGCATTATAGAATCCTAACAGACTGACACTTAAATAGTTCTTTTTTACTGCTCAATTTGAATGCAATAACGCATTTAGTGGGATTTGAACCATGTCGGAAAAACGCTCTACAAAATCGTGCTTTTTAATTGCACTAATGTTGGTCTCATTGACACTTCCAATTTTGTCATCTTCAGTCTCTGCTGAATCAGATTCTGCAACTGAACAAAAAGTGTATGACGCACAAGGAATAATCATAGGTGATTTAGCAGATTTTGACGTAAATACTGGCCGAGAGTATCTCTTAATCGAAGAGGATACCCCAGTTGTATCAGCCTATGGTTTCATGAAACAGGCCTGGATTGATGCAGGTATGCCTGGCGTTGATGAGATGAAATATCAGCCAACCACTCAGGCTAGAACAAGTGGAAGAGCATGTAATCCGCATCTTGTAGGAGATTCGCTAACCGTACCAATTTCAGGTGGATCACTGGATGCTTATGTTGCAAAAACGACCAGCACAGTTGCATTTGTAGTACAAAATGGGAGAACACTTTCCTCAACTGTTCTAAATAACTTAGCATCATCCTGGGATTCAACAATATATCCAACAATGACCACATATTATGGCAAAGATTACCAGGATGGAAGGGGATTAGCTGCCCCAGATGTTGACAATAATTGTCAAGTTCAGATTGTTATTTATGATATTGATGGTGCCTTCAATACTGGTGGTTATTTTGCCCCATCATTTGCTAGTTCAAGGGAAGCAGTGTTCATTGATTACGCCGATATAACTCTATCTTGGGGTAAATCAATAATTGCCCATGAGTTGCAACATTTACTTCATAATGCCCAAGATCCATACGAAAATTTGTGGATTGATGAAGGAAATGCAGACGTGGCAATTTTCTTATGTTTCGGTTCAGATTCAACCTTGGTCAGCCATCTGAATCAGTGGACTGAGTCGCCGGAGTTATCGATCAGGTGGTGGAATCAAAGATTTGCTGATTATGGTGCAGGTTTCATATTTACCATGTACTTGGCAGATCACCTTGGCGGTGGGCCAGCGGTTAGACAATTGGTTCAAGATTCAGCCACGGGAGGAGTCTCTGTACAGAATCTAGCATTATCTCCTCCGTCTGGGCAACCAGGTATGCTCGGGAGGACTATGAGCGAAATATTTGCAAACTTTTCAATAGCGGCTTTCTTAGACTCAGAACAAGGAATATATGGTTTTTCAAACCTTGATTTGACGCCCACTTGTTCTTCTGGTTCCTTCTGTCGTGCGCAACCCACAGACATTAACAGCGACTGGAGCACACCATATTCTTCGACTGGACATACTGTTGAAGGCTGGGGATTAAGAGCATTCAAATTCACTCCAGGAGCATCTTCACCAGCCCCTTTAACCATCAGGCTAACTGCCGATGTTAGCCAATTTGATGGTGTAATTGTAAGCAAATCAATGGTTGATGGTCTTCTTTCGGTAACCGATCTCGAATTCCAAAATAATATTGCAACCGCACTAATCCCGGGATTTGGTAATTTAACAGATGAAGTTTGGGCGATTACCTGGTATGGTAGTACAATTGCAGATTGCGATTATACTTCCTGTGGATCTTCGTACCCACAAGGAACCGTTGATATTGAGGCTGCGAGAATTACTGCCCCTGCTTCTCTGACAATCAATAAAACAGAACTAACAGACCGTGATGGCGATGGTGATGATGATACAGTTCAAGTCAATTTTGATGTGTTTTCTAACGCATTTTTTGAAGATCTGGACGTTGAATCAAGAATAGTTGACTCACAGGGTCAAGTTATTGATGAGATTACCTCAAGAATTTCAGCCGGCGGAGGCGTCAATTCTAATAGTAACATTTGGTTTACTGCCCCACTAGACGATCAATATACTGTAGAATTTGATATGTACGACATGATTGGAAGTTTGGTAGACAGTGTCGAGACACAGCCATGGGATTTGGCGAACATGAGGCCAGTAGCAAATGGTTCCGTATCAAGCAACGCAAGCCAAACTTGGGAGAACATACAATTTGTTGGTGGCGGGTTCGACGCGTGGGGATTATCATTAGACAATAACACCCTGCCTTATCTAGACCAACCAATCGCTTATGCTTGGGACTTTGATGATGGGATCACATCTAATTTGAAATCTCCAACAAGGTCATATCAAAATATTGGTTCTTACAATGCAACGCTCAGAATAATGGATCAAGGCAGTACCTGGTCTGAGACCGACATTCTTCAAATTAATGTCACTGACGATTCTATACCACAACCAGTAATTACGGTCAACAATGTCGTAGTTAATGACAACATAAGCATCTTGACTAATCAAATGATTCAGTTTTCTGCATCTAGAACCATTGACAATGTTCCAATTCAAAACCTTGTTTTCCAATGGGATTGGGGTGATGGGACTTTTGAAAACGGGCAAGGAGTTTACGTCGCCCAACACCAATGGGGCGCGATAGATAATGAAGTTGAAGCTTACAATCTAACGTTGTCCGTATTTGATGGAATTAATACAGGTACAAAGAGTATAACCGTTTATGTAAACAATAGGGTGCCATACCAAATTTTTGCTGAAAATCTGACTACTTACACCTACACATCAATTTCAATGCCTGATGTTTTTGCTGATGATGATGGTACCATAATAACATATGAATGGAACTTTGCCGACGGTGTAAACCTCAATGGTGGAATAACCGACCAGGGTGATGACTTCGTCCAGACATCCTCAGGTTTGCCTTATCCTACTCCTTCGTGGAACCTTCCCGGGGTAAAATCAGTCACTCTAAAGGTCACAGATGATGATGGAAGTGAATCAACTGCTCAATTATTTGTCAATGTGTTAAATCAAATCCCGGTTGCTGATTTTACAGTTAGAACTACTTCAGAGGGCGAAACTGTTGCTATTGATTTTAGGGCTGAGGATGGCTTTGTTGATATACCATATACTTTTGATGGGATTTCCTCATATGATATTGATTCAGTTACTGGTGATTCATCTGGACTGTCATACAATTGGTCTTTTGGTAATGGGGAATACAGGGATAGTGCGATATCAACCTATACATTCACTGAGCCGGGTATTCACGAAGTTTCGCTCTATGTGGTCGATGACTACGGAGCACAGAGCCTCACTAAAACTATCACTGTAAGGGTACAAAACCCATTGCCGATTATTAGTGTAAGAATACTCGACGGCTTTGTTGATGGCCAACAAATGGACCGCAATACTCCAAGGCCTACAGGATTTATCCCCGATGCTTGGTCTCACACATTCGATGCCGCACAGAATACTTTCACTGCTCCCGGCTACATGTTATACTTTGATTCCGAAGGTACCAGAGATGGAGATCGAAGATATGAAGGTAAATATTCCCCAATAATTGATGAAAATAATTCAAATTGGAACGGTATCGTAGAATATACCTGGGATTTTGGTGACGCAACCCCGCTTTCAAAAGAACCCTCTCCATGGCACTATTATGACAATCCCGGAACTTATATTGTCACGCTCACAGTCAGAGATTCATATGGCACTGGCGACGTAAGTAAGCAATCGTTCACTATTGTTGTTGATGAACCTCCAGAGATTCTAAGTATCGATCTTCCGGAAGAAATTATTGCCGGAGAATCAACCTACATCAGCGCAAATATCTCAGATTATGAAATGAATAACAATATAATAGTATATCGAGATTTAAATGTCGAAGACGGTTCTTTGTTTGACGAAGACGAGACGCTGAATACAGCACTAACTGTACGATGGGATATTAACATTGAGCGAGATACCAATAAAAACGGAATCTTGGTGGACGATTGGGAAATTCCTAAAGATACAGCAACTAATTACAGAATTTCTGCGTTGTGGAACGAATCTAAAACGTATAAGATACTCATCGAGGCTTGCGATGGAATTGGAGTTTGTGTAGAAATTACAGAAACTGTAGATGTTACTCCAAAACCAGATCCTGAGCCATCATTATCAGATTTTGAATTGGAAGATTGGTCAAGTTGGGTAAAAGATGCAGGTTCTGATCTTGCTACCTACATAGCGTTGATTTCAGTTGCTTTGATTTTAGGTTGGCTAGTTCTAAGAGAATCCTCCGAGGTCGAAGATGAAGCCAAACAAGCAGCT
>Ga0163109_10003423_pt1 | contig 12127 bp, 6 predicted proteins | sample CRUFie1St13metaG_FD_108704 | JGI IMG/M metagenome (GOLD analysis project Ga0163109, IMG submission 108704) | Marine microbial communities from the Costa Rica Dome - CRUD Field 142mm St13 metaG | ecosystem: Environmental > Aquatic > Marine > Oceanic > Photic zone | place: Costa Rica: the Eastern... | reverse complement strand
TCGGGTCGGATCCGGCTGCTGATCGCCTCCGTTGACGAGACGACCCTCGCCGGCTGCCGGGCGCTGGCTTTGGAAGTGAACGGCGATGCGCCGGATCCGCTTCATGCGGGCTGGACCGAGGGATCCGAAGGACGCTGGCCGCAACGAATCACTCTTCAGGGCGCCCTCGAGATCGCTGACGGTGCGCGCGACGATCGGCAGATGATCCTGCACGGTCCCGACACCGATCCCGAACAGGTGATCCGCGAACTCGGTCCGGGTCGGACCGCGCGGATAGCGCTCGACGACGGAACGCCGATGAAGGGCGCCTCCGGCTGGCTGGACGATTCCGTGGTGCTGGTCGACTGGGCCACCGACGAGGAACCGAGGCTGCTTGCCGGGTGGGATGTGGAAGACCGCGTGCTCGCCCAACGACATCCCGAAGGTGGACCCGTCCTCGAGCTCCGAGGGGTGGAGGTGGGCCCCGGAGAGCTTTCTTTCGATGGCGCGGGGCAGGCGATCTGGAGCGGACCCGGCCAGCCGGAGTTCCTGACCTCGCCGATCACCGTCGCGGCCTGGATCCGGACCGAGGAGGACGGCACCATCTTCTCGCAGGCTGGTCCGGACGGTCCGTGGATTCCCGACGGCAAGACCTTCTTCATCCGCGGGGGCCGGCTCTGCTACGACGTCGGCTGGGTCGGAGCCGTCTGCGGCGAGTCCGAGGTGACCGACGGCGAATGGCACCACGTCGCGTTCACGTGGGATCCCTCCACCGAGGATGTCGCCCTCTGGATCGACGGCCGCGAGGATGCACGGGGTCAACTCCCGCCCAGGGAGCCCCTTTCCGGATCGGTCGTTCGTTTCGGATTCACGGCGGCGGACTTCCCGTCACGTCCATGGTTCACCGGCGACATGCGGGGCCTGCGAATCATCGAACGGACCCTCTCCGGTGCCGAACTGCTCGGACTCGCCTCCGGCAGCGGAGAGCCGCTCGTCGAGGCTCTGGCAGTGCGCGGACTTCCGGGGGAGATCCTCGTCGATGGCGATCGGATCATCGTCAGTCCCGACCCCGTGGACCAGGAGGCCTCCGGCGAACTGATCCAGTGGTTCGGTCCCGTCGAGGAACTGCCCGCATTCTACGACTCGTTGAAGCGACATCGCCCCGCGCCCCCAGCGGCCTTCGTGCTCGATCGCATCCAATGGCCCATCGAGAACCCGTGGCTCTCCTGGATGCGTTTCGGCGACTTCGACTTCCTCGATGACGGGTCCGCCGCGGCGATCTCGACCTGGAACGGCGATGTCTGGCGCGTGGACGGACTGGACGCGGCTCTCGACGACCTGCACTGGCAGCGCATCGCGAGCGGACTCAGCCAGCCGCTCGGCCTGAAGACCCGCGGCGAGGAGATTCTCGTGGCCGGTCGCGATCAGGTGACTCGGCTGGTCGATCTCGACGGGGACCGGGAAACCGATCGCTACGAGGCATTGAACGTCGACACCATGAACGCCCCGCACTTCCACGAACCGGTCAGTGGTCTGCAGATGGATGGGCAGGGCAACCTCTACTACATGAAGGGCGCACGCCACGCGAAGGTCGCTTCGCATCCCCAGCACGGCACGACGATCCGTCTCTCGCCGGACGGCTCGACCAGCGAGACGATCGCATCCGGATACCGCGCGCCCAACGGCCTCTGGGTCGATTCCGACGGCGTGGTGTTCTGTTCAGATCAGGAAGGACACTGGACGCCGGCGAATCGGATCAATCGGGTCGTACCGGGGGGCTTCTACGGCAACAACTGGAGTGGCAGCCGCCTGGGCATGGATCCGCGGCCGGACTACGACCCGCCGCTCTGCTGGATTCATCCCTCCGTGGATCGTTCGCCGAGCGCTCAGGTACGGGTGCCCGGAAACACCTGGGGCGATCTGGCCGGACGTCTGCTGGGGATCTCCTACGGGACGGGCGAGGTGTACCTGATTCTGGAGGACGAGGTGGACGGTGTGCACCAGGGAGGCATCGTTCCACTTCCGATCGAGCTGCCGACCGGCGCCATGCGGGCCCGGTTCAATCCCGGGGACGGGGATCTCTATCTCTGCGGTCTTTTCGGATGGTCCTCGAACCAGACCGATCCCGGTGGCTTCTATCGAGTGCGACGCTCCGGTACGGTCCTGCCCATGCCGGTCGGGGTCCGGGCATGCCGGGACGGCATGGTGATCTACTTCAATGATGCCATCTCCTCGCCCGACGACGTAGTCCGGGATGCATTCGACGTCGAGGCCTGGAACTACGAGTGGACGAGCAATTACGGTTCACTTCAGTACGACGTGCGCAACGGCAGGGCCGGCACGACCCCGATGGCGGTCGCCGATGTCATGGTGTCGAACGACAGGCGTTCGGTTTGGCTCGAGATACCCGAGATGTCCACCGCCATGCAGTTTCATGTCGACTGGTCGCTCGACTTCGATTCCGCCGTGGATCGAACCTCCTTCGTGCACCTGTCCGTGCATCGCCTGTCCGACGTCTCCGGGCGCTTCCTCCTCGACTGACCGAAGGGAACCACGCAATGAAGATCACGGGCATCAAGGTCCACCAGGTCGACCTGCCGCTCCACGAAGGAAGCTACAAGTGGTCGGGCGGCAAGTCGGTCGAGGTCTTCGACAGCACCGTGGTCCGTCTCGAGACGGACTCGGGCCTGGAAGGTGTCGGCGAGATCACTCCGCTCGGTCCGGTCTACCTGCCGTCCTACGCGGCGGGTGCGCGGGCGGGAATCGCCGAACTCGCGCCGGCGCTGATCGGTCTCGATCCCCGGGAAATCGAGGTGGTCTCCCGTGCGATGGACTGCGCCCTCAAGGGTCACCCCTACGTGAAGAGCGCGATCGACGTGGCGTGCTGGGATCTGCTCGGCAAGTCGGCCGGGCTTCCCGTGGTCACCCTCCTCGGGGGACGGTGCGGCGCCGACTTCGCCCTCTACCGGGCCATCTCAAGGGACACCCCGGAGGCGATGGCGGAGAACGTCACCGGGTACCGGGCCCAGGGGTACCGGCGCTTCCAGTTGAAGGTGGGCGGCGATGTCCGGACGGACATCGCCCGCATCCGTGCCTGTCGTGACGTCCTCGATCCCGGTGACATCCTGGTCGCTGACGCGAACACCGGGTGGCTGCCGCACGAGGCGGCGCGCGTGGTGCGCGGAGTATCCGATGTCGACGTCTACATCGAGCAGCCCTGTCGCACCTACGAGGAGTGTCTCTCCGTGCGCCGTCGCACCAGCCACCCCTTCGTCATGGACGAGTCGATCGAGGATCTCGACACCCTGGTTCGAGCCCTGCGGGACGATGCCATGGACGTGGTCAACATCAAGATCGGCAAGTTCGGGGGTATCACCAAGGCGCGTCGGGCCCGTGACCTCTGTGCGGAGCGTGGCGTTGCGATGACGATCGAGGATGCATGGGGCGGTGACATCGTGACCGCGGCGATCTCGCATCTCGCGCACAGCACGCCGTCCGACCTGCTCTTCACGGCCACCGACTTCAATTCATACGTCACGGTGTCCACCGCTGAGGGGGCTCCTAGACGTAACGAGGGGCGGATGTCCGCGCCCGATCTTCCCGGGCTCGGGATCGAGCCCCGGACGGACGTCCTCGGTCAGCCGGTGTTCGAATCACCGGAGTCCTGATCCGATTCCCCTCCGTCATCGCGGGTTCGTATGAGTTCCGCGCTCCGGCGCCGACCGTCCCTGACCTGCTCGTCATCCAGTTCAAGGCGCAGCTGTCCCCTGAGCCAGCCGATGATCCCCGCGATGCCGGGGTTCCAGGGCGTCGCCGCGCCTTCAAGGGCCGTTCTGCCATCACGATTCCTGAGACTGGTGTCGGTCCCTGCCTCGAGGAGCAGCGCGACCATGTCAGCTCTTCCCATGAACGCCGCCGCATGCAGCGGCGTGGCCCCGTCGTCGTTGGTCCCGTCCACGTCGGCTCCGGATCGGATCAGCATCCCGGCGATCTCCGCGTCATCGATCATCACGGCCCAGCACAACGGGGTGATGCCCATGCCGTCCCTGAGATCCAGATCCGGTGACGCCTCGACCATGGCCTTCAGTTCGTCCGGATCGCCGCCGCGGATCGCCTTGCGGAGATCGTCATTCCTGAATCCGCCCCGTACCGGCATCCTGCCCCGTCCGCCGTTCTCCGCCCCGGCCTCCCGAAGCATTCGCGCTCCGCGAGGACGGCTCCGCTGCACTTCCTCGACCGACTTCTCGAGACCCACGATCGCGACGACGAACTCCACGATCCTCGAGAGATCCTCGCTCCAGGGTGCGCTCGCGACCATCAGTGGCGTCTCGCCACGCTCATTGCGGATCTCGAGATCGGCGCCGGCGGCGATCAGCGAGCGGATCACCGCCGTGTTGCCGAGGAACGCCGCCGAGTGCAGGGGAGTGCCGCGATCGTCGTTCCGCTTGTTCGGATCCGCTCCCCGTCGGATGAGCAGTTCGACCATCTCGGGGTGCCCGCCCATCGCCGCCATGTTCATCAATGTGTTCCGGCCCGGTTGGAACAGGTTCACGTCCGTGCCACCAGCGAGGTGGTCCCTCATGCTGTCGAGGTCCCCTTCGCGCGCGGCGGCGAACGGATCCGACTCCGTGTTCGGCGTGTCCTGACCGAATCCGCCGCGTCCGATGAAGGCGGGACCTGCGGGAGGTGCAGACCACTCGGGCATTTCCCCGCCCGCGATCTCGGATTCGACGACCGCTCTTCGATTCCGGATGAATTCACGGATCCCCTCGTAGTCGACCTGGAATTCCTGCGAGGTGCAGAGATGAGGGGCGAGCATCCGCTCGACCCGCTCGGTCTCGGCGATAAGCGCCTCCTCGTCCCAGTGATCATCCAGGAGGATCCGCATCTCCGCGGCGTAGCGTCGACGTGATGCCGGGTCCTGGTACAGGTGGTGGTTGATCAGTCCCTGCGTCCGGACCGACCGGGGGCTGTTGCGGTCCTCGCCGAGCGGTCCGTACGTCACGAACAGGGAGTCTGCGCCCCACGGCATGAAGCGGAACCTGCCGGTCGCCGGATCGAGGTACATGAAGAAGTTGTTCCGATTCCCGGAATAGCCGTCCCAGAAGCTCAGCAGTCCCTCGAGCGCCCAGAAGCGGTAGAAGGGGTCCGCGTCGACGACCTTCCAGATTGATTCGACGATTTCCTGGTCAGCAACCGTGATATCCGCGATGCAGAGCAGGTCGGTGCTGTCGGGTTCGACGTTCATGACCTGGACGGCGAGGACGTTCTCCCCCTCACGGAGCAGCGACGTTCCACGGTCGATCCTGAATCGGACCGACTCGGCCGCGGTGCGATCGGAGTTCGGAGCGACCGCCCGGGAATCCCATCGGACCGCCGCGGGCGCGTTCGCTCGTGCGATCTCTCGGCCGTTCAGCCAGGCGACGAAACCGTCATCGAAACGCATGCCGAGGGCAAGATCATCGTCCGGTTCGAACTGGCCGGTGTCCGCGACCTCGAACGGTATCCGCACGTACACCGATCCCCGGTTGCCGAAGAGCTCGTCGCGAACGTCGAGGTCCGTGCCGATCATGCCTTCATAGCCCTTCTGGGTCTCGTATCCCGTTCCCCCGGTCCCTTCCTGCCATGCGTCGTCTTCGAAGTCGTTCAGGAACCACCGGCCGTCGTCCGCACCGTCGGTCGGCACCAGGATGCGCGTGCGTGCCCCTTCCTCGAGGAGGACCTCGCCACGCTCGGGGTGCATCGCTTTCACCAGCTGTTCGATTCCGCGACGTCCGATCTGCCCGGACCCTGTCTTGAGTTCGAAGCTGTCTTCCCATTCCGGATAGAAGTCCGTGACCGTTCCCTCGTACAGCACGCCGGAGTCGTTTCCGAACTCACGCTTCAGAAGGGGGCGTTTCACGCTCTCGACATGGCTGTAGACGCCGAGGTTCCGCCCGTTGACCGTCACCTGGGCGAAGGCGCATCTCGAACCCGGCGATCCCGCCTCGTCGAACATCCGGTAGGTGAGGTACTGACTCAGCAGACTCCGGTCCTGCTTGTTGTTGTTGAAGGTCAGTGTGTTGACCCCGCTGATCAGGTTGTCCTCGTCGGTGTAGTCGAGCTTCACCTTGAGCGAGGGCCGCTCCTGGTCCTGGGACCCGATGAATCCCTTCTTGCGCAGGCCGACGCCCTCGTGGCGCACTCCGTCGATGGTGACGTTCGCCATGACGTAGCTGTAGGGGGACTTCACGGGAGCGAACTGCCGGTCGCGGTGGAGTGCATCGACGAACTCCCGGGTCTGCATCCGGATCTCGTCCCAGTCGTCCTCGTCGATCTCGATGTCGACCTCGATCACCCGGTCGGTGGGGAACAGGTCCTCGAGTTCCTGTTGTTGCGCGATGGCGGGCGTTCCGGCGAGGCAGGCCAGCGGCACGATCGTGCATGCGAGACGGTTGATCGTTGTTCTGTGCATGGGGGGGATTATAGCCGTCGCCTCCCCCTCGTCCCGGCCCCGGTATGCTGCTGGAAGGAGACCTGACATGTCGATTCTCGCCGGCGCTGCCCTCGTTTCGTCTTCATTGCTCCATTCGGACCTCCCACCGGCGAAAGCACCGCCGGAGGATCCTCCGAACATCGTGCTCATCATGGCGGACGACCTCGGGTACTCGGACATCGGCTGCTTCGGAGGGGAGATCGACACCCCGAACCTCGACTCCCTGGCGGAGGCGGGCATTCGATTCACCCAGTTCTACAACACGGCGCGCTGCTGTCCGACCCGGGCGTCCCTCCTGACCGGCCGCTACATGCACCAGGCGGGCATCGGGCACATGGTCTACGACGGTGGCAGCGACGGCTATCGTGGGGAGCTCGGTCGTGACAGCGTGACCATCGCCGAGGCGCTCGGTGCGAACGGATACGCCACCGCGATGAGCGGCAAGTGGCACGTGACCCACAATCTCGGACGCCCTCGGGAGATGGTGGAGCCCGATCATCGGACCAACTGGCCGATCGATCGCGGATTCGATTCCTTCTACGGGACCATTCACGGCGCGGGAAGCTTCTTCGATCCGATCAGCCTCGCACGAGGCGACGAGTACATCGAACTGGATCGTGAGGACTTCTACTACACGGACCGGATAAACGAGGAGGCGGTCGCGTACGTCATGAGCCGGTCGTCGGGGGGTGACCACCGACCGTTCTTCCTCTACATCGCGCACACCGCTCCCCACTGGCCCCTTCACGCCCGCCCGGATGACATCGCTGCGAATTCCGGGGAATACGACTCGGGCTGGGACGAGGTGCGTGCCGCGCGACGTGAAAGGATGATCTCCATGGGGATCATCGATCCACTGTGGCCGACAACCGATCGGGACCCGAGGGTCGAGCCATGGGACGACGTCGAAAACAAGGACTGGCAGGCGCGACGCATGGAGGTCTACGCGGCACAGGTCGAATCCATGGATCGTGGCATCGGCGATGTCCTTCAGGCGTTGCGCGACACGGGTGAGTACGAGAACACGATGATCATCTTCCTCGCCGACAATGGAGGATGCGCGGAGGAGATCACCTCCCGCTGGCGAAGCCTGAGCATTCCGGAGCAGACGCACGACGGCCGTCCGGTGGCCATCGGGAACGATCCCGGGGTCATGCCCGGGGCCGAGGACAACTACCAGAGCTACGGGGTTCCCTGGGCGAACGCATCGAACACGCCGTTCCGCCTCTACAAGCACCATGTCCACGAAGGCGGCATCGCCACTCCCCTCATCTTCCACTGGCCGCGCGGGATTTCGGCTCGCGGCGAGACCCGGGACACGCCCGGGCACGTCATCGACGTCATGGCGACCTGCCTCGACGTCGCCGACGTCGTCTATCCCGACCGACACGGACCGCACCTGATAGAGCCCCTCGAGGGAACGAGTCTCGTTCCGGCATTCTCCGATCCGGGATTCCGCAGGGGGCCCCTCTACTGGGAACACGAGGGAAACCGCGCCGTTCGCATCGGCGACTGGAAACTCGTCAGTCGTCACGGGAGGGAATGGGAGCTCTACGATCTCTCCGCGGATCGCACCGAGACCATGGATGTCGCAGCTCGGGAACCCGATCGCGTGGGGAAGATGTCCGCGATGTACGAGTCATGGGCGGAGCGGTGCGGTGTCGAGACCTGGCCGCTCCGAGGAGGTGACTGATCCGGGGACGTCGCCATGCGGGTACGGTTCGTGGTAGCTTGAACGCGCGACGAATCGAAGCGCGGTGCAGCAAGCACGAAAGGATCCAAGAGATGATCACCAGACGCATTGCCCTGTCTCTCGCCCTCCTCGGTCTGGCGTCCTGCGGTGGTTCCCCGGGTGATTCGACGTCCGCGGACGGGGCCATGGACGGCATCGAAGCGAAGCCCCGCGTCGCCTTCGTCACCAACGGTGTCGCCGACTTCTGGGTCATCGCGGAGAAGGGCGCCGAGGCCGGCGGTTCCGAGTTCGGGGCGGACGTGTCGGTCCACATGCCTCCCGCCGGCCTGAGCGACCAGCAGCGGATTCTCGAGGACCTCATGGTCAAGGGCGTCGACGGCATCGCGGTCAGTCCCATCGATCCTGCGAACCAGACCGAGTTCCTCGACAAGGTCGCGGCGCGGACGAGCCTGATCACCCATGATTCGGATGCGCCGGATTCGGACCGTCTGGTGTACATCGGCATGGACAACTACGACGCCGGCCGCATGTGCGGTCGTCTGGTCAAGGACGCCCTCCCCGAGGGGGGCGAGGTCTTCATATTCATCGGCAGACTTGAACAGGACAACGCGAGAAGGCGTCGACAGGGCGTGATCGACGAACTGCTCGACCGGGATTCGGATCCCACCCGGTACGATCCGCCCGGAGCCACGCTGGAGGGCGCGAAGTACGTCGTCCTCGGCACCCTGACCGATCAGTTCGACCTGACCAAGGGCAAGGCGAACGCGGAGGACGTGCTGAGTCGACATCCCTCGGTCGATGCGATGATCGGGCTTTTCGCGTACAACCCGCCCCTGATCCTCGAGGCCCTCAGGGGCGCCGATCGACTCGGCGAGGTGCAGGTGATCGCCTTCGACGAGGACGACCAGACGCTCCAGGGCATCAAGGACGGCGTGGTCGCGGGCACGATCGTCCAGAATCCCTACGAGTACGGCCGCCGGTCGGTGCAGATACTCGTCGGCATCGCCGGGGGCGAGGATTCGGTCGTACCCGATGACGGGATGGTGAACATCCCGGCCCGGACCATCACCGGGGAGAACGTCGACGCCTTCTGGCAGGACCTGAGGGCGAAGACCGGCAAGGGTGACGACGGAAACGAGGACTGATCCTCGATGGCCGGACCAGCTCCTGATCCGATCCTGAGCGCACGGGGCATCTCCAGGCGATTCCCGGGCGTGCTCGCCCTCGACGACGTCGATCTGGACGTGGTCCCCGGCGAGGTTCTCGCCGTGGTCGGCGAGAACGGGGCGGGCAAGAGCACCCTGATGAAGATCCTGGCCGGCGAACAGCGCGCGGACGAGGGGGAGATCCGTCTCGACGGCCGACCCTTCGAGGTCAGATCGGTCTCGGAGGCGATGTCCGCCGGCATCTCGCTGATCCACCAGGAACTTGCCCTGGCCGAGAACCTCGACGTCTGCTCCAACATCCTGCTCGGGCGCGAGCCGAGGCGGTTCGGTCTGATTCGCCCGCGGGAGGCGAGGGAAAGGGCAGTCTCCGCACTGCAACGGGTCGGTCTCGACCTGTCACCGACCACTCCGGTCGCCGGTCTCGGGATGGGCCAGCGTCAGCAGGTCGAGATCGCGAAGGCCCTGTCGGGGGATGCGCGGGTGCTCATCATGGACGAGCCGACCTCCAGCCTCACGATCTCGGAGACCGAGACCCTGTTCGGGGTCGTCGACCTGCTCCGGGCGGGGGGGACGAGCGTGATCTACATCTCCCACCGGCTCGGCGAGGTCGAACGACTGGCCGATCGCGTGGTCGTCCTGCGCGACGGGCGCAATGCGGGTTCTCTCCGGCGCGGAGAGATCACGCATGATGCGATGGTCCGGTTGATGGTCGGCCGCGACGTCAGCCGCGTCTTCGATCGCGATCCGTCCGAGCCCGGCGCCGAGGCGCTGTCACTGGAGGGAGTACGGACTTCAGCGCATCCCGACCGGCCGGTTTCCCTGCGCGTCCGCCGGGGAGAGATCGTCGGTCTTGCGGGATTGGTGGGTGCTGGTCGGACGGAGCTGCTGCGCACGATTTTCGGTCTCGATCGTCCGATTGACGGCGCCATCCGACGCGGCGGGCGCGCTCTGGACATCGCGGGTCCGGGCGATGCCATGAATGCGGGCATCGCGTTCGTGCCCGAGGACCGCAAGGCGGACGGGCTGCTTCTCGAGGAGTCGGTCAGGACGAATGCGGTCCTCGCGAACCTCCGCCGGATCGGGCGTGGTTTCCTGACGAACCGGGCACGCGAGCAGGATCTCGCCCGGAATCTCATGCGCCGACTCGACGTGCAGGCGCCTGACGTGAACAGCATCGTCGGCGGGCTGTCCGGAGGGAACCAGCAGAAGGTGGTCCTCGGACGCTGGCTGGCGCGGGAACCCGAGGTGCTTCTGCTCGACGAACCCACCCGTGGCGTCGACATCGGGGCCAAGGAGGAGATCTATCGTCTGATGGATCGGATCGTCCGGAACGGAGGGGCGATACTGTTCGCGTCCAGCGAGATGGAGGAGCTGATCTCGCTGGCGGATCGGATCTGCGTCCTCCACGAGGGGGGACTCGCGGGAGAGCTCGATCGGGATCGTTTCGACGAGCAGCGAATCATGCACCTGGCGACTGGAGGCGAATCCCGATGAGTCCTGCGGGCAAGAAGGCGCTCGGCGTCCTGGTCCTGTTGTTCGTTACCTGCCTGGCCACGTCGATCTTCAGCGACGTGTTCCTCAGCTCGTTCAACATCGAGAACCTGATGCGACGCACCGCGCTCTTCGGGATCATCTCCATCGGGGCGGCCTTCGTGATCATCGTCGGGGGCATCGATCTCTCGATCGGCTCGGTCATCGCACTGGTCGGTTGCCTGCTGCCCTGGCTGCTGACCCAGCACGGATGGTCACCATGGGCGGCGCTGCCGGCGGTGCTCCTCCTCGGGCTGTTGATCGGTCTCCTGCACGGCATCCTGGTCACCCGCCTCGGCATCCAGCCCTTCATCGTGACCCTGTGCGGTCTCCTCATCTACCGCGGGCTGGCCCGTGGCATCACCGGTGACCAGACCGTCGGCTTCCTCGGACGGCATCCGGATCTCCGCTTCCTCGGCGATGGCAGCATCCCGATCACGGAAGGCTTCTCGCTTCCGACGCCGGTGGTGGTGCTGGTCCTCGTGGCCCTGCTCGCGATCGTCCTGCTGCGTTTCACGGTATGGGGGCGCTGGATGTTCGCGATCGGCAGGAGCGAGTCCGCCGCCCGGCACAGCGGGATCTCGACATCTGCGATCACCATCCTCGCGTACACGATCTGCGGCGGCCTTTCCGGTCTCGGCGGGGTCCTGTTCGTGCTGTACGTGGGCTCGGCGCAACCCGTCGACTTCGGCAGCTTCTACGAGCTGTACGCGATCGCGGCCGCGGTTCTCGGGGGATGCAGTCTCCGGGGTGGGGAGGGAGCGGTCATCGGCGTGATCGTCGGTGCGGCATTGATGCAGGTGCTTCGAAACGCCATCACCCTCATCGAGTGGATCAACGACAACGTCGAGTTCGCGGTCATCGGCATCGTCATCCTGGCGGGGGTGATGGCTGACGAGGTGCTCAGGCGTCTGGTCGCCTCACGGCTCGTCCGACAGCAGCGCCGGAGGACCTGACCTCCGCGAAGCTGGCGGGTCGGTTACCCTGTACCGATCAGAAGCCGGCGGTGGTGCCGAGATGAGTGCTCCGGTCACCAGCCACGGGCGAGGAGGATCCGAACATGTTGAAGGTCATGAATGCTGCCGTCCTCTGTGCGATCGGAGCGGCCTGTGCAGCGGGCACCGTCATGGGGCAGGGAACGATGAGCATCGAATCGGGCGCGTTCGGGGAGATCGAGGGCAGCGAGGTCCGGGTCTTCACCCTCCGGAACCAGAACGGAGTCGAGGCCTCCATCACCAACTACGGAGCGACGCTGGTCGGCATGAAGGTGCCGGTTTCCGGCGA
>Ga0163109_10003422_pt1 | contig 12128 bp, 13 predicted proteins | sample CRUFie1St13metaG_FD_108704 | JGI IMG/M metagenome (GOLD analysis project Ga0163109, IMG submission 108704) | Marine microbial communities from the Costa Rica Dome - CRUD Field 142mm St13 metaG | ecosystem: Environmental > Aquatic > Marine > Oceanic > Photic zone | place: Costa Rica: the Eastern... | reverse complement strand
CACCATCTTTCATAAAACCCATTCTATTACGGACTTTTTTTGGTAGCTTACGTAAACCCTTACCTTTTTTACCCTCAGGTGGTTGTCTTAGTTTTCTATTTGCCATAATTAATCTTTCTTTGGCTTTAATTTTGTAAGTTTTAAGCCAAACTTTTTATATCTTGGTAAACTTCCGATCGCTCTTAATGTATTTATAGGATTTGGAATTTCTATAATCTTAGTTTCGTCAACTACATTAGGATTACCGAAAAGATCTTTTTGTTTACCCATGACTCAATCCTATGCTAAATCCGTGGTGTTTGCAACGATTTCTGCAAGGCTTTCACATCTTTTTGTGGTCTGTGCATGCCACCTCGAGTCCTTCATTTCTTCAGCGGCTTTCTTCCAATCCTTAACTCTCATGGCTTTCCACATGTTTTTAAACTTGCGGACACCATTTGTGCCTAATTGAAACACCATTTCTAGTATAACTTCTGAGACGTTTTGTGGTAGATCGTGTCCAACACATTCGTCTATTAATAAATCAGCCCCCGCAGCAGCTCTATTCAAGTCTATATCAAATAGTTCTTCGACTTCCTCCATAGAGATTTCTACTCCTTCTGAGTATCTTTCTCGTTCGTGAGGCTGAATAAGGTGGCCTATGCCGATCGTGGCTTTGCCCAAACTGTCTAAATACATTTGTGTGCGCACGCCTTCGTGCAAACGCACTCTAGCTTTTAAGTCATCTGTTAAATAAATCATGATCCTATACCCCAATGTTCTGAATGTTCATCGGGTTCTCCTTTCTTAAATAAGTTCCTAATATATTGTAAAATCTTGCTCATCCTATTTTATAATCATATTCTGCTAATAATTCAACAGATGATTTTTCTTTAGGTTTTCCATCTGCCATAATACCACCTGACATATTTTTGTTGTATTGTGCCATGAGTTTTTCAGGAAACTGTGATTCATAAATCTGTTTTAACGTATCTTTTAAAGGATCTTCTGGCATCATACGTTTAAAGTAATCCTCTTTCCTTTTTTTTTGATACTCATAAAAAAAATCTTCTATTTGATCTTTTTCTTTTGGTGTTAAATTTTCATACTTTTCATCAAACCCTTGAAAATCTATATTGTCTGCCACCATTTGATTCGTGGTCGGTGGTCCCTCTTCCAAACGATCATCTGCATCAGCTTGTACTCGATCACCCAAACTAAAATACTGTGGTTGTTTACTAACACCAGCGGGTGGTGTTTTTGGTAAACGAATATCTTGAATAGGAACTATCTCATCCATCACTGTTTTAGGTTTAGATTGCACTGATACCTCCTGTTCTCTCAGATAGAGCATCATCTAATGTACCAAAGGCAAGATTTTGTCTTACACGTGGATTCATTCGACTTGCTAAATTTAAGTTTTGATTGTTAAATCTTGGTTGTAAAGATGCACCCATTTGACTTTGTTGTAAGTCCATAAGTTGTTTATTAATCTCTTGTTCTTGTTCGCTCATGCCACGAAACGGATTGATGGTCTTGTCATAGGTTTCAGGTATGACTTGTTGCATTTCTAAATCTGTTGATGGTTTGGTCTGTAAACTGAAAATTGCATCTGCAATCTCTTCTTGTTGCTGTTGTTGCATAGCCTCTTCATCATTTGGTAAGAATTTTTCTGCCCATTTCAATAAGTGTTTTCTCTTCGCAGTAGTAATGACACCAGTATTTAATGTGTCCGTAATAGCATCAAGTGCTTTAGGATCGGTCAATAAATTAGAACCATGTCTTAATAGTAAAGGCACAACTAACATAGGGAAGTTTAAGCCTACGGTTACACCACCTGCTCCAGCTAAACCACCAATAAACATACCTTTGAAACCAGATAATGTTACACGTCTTTGTACAAATGTCGATGGGTCAGGTATAACAAAACTACCGGCGTTATTTGCAGCAGATAAGAAATCTTTGATTGATTTCACATTTAGGTTTGTGCCTTTAAATAAAGTATTCAAAACTTCAATGCCATCTGGTGAATCAAGACCTAATTGTTTTGCAAACTCTGCTGCATTTATTGTTACATCTTGATAATCTAAAAGGTCAGGTGATACTTTTTTTAAACCTTTCTTTTGAATCTGATCTAAATTTGCCGCAGGTACAGACAGGAAGTCCATAAAGTTTTGACCTGCAGGTAATCCACTTATTGAGTTTTTTATCGCATCGTTAAACATTCTTTGTGCAATAATTAATCTGCCTGAATCGGGACCTCTTGATACAATAGGTTTATCTCTAAACACATTAATCTCTTTAACACCTTCAGGATCTCTAGGATCAACTTCTTTAGTTAAAACTTTTACTTGCTTTGTAACACCATCTTTCATTCCTGCTAATTTGTATGCTTTTAACTCTGCATCAGTAGGGCTAACCAACGTTAGTAGATGTTCCATTGCCTCAGGATCTTTTTTTGCTCTATTATAAATTGTGTTAAAAGCTTCACCTGCATACATGTATCCTTTTTGCGATGCACCTGGCATAAACATACCTTTGTCCATTTGTTTAAAATCAGATATGATACCGCCTTCATAGTTTTTTGTTGTGTCTGCAAAAAACTCTACAGCAGTGCTATATTTTTTCATGGTCTGCTCTAAAATTGCATCATCAATCTCAGAATCTAATTTCATCATGTTTGTAAAATCTCTCTCAAACATATTCTGTAATTTACCAATTGCATTCGCCTCGCTTGTAGGAATACTGCCGCCAAATTCACTTTTAAAGTTAACCATAAAATCATTAAACATTTGTCGTAATGTTATGGCTTCTTTAATAGAAGCACCTTTTTCATTTAATCGTGTTAAGTTATTATAGAACTCACCAAAGGCTTCTCTTGTTCTACTTCCTGGCCACCTTAAAGGACCAAAGCTAGTGCCTGGAGTAGCTTGAGAAAATTTATCAAAAGTTCTTTGCGCTTGTTTAATTGTATTTACTAAACTAATTACTTTTTTATCACCAAGTTTTGCAGCAAATTCTTCAAAATCATCATACAAATAGTTTTGTGCCGCACGAATGCTTTCATATTTTCTATCAGCCATCTTTTTAACATCAGCACCCAATTGCGAAATTGTATTAACAGGCATAAGGTTATTCGTTCTTGAAAAATATTGTCTTGTTGCCTCGTCAACAGCCTCACCTGACTTTCTAAAAGGGGTGCCAACCCAAGGAAAAACACCAATAACTTTTGCGTAGCCTTTTACAAAACCACTATTTGTTGCTTGAATTATCCCTAACGGATAACCGTATGTTTCTGCTAATTCTTTCATCTTTTTAAAATTTTCTGTCTTCGGTGATACTCCAAAAACTTTTTGAATTGGTTTTTTAAATATATTAAAAACAGGTGCAAGCGCAACAGACCCACCTGTAAACAGTAGATTCATATAACTATCGTAGAGAAATTTATTTTGTTTTTCTTGAAAACTTTTTTCTGGTAGATCCATAAAATATCGTGTGAGATCACTTAAAAAATCATATGTAGATGCACCTGCTTGTGAACCTAATGCTTCGGCACCTAAAAATTTTGCAGTAGTTTTTGTAAAACCTGCAGTTGGCATTTGAGCTTCTTTTGAACCCACAAGATTTAAAATAGGAAACTTCTTTTTCATTTGTTTTTCAAAAGCAACAGGTGCACCCTCTAAAAGTTTTGCACCATATAAACCAGCAACACTACCTAACATTTCAAATACTGGTTGACTGACCATGTCTTTTGGTAAGTAAGAACCAATTTTTATTTCATCTGGTATAACAGCACCTACTAAAGGAGCTCTACTTAAAGCTTTTGGCACCGATATGTCCAACTTTTGTTTCATATTGTTGTACATATATTTTAAAGGATCTTCGTTTAACTTAATTCTGTTTTCAACGGCAGCAATTTTTTCAGCTTGATCTAACGCAAAAGCTTCAGGACTTTCCATCGTTGACGGTGTAGCTATTTCTGATTGACCTGACTCAACTAACTTATTCAAAGCACTGACTGTGCTTGGTAAATCTAATCCTTGTGGTAAACCATACAGTCTTTGTATTAATCCAAGATCATCTTTTGTTGGGTTTGTTGGATTTTCCAAATAAACTTTTTTTTCAAAAGGTGTACCCTCTAATAATAAAAATGGTTTTTTTGTTGACATTACTGTGCACCCCCTGTCCAAGAATTAATATCTAAAGATTCAGCCTGTTCATCTGGATTAATAGTAAGAGAATCAGCTTGTCCTTGATTATCTCCTATATCACCAGGTTCCTCAGGTAATTCTATTTGTTCATAAAGCGATGTTGATTTACCTTGTCTTTCAACAAATGTTTTAAGTTTATTATAGTCTTCAAAAATCTCTGGATTGATTGAACTTAAATCAACGTTTGTACCAAATCTTAAAGCCTCGATTGAATTAATTTGAGCATTTCTAATCACATCTAAAATTATGTTTAATCTTTCAATAACATCTGCTGCTGGAACGAAACCATAAAGTTGTGTTGCTTCACGTGCTTGTTGTAAGTCATCAACGTTTAATCTTCCTGTGCTCTTCAAACCTCTAGCTAGAGCGTAAGAAATAATTTTTTCTCTAACTACGTTTTTAGCATATACAGGATTATAATTGTAATTTAGAACGTACCAATTTGGATTTAAAAGATTTTCTAATGAAACAGTTCCAGGTGCTAGGGTGACCTCTGTTTTTGATCCTGCCCCATTCGGTCTTGAAAACTTTTCAATTGAAATTGGCATCATGTTTGTTCTAGCAAAATCTGTATCAACAAAAACATCTTGACCCTGTCTTTCCTGTTCCGCTAAACGTTTTTGATCAGCAATCTTTGATTCACCAAATTGATAAAGAGATTCACCAAGAGAAACACCGTTTTGTCCCTTAATTTCATTTAAAAGTTCAGATCCTGTCAAACGTAAACCCTGTTCAATTTTATTGATTGTACCTGTCAAACCAACAGTAAATCCTTTTCCTGCTGCAACACTTGCATTGTTTTCAATAATAATTTGTTCAACAAGATTACCTGCATTCTTTAATCCTAAATACTCACTTTGAGCTTCTTGGAATTGTGAAGCAGATGGACCTGCTAATTTTGATGCAGTTGCTGCAGACTCTGACGGATCAGCTACAGATGTAGTAAAATAATAATTTGTTGTGCCCTCTGGTGGACCTTCTGTAAACTCTAATTTCATTGATCCATCTGGTTGTTCAACCATTTTTGGTGTGAAAGGTATGATTTCTCCTTCATCATTAAGCCTCAATTGAACAGCAGTGGGTTTATAATTTTTACCATCAGTAGTAAAGTTCATTGACACGGGTTTTTGTAAATTTTGTAACATTTGATTTGATGTTTTAATTTTATCTAATTCAACATCTTGATTAAATTTCAAAACTTCTTTTCTTATATCTTCATCAAAGTTTAACATTGATTTTTGTGTTTCGAATGTATGTCCTAACATTTTATTTCGTAGTTCTGCTTCTTTTAAAAATAAATTTTCATTAGCCTCAGCAGCTTGTTTGACAGCTAGTTCACCAATTTGCATAGATCTTTGAAGCTCAAGTGCTTTTTGACTTTCCTCTCTGTCAAGATACTTTCCTGCAGCTTGTGATAAAACATCAAATACACCAGCGCTACCAACAAAAGGAGTTTTTGCTTGTAAAGAGTCAAATAAAAATCTTAAAGCTTTATCTGTGGTTGTCGCTTTAGGTATTTCACCAATGTATTGTTCGATAGTGCTTTTAAATTGTTCTGGAGTATATTTTTTACCTAAACCTAAAGCATCGTATTGTTGTTGAAATTCTAATTCACCGGCAGTTTTAACAGGAATATAAGTTCCAGTCAGATAATCAGACATGATGTCAAAGTATGCCTCATTCTCATAATCTTTATTTGCTACCTCTACATTAACTGGATCTTTTTCAACGGGTGAATATTCTACATATCCACCTTGAGGTTGTGATTGAATTCTTTTTAGTGTGTCGTCGCCGAACTGATTAAGAATGCTGAAAGCTGTATCATTTGCCATTGCTCATACCTAAATTAAAGCACCCATAAATTGTAGTAAAGGATTGATACCGCCTCCTGCACCGCCACTAGGTGGAGCGAAACCAATAGCAGGAGAAAAGCCACCAACAATACCTGATTGTAATTGTAACATTTCTTGTGGTAAACGAAATTGAGTCATTTGTTGATCAAATAAAGCCTGGTTTTGAGCTTGACCTAAATTATATTGTGTTGCTCCTGCTTTACCCAATGTTCCAACCATAGAGCTTAGAGCTTGAGGAGCGGCTTGTCCGAACTGGCCAAGTATTTGTCCTTGTTGACCCATGGTCTGTCCAGCGGTTTGTAAATTTCTTAATTGATTTTGATAATCACTCATGGCTGTTCTTTGTGCTTGTTGGAAACCAGAGGACATTAGACCTGCAATACCTCTTCCTAATGTATCTTCAAAACCTCTTGTAGCTTCTGCTTCAACAACTCCTGATCTATCACCACCGAACGCACCAGCTCTTTGTGCTGCAGCATCCCTACCTGCTTTTGATATATCAAATTGTCTACGCATCTCCTTTGTGTATTCATCAATGACATTTCTTTGATAGGGGTCCATAAACCTTTGTGTGTCAGTGGATGGATCAAATCTAGATTCGGCTGCTTGTTTCACGTAATCAGCACCAGCGCCTAAGGCACCAATTCCAGAACCAAAAAAGTCTCTTGAATCCTTTACACCTTGAGATGCTAAATCAAACATTTGTTGTTGTAATGCACCTGGCCCTGCTACTTCTAACTTTGGAACGTTTGGAGCACCTGCTTCAATAGCAGGCTTGAGAATATTTGCTGTATAAGCTTGACCAGCAGATCCTATATTACCGTATAGTTGTGCAAGCATCTGTTCATAATTTGTTGCGCCACCAGTTTGCATTTTTCTAATCATGTGTATGAAACTCCCATTTTATCACCTAAATTTTTAATGCCACCACGCATAGCGTAAAGTGCCTCATGTCCTGTGTTCACATCGCCACCTAACATTTTTCCTATGGTTTCGACTTCTTGTTTGGTTACAACGTGTTCATCGTTTGATAAAAAAGCAGGAATATCATCTGACTGACCATCCCCTGGTCCTCTGACAGGGCCTGTAAATTTTTTTGCTTTGTCATATGGAAACTGTGCTGCAGATCCATCGGTGCCACCAAATTTAAAAGATTGTATACCACCGCCATCTCTCATTCCAAATATTGACATGATGTCCATTAAATCAGATGGTGCATAACCTGCTGCCATAGACTTCATAAGAAAGCTCATGGGCTTTTCTTTTAAATTCATAATCATCATTTCAGATAAAGTTTTTTGTCCGATAGGTTTGGTGCCCTCTGCAAAAGCTTGAATGCCTCCACCTTGAGCCATGTAAGGATTCTGTCCAGGATCATACTTTGGTCGTGTTGCCATGTAATCATCATATCTTTTTTGAGATTGTCTTGCCGCCAATATACTTGCAACAATACCAGCGCCTGCAGCTAAAGATTTTGGTGTAGTAAGTTGTCCAAAAAATGATAGTTGATCTTTTTTTACCCTTTGTAAATCTTTTTGTGCTTCTTCTTCTGCTAATAACAATAAATCTGATTCCTTCATATCTGGATAATCTTCTTTTAATTTTTCTAATTTAAGACCTCTGATGGTTGTAAGGTATTTTTCTTCTTGAGCAGGAGTTAAAATTGGATCATCACTTTTGTATCTAGCTCCTCCAATGGCCTCAATACCTGAGCCAATTGACTCTCCGAAACCCTTAAATGTATCTACTAAATCTACCATTTTATTCTTTCTTATTCGTGGCACCCATTCCTAGTCTAGGTGCAAAAATCGTGACATCTCTCTGAATATCTTCTTCTTTAGTATCTGTATTAGGATCGGCGACATCATTAGAAGCTGCTTCTTCGCTTTCATAAGTTGCTCCAGTCTTTTTATGAGTAAGCACTGTTTCTGTTTTGCAACTGTATATAGGTATCTGTTCACCGTTTATTTCCTTGTGTCCAATAACTTTTGGTTCATCTACTATTTTTGTCATCTTAACCTTTATTTGTACTATTGTTGATCTTTCATTTCAAGTACAGAAACCTTAATAACTAAGTCATTTGCTGCGCTTGAGGTAACCTTTAAACTGTCTCCACCTTCAAAAACAAAGGTGCCATTAATGATTTTAGTTGCTTGATGAGCCACTTGTACGTTGTTTATTTCAAAATCTGTGCTTCCATTATTGTATGTAAGCACAGCATTAAGTGTTCCAGATCCTGAATCATTATGTAATACAATAGTTTTTACCATAAACGTGGTCACAGGCACTGGGGGAGAGGCTGCTACATCTGCGTTAGGCACAGTAAAAATTGTATTAGCTCCTGTATTTGCAGGACTTATGCAGAATGTTCTATATCGATCAGGCATCTGTTTCACCTCCTGTGGCTATAAAAGCAGTTCTCCTATTCACTTCATCCTTATTATCTTGTTGATATGAAGAGTTTAGTTGTAAAACAATTTGTTCTAGCTGACGTACGAGTTCGGCAAAAGCACGAGAATCGTACTGCTCAGGTGGATCAGGAAATCTAGTTTGAGGTATTTTAGCCATTACCTACCTCCATCAGGAAAAGCATCGATTGTAAAAGTTCCCATCTTAAAATTACCATTATTAACGTTTGATTCTATCTTAAAGTTAGCTTGTCTTCCTCTACCTCTAATATCTTTTTTTGTATCTGTGGTAGCAACTGTTGATGCTGTTTGACTAATTACATTTCCGTAAGGATAGTTTTTAAAACTCCACGTTACAGTCAGATCACCTGATTGATTTCTAAAGTCTGGTATAAATCTTGCAATTCTCATTAATTGTTCTCCACCCTCATCAATATTAAAATCACCTGATTGAATGAAAGCTTGCATTGGTTCACCATCATTGTCAGAACCAAACTCTTGTTGATAATATTTAGACACACCATTTGATAAACCAATCACAGTAGGTGTAGCATTTGCTATGGAGTCTTTTAAATACTCAGTCGCTAAAGGGTTTTGAAATACACCTCTATCCACCCAGGTTGTTCTGTTCAATGTTCCTACAGTCCATGATTGTTCTAAATAATTATAAATTACACATTTGTTTACTTGAGGATCAGCAACATTATCAGGATTAGTCACATAGAACCAAATAATTTCTGCAAACTCTGTATTAACACCTGCAAAGATTTGATCGGTTTGTGTCAAATCAATATTTTCAAAAACAAAGTCATCAACTGTGCAAGGTAATTTTTTCACAGTGCCATCGAATACAAAGAAAGCATTCTGTCCCATCCAATAGGCAACGTCTCTTACAACAACAGCAGCGTGCTGTCCTAACAAACCACAGTTTCTACCTAATTGACTTAAACCAAAAGTAAAAGGCGGTCCAATAAATTGTAGTCCGTGTAATGATGTATCCGTCCAAACAAGTATTTGACCACGAGCTTTGTCTGCACCAACAATTGATGAACCATCTTGTATACGTAGTGATCCTGCAGTATTTTCTGCTTGTGGTTGATACGTATTAATATCCTCTTGTGATGAGAAACGAAGCAGTAAAGGATCTTGTGAGCTTTGTGTGCCAATTGTTTTCTCTGTACCAAACAAAATTAAATGTCGATCTGGTGTAGATACCAATGAAAATTTGCTTGCCGTTGGCGCATTTGTGACCAAACTAGCTTTGCCTGTCAATCCGTCTGTGGTCGGCGACCATTGAAAAGTAGAACCATTTAAAGCGGTTGCAATCATTAACTCACCGAAATTATCTATTGACCAATCTCTTCCATCAAGTGTCACGGAAGATGTTGAACGAGCAGTACCCCATGTCTCTGTGTTCCAAGTTGATGTACCCCAACCATAACCAAATGTTGAAAATGCTGGTGCAATAGCAATATCAAAAACAGCAGTGGCTGTTCCATTGTTTGTAGTGGTTCCTGTAGATTCAGTGGCATCCTGTTGTATAACAAAAGCATTTGCGCTTGTTACTGACTTAACTTCAAAACTTCTATTAAATTGTTCTGCTGTAAAACTTGTGCCTGATAACCCTGTTGTTCCTGAAAAGGTGACAATATCTCCTGCATTCGCACCGTGACTTGTAATATTAACAGTTACGTTAGCAGAGCCATTTGTTGTGTTAAAAATATTAGCTACAGATGAATTAGTTTGTCTTGCTGGTGTTATATCGTAGAGAAGATCATTTGCGTAAATGTAAAGTTTTTTATCTGTGCCTAAAGCTGCTAATCTTGTGCCATCTAAAGCAACCCAATGATGAGCATCTCGTGCAACACCAATTAACGTATTGGTAGTTGTCTTTGCCCAACCGCCAATCTTTTCAGGTAATCCGTAACGAAATCTTATATTGTCACAATCAATATAACCTCCAGCAGCGCCTAAATCACTGGTCTGTTTTTGTATCCCCGGTTTGAGTTGTAATTTTGTTAGTGTCATCAGCTATACTAAATATTGTTCCTACATGGCCCTTAAAATGCATATTTCCCTGATGCACTAAAGGTGATGCCACATCTGCATATATTTTACCACCTATCTTAGACCATAATCTACTAAAATAATAGTCCTCACTTAAATATCGTTGTTCTTCGTCCCAGTCAATCTTACCGACACCAAATAAATCGTAGCAGTTATCAGACTTATATTTAGCTCCATTAACAATTTGATCTGATTGATATTTTCTCTCTGGATATGCTTTTTTCATTTTACTAAACACATCACGTTTAATGAGCATCATACCTGTGGCCGCCTCCATAACTTCTACAAAACCTCCTTTTAGTTGTATTTTTTTTGGGTCTTCAAAGTTAAGGTTATAACCCAGTCCCTTATAAGATATTTCATCTTCTGTAATATTTGGATTTTTTTTAACAGCATCTATTACTTGATTCCAATGAATACACTTACGTGGGTAAATACCACAAGCAATATCTTTATCTGCTCTAATTAATCTTTCAATATTCTGAGGTTGAAACCCTATATCCGCATCAATAAATAATAAATGTGTGCCTATAAAATTTTGATCATCTAAAAACATAGATACAATTGTATTTCTAGCACGAGTAATTAAAGACTCATTACCCATAGTTTGTAGTTTCATACCTACGCCTTGGTCCGTGGTCCATGCTTGTAGGCCCAAAACTCCATGTAAAGTGTTCTCTCCTAACATCCCACCGTACATGGGCATGCCTAAATACAATCTTATGTTGTGGTCTTTTAAATCACCTTCTATCATTTGAGTTTCTTTTTATCCATACCTTTCATTAATGCTGACATCGTTGTCATGTTTTGTTTGACCATTTCATTTCTAAAACTTTCTATAGCAGATCCTGCTTGACTTGTTTGTCTTGAATTTTCAATCATGAGCATAGGCATCATGGCCATGGCACAACCGTACTCATCTACTTCTTCTCCTGTTTGAGGATGTCTACCACGAATTTGTATAAACCAAGCGCAGTCAAATTTACGACAAGGTTTAAAGTTGTCTAAGGGACAGTTGTCTTTGACTTCGATTTTCACTAATCTTTAGAACAGATTATAAGATCAACGTACTGAACGTCGAGATTGAATGTACTAGAGAATGTATGTGTATGTGCACCACCTGCTAAGGTACCCGCTGAATGTGTGTGACCAGATCCTCCTCCTGTTGATTCAATGAAAGGATTACCATCAGCTTCACTGTTGGTTATATAAGCTCGACTAGCCTTTATGATACCAACTGCTTCGTGCGAACTATAATTTTCATTAGAAAGAGAAGAATCTCTTATTGTTGTGTCATAAATTCTGTGACCGTGAGCAGGCATTTGCGATGTGGTTAACGTATGTGACCCTGTGCTCCCTGTAATTGTCACGCTGGTGCTACCAGTTGTTCCACTGACTGTTTGATCATTATTAAAAGATGCAGCAAAAGTATTTGAACCGCCAGAACCTGCTGAGCCTGTTACAACTCTTAATGCTTTATTGTCGTGTGTGGTTTGTTTGGTCCAACCTGTAGGAGCTGATGTTTGTTGAAATAACATCAAAGATCCAGATGGGATTATATCAATGCCTGTTAGATTTGCACCACTACCAAAGTAAGTGGTTGTTGTTGT
>Ga0163109_10003421_pt1 | contig 12130 bp, 9 predicted proteins | sample CRUFie1St13metaG_FD_108704 | JGI IMG/M metagenome (GOLD analysis project Ga0163109, IMG submission 108704) | Marine microbial communities from the Costa Rica Dome - CRUD Field 142mm St13 metaG | ecosystem: Environmental > Aquatic > Marine > Oceanic > Photic zone | place: Costa Rica: the Eastern... | reverse complement strand
TAATTCTTCTTTTAATGATGAAGCTATTTCATTTGAATTTTTACCCTCTGCATCTAACGCCTTGTATAGTTTTTTGGCTATACCTCTAACCACCCTGCTTTCAATAGCTTTTAAACTATCCAAATCGAAACTTACCTCTACAAGCTTTGAACCTTGGGTTGTAGATTCCACTGAATCTGATTTCTTTGTATTACCTTTAAGAAGATTAATAACAGATACCACATCTTCTGATATTCTATTTTTATCAATAAGTACTTTTTCTATTCCATCAGCGATCTCCGGCATAGTTTTACCTGAAGACTCAAAAATTCTATAGTGTTTTCTTGCTATACCTTTTGATACTCTGTTTTTGATTTGTTTTAATAAATTAATATCTAAAGGAAGATCATGACCAGTATCCTTATCAACATCTTTAATTGCTTCATCTTTTTTAATTTCACCCTCAAGCTCTATCTCCTGGATTCGCATAGCTTGCTGATAAAGATCATCTTTTTTATTGATTTTTTCAATATAATCTGAACCACCAGCATCCAATATTTGATCTTCAGTTGCATTTGCAAATTCATAAATCAAATTTCCACGTTCTCTTTTACTAAATTCGTAATCAATATCGTGCTTGTGTTCATTTGGTCCACCCACCATATAAATACACTCTTCTGGACAGGGATAGACACATAAATTGCAATACATGCATTCTGACATATCAATTGAAAACCGAGTGACTAATAGTTTCTTCTTGGTATCATTACTTGTAATACCACAATCAAAGTCAGAGCCCTTCTTTGGCTTAACGTCTTCAATTTTAATACAATCTACTGGGCAAGCTCTTTCACACATTCTACAAGAGATACAATCATCTATATCAACATGCAATCTTGAGCGAATAACATTATAGTCTTCATTAGCATGACCAATATCTCTTTCGGGAATAGGCCACTTCTCATGTGGATATTGCAATGTAGCTACAAGTTTCTTTCTGTTTTGAAAATGTTGCATAGATAAAGACATCCCAGATATCAAAGTCTTTATACCATTATATATGCTATTAAAATATTCAGACATATTCTATCCTTAAAAAATAAGTTCCCATATGCTAACAAATATCAAATTGGCCATAGAAAATGGTATTAAATATTTCCAGCACAAATCCATTAATTGATCAACTCTCAATCTGGGAAAAGTCCACCTTACCCACATCATTACAAAAATCAATAGCGAAGCCTTAGCAAACATCCAAAAAACGCCCCACAGAGTTCCATCAAAAAAAGTTATATATTGCTTTGTATTTAAATATCCAAAACTTAAACTGTCAATTGTAGATGTTATAAAATGAACTGGAGAAAGCCAACCGCCCAAAAACATTATAGAGGCAATAAAACTAACTATTAACATACTAGCGTATTCACTTAAAAAAAATAAAGCCCATCTAAAACCTGAATATTCTGTCATCCATCCAGCAACTAGCTCAGACTCAGCTTCAGGCATATCAAAAGGAGCTCTATTTGTTTCAGCAAGTAATGATATATAAAATATAAAAAATGCAACAAAAGTAAATGGACTATGTATTATAATCCATCTATTATTAGCTTGCCAAGACACAATATCTTGTAAATTCAAACTACCAGCAATCATAATTACCAATAAAGCAGTTAAACCAATAGGAATCTCATAACTAATGACCTGTGCTGCTGATCTCATAGCCCCATAAAGAGACCACTTATTGTTTGAACTCCATCCAGCCAGTATTATTCCAATCACACCAACACTACTCATAGCTAAAATATAAACGAGACCAATATTAAAATCAGAAACAACTATTCCTTCGGAAAACGGTACTCCAATAAAGGTCAAGAAAGCAGCAGTGAATATTATAAAAGGAGCAAGAATCATCAATTTACTATCAGCATCCTTTGGAATTGTATCTTCTTTTGTAAGCAACTTTATGGCATCTGCTAAGGTTTGACCAATGCCACCCCAAAACTTTTTTCCGCCCTTAAATCCAAAGATACCAACTTCCATCGGTCCAATTCTATCTTGCATAAAAGCAGAAACTTTTCTCTCCATGTAAACAGCTATCAATGCATTTACTGACATCAATAAAAACAGGAGAGTACCTGGAATCAATACCACGGTTACAAATAAAATCTCATAAGGAACCTGAGGCAATAATTGAGATAATTGATCTGCAATAGAAGAAATCATCTATCAATCTCTCCAAGGACAATGTCAAGACTACCTAAAATGGTAATAACATCTGATATCATCCAATCTGCCGAAATCTCATTCAAAACTGACAAGTTACAAAAACAAGGAGATCTCATTTTTAAACGGTGAGGCATATTTTTCCCTTTGCTAAGAATGTAAATACCCAAATCACCTCTAGCTGTTTCATATCTACTGTATACTTCACCCTCTTTAGGTCTTACCTTTTTAGGCCTAGCAGCATTTACATCACCTGATGGAATTGATCCAATAGCTTGCCTTAAAATCTTAATTGACTCTGTCATTTCAAGCATTCTAACATAATATCTATCCCAACTATCTCCAATACTTCCCATTGTACCTTTACCTAAAGGAACATCAAAATCAAATTTATCATAAATTGAATAAGGTTCATTTTTTCTTAAATCCCAATCAATTCCGGAAGCTCTCAAATTTGGACCCGAAACTCCGTAGTTCAGTGCGACCTCTTTAGTTATAATACCAACGTCAGCAGTTCTTTCAACAAAAATCTTATTCCCAGTCAGTATCTGATTATATTCAGGAATCTGAGTTTCAAAATAGTCCAAAAACTCAGTAGTCTTTTCTAAAAACCGCTTTGGAAGATCATGGGATAACCCACCTATCCAAATATAGTTGTAAAGCAATCTTGCTCCACAGAGAGTTTCAAAAAGATCTAAAATTCTCTCTCTATCTCTAAAAGTCCAAGTAAATGGGGTTATACCTCCCACATCTAAACTAAATGTGCCAATTGCCATCAAATGACTGGCAATTCTTTGAAGCTCAGAAATAATAACTCTAACATATTCTGTTCTTTCCGGGAGCTCTATATCTAATAATTTTTCTACTGCTAAAACGTAACCGTGGTTCATATGCATAGATGCCAAGTAATCACAACGATCAGTAAACGGAATAATTTGCTCATAAGTTAGAGACTCACAATGTTTTTCAAAGCACCTATGTAAATATCCTAAGTGTGGTTCAATATGATTTACTATTTCGCCATCTGTCCAAATTTTTAATCTTAAAACACCATGTGTACTTGGATGTTGAGGGCCCATATTGAGGACCATTTCTTCAGTCTTTAAAAATCTTTTATCTTCTGTAGTTTTTCTCATTATTCCCAATCTGTTTTATCTTTAGGCACTGGCATTCCATTGTAAAATTCAGGCGTAACAAAATCTTTTCTAAGAGGATAGCCTTCCCAATCATTTGGAAGCAATATTCTCCTTAAATCAGAATGACCTTCATATTTTATACCAAACAGATCATAAGCTTCTCTTTCATGCCAATTAGCGGCCTTCCAGATCGATTCAACTGTTGGTATTATTGGATTATCTCTATCGACTTCAACTCTGACTTCAATATAATGTTTTTCTTCCAAAGAAAAAAGATTGTAAGCAGATCCCAAAATTTTATCATCATAAGCAGTGATACATAACAAAGTATCAAACGATGTAGATTTATCCGAATTTAAGAACGACATTACTTCAAGTAGGTTTTCAGGTTGAACAAATAAAACATCTAAACCATCTTTAATAACAAATTTATCAGCAAGTTTTTGATTTAAATGATCAGCGATTTCAGAAAAATTCATTTATACCTTTTTGTTTTTTTTCCTTAAGGGAGTCTCTTCTTTAATTTTATTTTGAAGCTCAATAATGCCTTCAATCAAAGCTTCAGGCCTAGGTGGACATCCAGGCACATAAACATCTACTGGAACAACGTGATCAACACCCTTTAAAACGTGATAACCATGCTGCCAATAAGGTCCTCCACTGTTCGCACAACTACCCATAGATATAACATATCTTGGTTCTGCCATTTGCTCCCACAAACGCCTGACCCTACTTGCCATTTTTAGCGAAACTGTTCCAGCAACTATCATTACATCAGCCTGTCTTGGCGTAGCTCTAGGCATCGCCCCAAACCTTTCTAAGTCATGCCTAGGAGCTGCTGCTGCCATCATTTCGATAGCGCAACAGGCAAGTCCAAACTGAAAAAACCACGGTGAACCGGCCCTTGCCCAATTTATAATATTATCAAGCTTTTCAACCACGACATTATCTTCCTGAAAGCGTTCTAATAATGTTCTTTCCATTAATTAACATCCTTTTTTTGCAGATTAGAATATCTACCCTGAGCATACTTTAAAGACATTTTGACCCAAGACAAATCATTTTTAACCCAAACATATGCAAAACCAACAATTAATATAGATAAGAAAATCATCACTTCTACAAATGCGACCAAGCCCATATCATTATAGACAACTGCCCAAGGGTATAGAAATATGACTTCAACATCAAAAATCAAAAAGACTAGTGCTATACTGTAAAATCGTATATTAAATGTTAACCAAGCATTATCTTCAGGTAATTCGCCACATTCATATATACGAAGCTTCTCTTCAGTCTTATTGTGTTTTGGAGATAGCAAACTCTGAAGAATAAGTGGGACGATAATCAGAATGATTGAAAGTCCAGTCAATATTATAATGGGCAAATAATTTTGATACATAATTAAATTAAACTATTATCAAAATTTATTGTTTAATCATTTTGTTTTGCAAGGAGTAAGATAAATATTTTATAATTTTTTTATATTTTGTTGATTGCTCTGTCTAAAAAAAATTTTTTAAATTTTAATAATTATTATGATATCATTACTAAACCAAATAATTTTACAAATAATTTCACTTCTTCCCAAAAAAATAGTCTATGTTTTTGCAGGTAAATATGTCGCAGGAGAAAATATCAATACTTTAATTGAAGCCACTAAAGAAATGAATAATTTGGGATATGATGTGACTATTGACATTCTTGGTGAGCATGTAAAAGACAGAAAGCTGGCAAATGAAATTACAAATCAATATTCAGATATTTATGAGCGTATTCAACTAAATAATCTAAAATCAAATATTTCTCTAAAACCTTCCCACATAGGGCTCGACATATCTTACGATTACTGCTTAACCAATATTCTAAAAGTTGCCAAGATAGCAAAAAAATATAAAAATTTTCTTAGAATTGATATGGAAGACTCAAAAAACACTTCTAATACAATCAAGTTACTTAATGAAGCACACAAGTATTACGATAATATTGGAACTGTTTTTCAAGCATATTTGGTTAGGACAATAAATGATATAAAAAAACTAAACTACAAAAATATAAATTACAGATTGTGTAAAGGTATTTATAATGAATCCTCAGAAATTTCAATAAAAGACAAAAATGATATAAATGATAATTACATCAAAATATTAGAAGAAGGCTTTAAAAGAAATCACTACATTGGTATAGCAACACACGATACAAAATTATTGGATAGAGTTTACAAGCTAATTAAAAAATACAATATTGCAAAGAACCAATTTGAATTTCAAGTTCTTTATGGAGTTCCAATGCATGGCTGGCTTGAAAAGCATTTAAATAATGGGTACAAAGTTAGAGTCTATATACCTTTTGGACCAGATTGGTATGAATACTCTATAAGAAGACTAAAAGAAAATCCAAATATAATTTGGTACATATTAAAAAATATTTTTGGATACAAGTAAACTATTTTAATAATACGAGCTTTTGAGTATACTTTTTATCATTAAAAAAATAATTTAAAATATAAATACCTGAACTAAAATTACTTCCATCCCAATGCAAACCATAGCTACCACCAATTTGCAACTTGTCAACCAAAACAGCTATTTGCCTGCCTTTTATATCTAACAATTCTATAAAAATTTTAGTATCATTAGGTAAAAAATACTCCATATTTACAATAGGATTAAATGGATTTGGGAAAGGTGCAGAAATTTCAAAATTACTAGTTAAAATAGAGTAGTCACTATTTAAACTTACATTAAAAACTCCATTGTTATTCCAGGTCGGTATAAATCCATACAACTTTGATTTTAGCATAAAATTAGAATCATATAAGTAAAAATCAGGAATATCACCAACATTGCAATAATTAATTGTAGATTCATCATAACTTCCCATAACAGGGATATCTGTATAAGAACCATTCCATTGCCTAGCACCAACAATTACGCTATTATTATAAGCAACAATCCAATCCCCATCCTCAACATTATCAATAGAATCAACAAAATAAAAAGCCTGATAAATTGATTGCTCGTAAGGAAATGGTGATTCTTTATATTTTTGATAAGATCTTTGAAACAACAAGTCATCAGGGCTATCAAAACTAAAAAAAACTGGTGTTACTAAATCTAAAGAATCGTCTTTAATTTGAACCCAATAACCTTTTTTACTTTCAAAATGAGTTAGACTCCCAAACCAAACTTCATCATTTGTTTGATTATTATTATTAATATTTTGTGCAGCTAGACCTTCTCCAATTATTGCACTAAACTTGTCTTCAACATCATCAGGCAATGCATCCTCAATAGAGAGAGTATCATCCATTGGAAATGATATCAAATTATTGCCGTAATAAACTGTTATCTCAGGCATAGAATCAACTTTAGCTGTCACTCTTAATGTATCGTTATTTAATACAGTTATCCAATAACCTTTAGTTCTGTCTAGCTCAGTAAGACTTCCTACCCATAGTCCATTACTCAAGTTTGACGCAACTATGCCTTCTCCAATTACACTGATAGCATTTGTTCCTAAAGGAGACATAACATCGCTAACGAGGGAATTATTGTCAAGAGAATGAAAACTTACTAAATTGTGACCTTCAAATAAGTGAATATCATAATGAACAGTTTCAAAATATTCGCTACCACTTTCAAGATAATTAACAATATTAATTTCAAAATTATTACAGGGCTCTATATCACTAGGAACTAAGCCTGTATATATTATTCCTGATGATCTATCATACAATCTAAACTCAGGAATCTCTCCTTCAACTATGTAATCATCAAGATTCCCATCATTCATCATAATAGGCACAGTGTAATATGTATTAAAGTAAGGATAAGTCCATCCAATACAAATATTATTGTAAAAAGCTCCAATTATATCGCAATCATTATTTGGACAATAATAAACATACTCATCAGAGCCTGGGACGGAACCACTTTCAATTGTAGTGCCATCAATATTAACATCAGAGAAAAGGTAAAAGGATTGAATAGTTGAAACATCAAAACACCAATTAACGTCCTGTGAACATGTTTGACAAAAAGAAATAGTAAGTGATATAAAAAATAAAAAAAAATTAATCATTTTAATAAGTTAATTAACTTGCAAAACTATTTCAAACTTACAATTACATTTTAATAATATATTAATTTCTCAATGGCTTACTTGTTTTAAGCATATGAGATATTCGTGCTTTTGACTTTTCTTCGCCACAAAGACTTAAAAAAGTTTCACGTTCAATATCAAGAAGATACTGTTCATCAACTCCTGCCATTGGACCACCCTTATCTCCACCTGTTAAAACAAATGCGAGTTTACGTCCAATAAGTGCGTCATGCTCACTAATTTTGCCAGACTTAACAAATCCTTTGATAGTACTTTCAAATGCTAATCTGCCAGTTTTACCAGGTAGTTTAATATTATCCTTATATTTGGGTGGACTATAATCCTCGCTCATCTTTAAGACTTCATTTTTAGCACAACTTAAAATATGATCTTTATTTATAATAATCTTATCATAGCTAGTCAGATATCCAAGACTTTTAGCGTGATGGGCTGAAAAGGAAACTTTGGCAAAAGCAATTGTTTCAAATGCTTGCTTAACAACTTGAAAATTTCCTGGGATTATTGTTTTTTGCTCATCTTCAAGTTTTGAAATTAATCTTAAATTACCACCTGCACCAGGAATCAAACCAACACCAACTTCTACAAGTCCGCAGTAAAGCTCAGCAGCAGCTACGACTCTATCACAAGCACCTACAACTTCATAACCACCTCCCAAAACCATGCCGAAAGGAGCTACGACAACTGGAAAGTTTGAAAACCTTACAGACTGTAAAATCTTTTGCATATTTGAGGTTAAATTGTCAATTGAATCCCAATCATTGTTCTCGGCTGCATTTAAAATTAAATTTAAATTTGCTCCAGCAGAAAAATGAGTTGCGTCTGAAGAAATAACCATACCTTTGTAGCCTTTATCTTTGACTAAAGATAGTGCTTCGGCAATTGTCTGCATCAGAGAACCATCAATTGGATTAAAACTTGATTGAAGAACAGAATGAAATTCAACTCCAGCAACCCCATCCTCTAAATCTACAATAGATGCTGACCAGTTCTTGTTTAGGTGCAATCCTTGATCTTTTTTTGATTGAAATGAAAATGATGAGTCTTCTTTCGAAATTTCAACATACTTTGCTTTAATAAAACTATAAAAGTATTTTTTACCATTTTCGACTTTGTAAAAACTATGTGATCCTTGATTGTACATTTCATTTATCCAGTTAGGAATTTCTTTCCTATCCTCTTTCATTCTGTTTAAAGTTTTTTCAAAACCTAAGGTGTCCCAAACTTCAAAAGGACCAACATCCCAACCAAAACCCCATTTCAATGCATTATCAATACTAATAATATCATCTGATATTTCTCCGACAAGATATGAAGCATATAATAAAGTTTTAGAAAAAACTTCCCAAGTGAATTCTCCAGCTACATCTTCTGAATTAACTAAAGCTCGTATCTTGGAGTTTATATTTGTATTTTCCCTGGCTAAGCCAACACCTTTGTATCTTTTTTTATTTTGTGGAGTATAATTCATAGTTTGAAAATCTAATGAATGTATTACACCCTTTTCAATTTTTTTATAAAATCCTTGCTTTGATTTTTGTCCAAGCCACCCTTTATCAATCATTAACTGTAAAAATTCAGGTAACTTAAAATAATCCCTAAAATTATCATTAACACCTTTGTCATAGGCAGTTTTAGCAACATAAGTTAAAGTATCTAAACCTACAATATCCGCAGTCCTGTAGGTCGCACTTTTAGGCCTCCCTATGAGAGTTCCTGTTAATGCATCGACATCCTCAATTGATATTTTTTTACTAATAGTTTCTTTCAGTGTAACCATCATTCCAAAAACGCCTATTCTATTTGCAATGAAATTGGGTGTATCTTTAGCTAAGACAACACCTTTACCTAATTGATTTGTTAAGAAATCTGAAATTAAATCAATATATTCTTGCTTAGTTTCAGATCCTGGAACAATTTCAACTAATTTCATGTATCTTGGTGGATTAAAAAAATGAGTCACAAAAAATCTTTCCTTAAAACTAATATCCATTCCTTCAGTCAACTCTTTAACTAACAATCCTGAGGTATTACTTGTAACAATAGCATCATTATTTATATGAGGTAATATTTTTTTGTACAATTCTTGTTTCCACTCGAGTTTTTCTGCAATAACTTCGATAATCCAATTACAACTTTTTATACTTTCTAAATGGTCAGTGTAATTTTGTGGAATTATATTCGATGATTTTTTGGGATTGTAAAATGGAGCAGGTTTCAAATTCTTACAAAAATCAATTCCTTTTTCACATAATTTTTGATCCATATCATACAATAATACTTTGTATCCAGCATTTGTTAGATGAGCTGCAATCTGACTTCCCATAACACCAGATCCTAAAACTGCAATATTTTCAATTTTTTTCATAATAAAATCCTCAATATCTTTTTACATTTTTTCTATAATAGTAGCAATTCCCATTCCTGTACCAATACACATTGTAGCCAAGCCATATCTACAATCGTTTTGCTCCATGACATTCATTAATGTTATTAATATTCTTGCTCCTGAACATCCAAGTGGATGACCTATCGATATAGCTCCTCCATTGATATTTATTTTACTTTCATCCCAACCACCTTTTCTGATGACATAAAGTGCTTGAGCAGCAAAAGCTTCATTAAGTTCAATAAAATCAATGTCATTCATACTTAAATTTGCCTTACTTAATGCTTTTTCTGTTGCTGGTAGGGGTCCTGTACCCATAGTTTTCCAATCAACTCCTGCAACTGCCCTACTAACAACTTTAAATTTAGGTTTATATCCAAGATCTAAACATTTCTTACTACTCATAACAATTAATGCTGAAGCTCCCAACGATATTGGACTCGAGGAAGCCGCTGTTACAGTACCTCCTTCAACAAAAGCGGGAGAAAGAGAATTCATTTTTTCTGTATCAGGCTCTCTAGGACATTCATCTTTGGATATTATCTTATCATTAAAATTTATTTTACAAATTTCGTTATCAAATTTACCTTCATCCCAAGCCTTAAGAGCTTTCAAATGAGAATTAACAGAAAACTTATCTTGATCTGCTCTTGAAATTCTTAAATCTGATGCTAAATTTTCTGCTGTTTCACCCATGCCAATGTAAAAATCTTGCTCATATAAGGTAGGATTAAAACTAGGAGCAAAACCTCCCATTGGCACTGAAAACATATCTTCAACACCAGCAGCTATTCCAGTATCTATGTCACCTGACAATATTGCTTGGCAGATTTGATGAACTGAATCCATCGAAGATCCACAAAAACGATTTACTACTTTTGCTGAAGCCTCCTTCGGAATACCTGCCAACAATGATACAGCTCTTCCTAGCAACATTCCCTGTGGTCCTTCCGGAAAAGCACATCCTAAAACTAAATCTTCAATATCATTTTTTGACATAAATGAGTTTCTGTTGATAAGTTCTTTGACAACCATTGCTGCCAAATCATCAGGTAAGATTCCAATTAAATCGCCATCTTTCTTCCCAATTGGACTGCGCAATCCATCTACTAAAACTGGATAAATATCTTTATTCATTAAATCTCCTAATCTAAAAAGTATTCTTTTTTATGATACAAAACATTCGCAATTTCTTGCTTTAATGAAATAATATCTTTTTCTATAACTAGATCGTTTAATTCATTATTTAATTTTTGCATTAAAGGGGATCCAGACCTATCTATATTTCTGATAATATCTTTACAATGGTTTACGAGCTCTGAAAATCTTAAATAGATACTTGCATCCATAACAAATTTCATATTTTTATATTTTTCAGAATTTACATCTAACTGCCTTACTCTTTTGAATCCAGTATCCATTAATGATAAACAAATTACCATATCAGCAAAAGGCTCAAGCACCCATTGTTCATTTTTAAAATCTTGTCCATATTTTAAAATAAGTTCATCAAGGGTAAACAATACAGCTGATCTTGCAAATTCAACAACGTTACAGGACTCTTGTAATTCTACATTATCCATTTGAACACGATTTACCCAGCTAGTTGTTTTACATTGAGATATCATATTCCTTATAGGAAGCTCTTCAAGAATGGATTTTTTTAAAGTATATCCACCAATTATCAAACGATTAACCTCATTAGTACCCTCAAAAATTCTATTAATTCGTTCATCTCTGTAAAGTACAGCAAAACCATATTCTTCAATGTATCCAGCACCACCAAGTATTTGAACACCATCATCAACATTTTTCCACAAAGCTTCTGAACCAATGATTTTTGCTATTGATGCTTCAATTGCGTGATCTTCAATAGACTTTTGAAGTACATCAAAATAATTATCATCATGAGGAACATCATTTAGAAATTTATCTATTGAACCAGCGGTCATATAAACAATTGTATCAGCCTCCCAAGCACGTATAACCATATCAGCGAATTTTTTTTTCAACATTCCAAATTTAGATATGGATCTGTTAAATTGCTCTCTATCATTTGCAAAATCTAGAGCTTCTTTTATTGCATTTTTAGCACCAGCTGATGTAGCAGCACCCAATTTATATCTTCCCACATAAAGACCATTAAAAGCAATCGCCCCTCCTTGTCCAACTTTACCTAAAACATTTTCTACAGGTACCTTACAATCTTCAAAATATAACGTTGTAGTTGAAGAACCTTTGATACCCAGCTTATGCTCCTCCTCTCCAGTACTCCATCCAG
>Ga0163109_10003420_pt1 | contig 12131 bp, 10 predicted proteins | sample CRUFie1St13metaG_FD_108704 | JGI IMG/M metagenome (GOLD analysis project Ga0163109, IMG submission 108704) | Marine microbial communities from the Costa Rica Dome - CRUD Field 142mm St13 metaG | ecosystem: Environmental > Aquatic > Marine > Oceanic > Photic zone | place: Costa Rica: the Eastern... | reverse complement strand
TGTTGGTTATGGTGCTACGTTCCTTGACTTTAGAGGGGCAGGTGTTTCTACTGTCACTGCACCAGTTTCTGGTATCTCCACACTCTTCATCACTGGAGGTGGCGGCGGTTCTATTAGTATTAGTACAACTCCGCCAGCTGGTCCTAGTCCTGGTAACCTTTGGTATAGTCCAGACCACGCTAGAACTTTCATCTATTATGATGAAAGTGAAGTTGGATACGGAACAGGTGCTCAGTGGATTGATGCTTCGCCATTTAATGTTGGTGTCTTAACAGGACATTCTCTTTCCGTTGCGGATCTTTCTGTTACCAACACTACAAACATTGCTGGAATTTTAACAGTTGGTTCTATAGATATTTCAACCATAAATGCTTCTGGTATTGCCACTGCGTCTATTGTAAATGCGACAGATTCTGTTAGAGTTGCATCTGCTGTAACTGCTAATTCAAGTGGTATCTTAGTTGCTGGAATCGTCACTGCAACATCGTTTAAAGGTGATGGTAGTGACCTCACTAACTTACCTGCTGGACTTGGAACTGCACTAAGTTCTGATAATGCAAGTCCTCTCAATAAAATTTATTATACTGATCAGGTTTTAGCTATTGGTTCAACTGTTACTGTTGATCCACCAAGCAGTGCCCAGATTGCATACACACAGTATGCTCAAATTCAGTTGAATGATAGTGCAGACCTTATCGTTGCTGCTGGTGATGACTTTATCCCTGATATTTTAGGTATCGGTACAACTGGTGTTGGTTCTGGTACTCTGACAGGAGACGGTGGTAGAATTCGTGTAGACAACATTACAAACAGGGCAGGAACTGGTGCTCCTACAGCAAGTAATGGTTTAGTTGTGAGTGGTGTCTGTACTGCATCGACCTTTGTTGGCAACTTAACTGGCAATGTAACTGGTAATGTAACTGGTGTTTCTACTGGATTAACTGGAACCCCAGATATTGCTATTAGAAATCTTACTGGTGTTGCTGCCACATTTACTAGTAACCTTACTGGTGTCACTGCTAACTTTAGTGGTAACGTCACCATTGGCGGAACATTAACTTACGATGACGTAACCAATGTCGATTCTATTGGTGTTGTTACAGCAAGAAGTGGGGTTCAATTCGGACTCGCTGGTGTCGGTGGTTCTATAAGTGGTACTGGAAATGCAAATTTTGCTGGTATTGTAACCGCTAGTAGTGGGGTTCAATTCGGACTCGCTGGTGTTGGTGGTTCTATAAGTGGTGCAGGAAATGCAAATCTTGGTATTGTAACCGCTAGTCGTTTAAATTCTACTGGTATTATAACATCTGTTGGTCTAGATCTTACTGGACAACTAAGAGAGCAAGTCAATATCACTGCTGGTAAGTTAAGTGATAATACTAACATCAACATTGATAATGGAATGCTTCACCATTTCACAACTGCTGAAACTACAACTGCCACACCAAATATCACTTCAACTGCTGGTCTCAATACAAGTATGGCAGTTGGTGATGCAATATCTGTTACCCTTGTTACCACTGCTGCCGCTGCTGGTTATGCATCAACAGTTCATATTGACGGCAGTATTATATCAACAAATAGTGGTACACTAAATTGGACTGGTGGAACTGCTCCCGCTGCAGGTGGATCGAGTGGTGTTGACATCTATGCTTACACGATTATGAAGACCGCGAGCGGGAAATACACAGTCATCGCTTCCCTGACTAAGACCTCTGCTTGATAGGAGATAAGATATGTTAAATGAATTTACAAAGAAAGAAGCACCCATTCAAGGGTTAGCTGGAATGGGTGGTGGTGTACCAAGTAGACTATTAACTCTTGCTGCTAATGAGATTACATATATTGACGACGTATTCAGCACTATACTTCGAGATGGCACTGGGGCATCTAAAACAATCACCAATGGGATTGATTTAGACGGTAAAGGTGGGATGATTTGGACGAAAAGACGAAATACCAATGACCAACACTCTTTAGCCGATTCAGGAAGAGGAAAAACGGGGACTTATTATCTTGAGTTTTCGTCTAGTAGTACTTATGGATCGCAAGACCGTGCTTGGGGTATTTCATCTTTTAACAGCAATGGATATACCTTAGGTGGCACTGATAACCAAATGAACGGCACTGGAAATACTTACTGTGACTGGGTATTCCGCAAATGCCGTGGATTTTTTGATGTAGTGACATGGACCGGTGATGGAACATCAGGACGCCAAATTTCTCATAGCCTAGGCAGTGTTCCTGGCGCTATTTTTATAAAACAATCTAACTCTACTCGCGATTGGTGTGTTTACCACAGAGGGACAGATTCAACAAATCCTTCTCACTATAAGCTACATCTTAATAAAACTGATGCACGGGCTGATGAAGCAAATATCTTTAACGACACGGAGCCTACAAGTACAGTTTTTACTGTAGGAAGTGATGGTGAGGTTAATGGCAACGGTGATACTTACGTTGCATATCTCTTTGCCCACAATGATGGTTCATTTGGTGAAGATTCTGATGAAGCAGTAATTAAGTGCGATAGTTATACCGGCACTGGCAGCACAGGTTTGTTTGTAAATGTAGGGTTTGAGCCTCAATATCTAATAATAAAACGAACAGATAGCACAGAAGACTGGCATATTTTTGACAACATGAGAGGTGTTGTAAATGGTGCTGACGACTACCCACTGAAAGCTAATTTAAACTATAATGAAAGTACTTGTGGTGTTAGAGAATACATTAAGTTTACCCCTAGAGGTTTTGAGGTTGATTATGCTGCCAGTCCTGTCGGAGGTAGTGGTGGTAACTACATCTACATTGCAATCCGTAGAGGAGGGCATAAACAACCTGAAGCTGCAACAGAAGTGTTTCATCTTGACACAAAACACACAAAGACTGCTAACACGCCTTCATTTACAAGTAATTTTGTTGTCGATTTTGCTTTGCGTAGAAACAACATAAATTCAACTGACCCACCTTATGTTTATACCAGACTTACTTCACATGAGCGTTTGGCTACATCTAACACTGATGATGCTCTCAGTGTTAGTAGCGGAACTGATCATTTTCAGTTTACAAATGGTTATGGTAATTTTGGTTCTGGCGACACAAATGACTATGGTTATTTTTGGAAACGTGCTGCTGGATTTTTTGATGTAGTTACTTACCATGGGCATGAATATAAACGTGCATCAGAAAATTACTCAGACGTTCCACATAACCTGGGCGTAGTTCCAGAAATGATTTGGATTAAAGCTAGAAACCTCAACAATTCTACAAATTCAAGGTGGATTGTTTATCATAAAGATGTTGGCAACACTGACTTTCTTTTCTTACATGAAGATAGTACAACAACTGGTACTAATTATTTTGGCAACGTAGACCCTACGAGTAGTCAATTTACATTATTTGCTGGTGGTTTTACAACAGTTGACTATGGGGAGAGTAACAACTATCTTGCACTACTCTTTGCCAGCCTTGATGGTATATCAAAAGTAGGTAGTTATACAGGAAACGGTGCTGACAATAGAACTATCGATTGTGGTTTTACTAGTGGTGCTAGATTTGTAATAATTAAACGTACTGATCAACAAGCCAAATGGTTTGTATTTGATAGCCAACGAGGAATTGTCTCAGGCAATGATCCTTATTTTGCACTTAATGATTCTGATGCTCATGTAACTAGCGCGGATTATGTTGAACCTGCCAACGCTGGTTTTGCTGTAAACAGTCACTCTGATTTTAATGCCAGCGGCGGCAATTACATCTTCTATGCAGTTGCCTAACATAAATATTAAACAGATTATTCGTAAACCCTCCCGATAAATAACTAAAAAGATACCAAAATGTCTAGAATAAGAGCGGACAGATTAACTAACAGAGCAGCAGATGGGGCACCACTAGCCACTAATGGTTTAGTTGTTACTGGTATTGCTACTGCTACTAGTTTTAGTGGAAGTGGAGCAAACCTTACTGGTGTGGTTGCTACTGGTGTGGGGACCCTGGCTCAACTCAGTGTCACTGGTGTAACCACTGCAACTGGTGGTGTCATTGGTAGCGTAACCGGTAACGTAACTGGTAACGTGACCGGCAACTTAACTGGTAATGTGACCGGTAACGTAACCGGTAACTTAACTGGTACAGCATCTAATGCATCGGGTGCGACTGGTGATTTCTCTATTGCGGATAAGATTGTTCATACTGGAGATACCAATACTGCAATCAGATTTCCTAGTGCTGATACATTTACAGTAGAAACTGCTGGAACTGAGAGGGTGCGAGTTGCATCTAATGGTGTTTTCACTGCCAAAGCTGGTGCTGTTGCGGAAATTGGCACGCTCACTAGCGCAACTACTGTCACTCCAGACTTTGCCACCAACGCAAACTTTACATTAACACTTGGACATAACGTTACTTTAGCAAATCCAAGTAATCTAACTCCAGGTCAATCGGGTTCTATTTTCTTGGTTCAAGATGGAACTGGTTCCAGAACCATAACTTTCGGATCCCAGTATGACTTTGCTGGAGGAACGGCACCTACACTCTCTACTGCAGCTAGTTCTGTTGACAGATTAGATTACATCGTCCGCACCTCTAGTTCCATTCACTGTGTCGTTACTCTTGCTTACTCATGAGTCTTTTTCATAACAATATTCTTGCTGGTGCGTCTGGTGGGTCTGATCCCATTTATGTTGACGAGGTATTTTCGACGTTTTTATACGAAGGCGGTGAGGGGCCTGAGACGATCACAAATGGCCTTGACCTAAGTGGTGAAGGCGGCCTGACTTGGTTGAAGTCTAGAAGCTATAGAAAGCATTACCTTTTTGACACAGAAAGAAATGCAGACAAGTATTTGCAGTCATCAAGCACCGATGCCGAAGAACAGCTGGGATTTGTTCTGAATAGTGTTGCTTATGGCAATAGCATTTATGTAGCTGCAACAGACTATGGTTTTTATACTTCAACAAATGGAACGAGCTGGACGGCGGTCACTGACGCTGATGTTGCAGGAGTTAGATACAGGACTGTTAAATACTTAGGTAGCAGATTTGTTGCGATTGGGAATCATAAAACATGGGCTACATCAACGGATGGAACAAATTGGACCACGAGCACTATATCGACAGATACAGCACCTTATTTCAATGAAATTTATTATTCAAACGGCAGGTACATGCTTAAAGCAGGGACCTCTTCAAGCGGCAGCGTGTTTATAAGTACGGACAATGGTTCAACTTGGACTTCTAGTTATAGCGGCGTTACTGGTGGCAAGCTTGGAGTAGCTGGAAACGCTTTTGTCTCTATATCCACGAGTGCTGGATCGGGGGCTAGATACAATACAAGTGGAACAACTTGGACTTCAGTAACCCCTCACAGCTCTGGATGCACAGGCATTTTTCAAGGCGACGGCATTGTTTTTGCGCAGTTTGGATATGCAACATGGAAATACAGCCAAAATGGATCCAACTGGACCCAAATGACCAGTGGAAGTGGTCTGGCGTTTGCTACAGGGTTTGATTATGCCCCCGACACGGGCAAATACTGGCTGGTTACACAAGGATTTGCAGGCGGAACCAGTCAGCTTGGAACGTCATCGGATGGCACAAATTGGTCATTTGGAACGTCATTGCCAAATACCAGTGGAAACTATATCTATATTTGCAATGACGGAACTAACTTTATGATAGGTACAACTGGTACGACGTATTACACATCATCGGACGGAACCGCGTCAAGCTGGACATCAAGAACGGCTCCTAGCGGAATCTCTCAAACTAATCAACTACTTAGTTCAGGCGCAGGTGGTCGTGCATTTATAAAAGAAACAGATGATAATGAGTTCCATACTAATGATGATGTCACTGATACCACTACATGGAGCACTGTTAATGCACCTACACCACCGCCGAACTTAATCTCTTTTTTGTCCGATGGTTTTAAGCTTTTAACCATGGTCGCAACTGAAGATAACGAGGAATTTGCATCTTGGACATTTCGCAAAGCACCTGGATTTTTTGATGTTGTTACTTATACCGGCGATGGAAATGCAAGTAAAACTATTTCTCATTCGCTCGGTAGTACGCCTGGATTTTTAATGGTTAAACGAACAGATACTGCAGGTATGGGTTGGTATTGTTACCACCGTGGCATACCCGATGCGAATAAGAAATTTGTTAGGCTTGAATCAACCATGGCCGAATATTCTTTCAATAACAATGATTTTTGGGGCGTAAGCAGTACAGATTTCACTGTGTATGGTGCAACCACTGACACCAACATTAATGGCGCTACATACGTCGCCTACTTATTCGCCCACGATGATCAATCGTTTGGCAGCAGCAACAATGAGGCGATTATTAAGTGTGGTAGCTATACCGGCAATGGCACAAGTGGTTCTTCTGTTAACACTATTGATTTGGGTTTTGAGCCGCAATGGGTAATGATTAAAAAGACCAGTGATACTGGGAACTGGTTGATGTTCGACACAATGAGAGGGTTTACTGTTGTTGGCGACGTAGACGAGTATATGTACGCGAACACAGAAGCTCAAAGCGCTGAACATCAATACGGAGGACCTACATCAACTGGTTTTCAAGTAGAAGGTACTGATGGCGATGCAAACGGAAATGGTGCCAGTTACATCTACATCGCAATCCGCCGTCCGCATAAGCCGTCCGAGGCTGGAACGGATGTGTTTTTAGCTAGCACTGCTGATAGCATCACTAACATCACTACTGGATTTGATGTTGATCTCGCCATAACTCACTCCAGAGATGCTGGCGCAGATGTCTATTTCGGAACACGTTTACAGGGTAATGATAAATATTTGGAGTCAAACAAAGATGACGCTCAAACCAGTAGTAATGATTCATGGAGTTTTGATAAAAGCCGTGCTTTTCGACAGAGAACTTTATCCTCAAGCTCAAATCCAATCAGTTGGTTGTTAAAGCGTGCGCCTGGATTTTTTGATGTTGTTACTTACACCGGCAACTCAACATCAGGTAGAACTGTAAGCCATAACCTTGGCGTAGTACCTGAGCTAATGATATTTAAGAGTCGCGATGGCAGTCGCTCTTGGAGGGTTTATGCCTCATCAATTGGAGCAGGGGGAAGTGTGAGGCTCAGTGCCGACGCTGCAAAAGATACAAACTCTGCTTATTACAGCACTCCTACAGCCGATAATATTGTACTTGGCACTGACAACGACACAAATAGTAGTTCTTACAACTATATTGCCTATCTGTTTGCAAGCTTGTCCGGCATAAGCAAAGTTGGCAGCTACACCGGAACAGGCAGTGATTTAAACATTGACTGTGGATTTACCGCAGGCGCTCGTTTTATATTGATTAAGCGCACTGACGGCTCTGGTGATTGGTACGTTTGGGATACAGTCCGCGGCATCGTCAGCGGAAATGATCCTTACCTTTTGATTAACAGCAATGCGGCTGAAGTTACTAACACTGATTACATTGACCCGTTGAACGCTGGTTTTACAATTACATCGTCTGCACCCGCCGCTCTAAACGCTTCTGGCGGCACCTACATCTTCCTCGCCATCGCCTAATATAAATACTAATTAAGGAAATCATCTATAAATGAATATCGCAGCACAATTATGTTAATACGCAATCGCACTACAGGCGCTGTTATTACGATCAGCGAATTCAAAGCTTTACATCCTAGAACTGCTTTTCCAAAGCAAATTAATAACCTTGTGCTGGATAGTTATGAGTATGATCCAGTTTTGAATGGTCCTGCAGCTTCTACAACTGCTCCTTATGAAGTTAGTGTTTATGATGGTGTCGAGCAGGTTGATGGTAAATGGTATACTAAGTATATCGCAGGTCCTGTTTTCACCGATATTGAAGGTGGACAGACCGCTGCAGAACAAAGAACTGCATATCGCACCACTATTGATAATAGAGCTGCTGCTTCCGTTCGTTCTCAGCGTGACCGTTATTTGTCCGAGTGTGATTGGACTGTGTTGACTGATAGTCCACTAACAACATCAAAGAAGACAGAATGGAAGACATATCGTCAGGCATTGCGCGATATTTCCTCTGCAGAAGGTTTTCCACATACTATGACCTGGCCAACTAAACCCTCCTGATAAATAACTAAAAAGATACCGAAATGTCTAGAATAAGAGCCGATCAAATTACTAATAGTAGTGCTTCGGGAGCACCGACAGCTACTAATGGTTTGGTTATTTCTGGTATTGCTACTGCTACTAGTTTTAGTGGAAGTGGTGCATCCCTCAGTGGTGTAGTTGCTACTGGTGTAGGAACTCTAACTCAACTTAGTGTTACTGGCATATCAACACTAGGTATAGTTACATCATCTAATATATTTTCAACAGGTGTTGTTACTGCTACTACCTTTGTTGGAAACTTAACTGGTAACGTAACTGGTAATACCTCTGGAACTGCTGGAGGACTAACTGGTTCTCCAAATATTAATGTTGGTTCTGTTACTGCTACAACAGGTACTTTTAGTGGCAATGTTTCTGTTGGTGGCACACTTACATATGAAGATGTTACCAATGTAGACTCTGTTGGTTTAGTTACTGCTAGGACTGGTGTTGATATTGTCGCTGGTGGTATAGACGTTAAAGGATTACTTCAAGAGAAGGTAAAGATTACCGCTGGTAAGTTAAGTGATAATATTCATATCAATCTTGACAACGGAATGGTTCATCATTTCACCACTCAAGAAACTACTACTTCCACACCAAATATTACGAATGCTGCAGGAATTAACACTTCTATGGCAGTTGGTGATGCAATATCAGTTACCATAATCACCACTGCTGCAGCAGGAGGTTATTCTGCTCAACTAACTATTGATGGTGTTGCTGTAACTGAGAAGTGGAATGGTGGAACTGCTCCTGCTGCAGGCGGCAGTTCAGGAAATGACTATTATACTTACAATATTATTAAAACAGGCGATGCTGCATATACAGTTCTTGCCAATGTTGTAAACTTCGCTTGATATTAAGAGGTAAAGATGTTAGAAAATAATTGGCACAAGAAAGAAGAACCATTTCTTTCTATGAGTGGATTGGGAGGAGGTTCTTTTCAGCAAGCATTTCTGTCAACACCTACTCCAAAAGTATTGATTGATGAAGTGTTCAATACTACTGTGTGGGCAGGTGAGGATTCTGCCACAACAATCAATAATGGTATTGATCTTAGCGGAGAGGGTGGACTTGTTTGGATAAAAAATGTGTTACAAACCGGATATAGTCATTGGGCGTTTGATACAGAACGAGGGGTCACTAAAAGATTAGGACAGAGTTTCACTGGTGCAGAAGCAACTGAATCTAAAGGCGTAACTGCTTTTAATTCAAACGGATTTACTATTGGAGGGACAGGAGGAGATTGCGGTTTTAACTGTGCTGGATCTAATCACCGTTTTGTCTACTATACATTTCGTAAGTGTCCTAAATTTTTTGATGTCGTAACATATACCGGCGATGGTACTACTAACCGAAATATTCCTCACAATCTTGGTAGTGTTCCGGGATTTATCACAGTAAAGGGACGTAACTTTGGTAGTGATCCTTGGTATTCATATCATCGTTCTACTGGAAATCAAGGTGAACTAAGATTATCCGAAACCGATGCTGCTGTTACTGGATCTTCCCGTTGGGCAAGTTATACTCCAACCGATACTCATTTTAGAGGAGATACTGCTGCAATCAACGTGGATGGCAGAACCTACGTCGCTTACTTGTTTGCTCATGATGAACAAGAGTTTGGAACTAGTGGAAACGAAGCTATTATTCACTGTGGATCTTATTCAGGTGCCTCTACAGGTCCAACAATAACGACGGGATTTGAAGTGAAGTGGATAATTATAAAGAGAACAGATGCAGCTGCCAACTGGCGTTTATATGATGCGGGACGAGGATTTACAACTGGAGGTGATCCGTTTTTGAGACCAAACACAGCTGATGCAGAAGTAACAACGGTTGATGATAGAGTTCGTCCGACAAGTACTGGATTTCAAGTTTGCGATGCAACGACTGGTGATGCTGCTATTAACAACGGATCAGGTTCTTCATACATTTACATCGCTATTGCATAAGTATGCTATAATCGGATTACGATTTAGCACATTCGTATAAGTTCTATGAAAATATCATTCGTTAATGGATGTTTTGATGTTCTTCACCCAGGACATATTGAACTCCTAAAATATGCTAAATCGCTTGGCGATTATCTTATTGTTGCTATAGATACAGATAAGAAAGTTGCAGAAATGAAAGGTCCGACTCGACCTATTTTTTCGCAACACGATAGAGCAATGATGCTTAAATCAATTCGTTATGTCGATGTTGTTCATATGTTTGATAGTAGACTAGAATTAGAAGAGTTGTTAGAATCCGTTAGTCCAGATATAATGGTGGTAGGTTCCGACTGGAAAGATAAAGAAGTAGTAGGTTCACATTATGCAAAGGAAGTTCGGTTTTTCGATAGACTCGGAGATTACTCCACCACAAAAACAATTCAAGGTATTACTTATCGGTGATAGTTGCACTGATGTATATGTTTATGGAACTGTCAATCGATTAAATCCAGAAGCACCTATTCCAATTTTAGATTATATCAGAACAGAAACAAGGAAAGGTATGGCGTGGAATGTTCACGCAAATCTACTTTCTTTTGGTATCGATGTTACGATGATTACTAATGGAGAGAACATCGTAAAGACACGGTATGTTGATGAAAAGTCTAATCAACAGATTTTAAGAGTTGATATAGAAAACGATGTCAAACCATTCAAAGGTAATATGCCTGAAGGAGATTTTGACGCACTGGTTATATCTGATTATAATAAAGGATTTATAACACCCCAACAATTGTTTGAGTTGGTTGAGTGGTTTGATGGTCCAATCTTTATGGATAGTAAGAAATCAACTTTACCCGTAGATGGTGCATATATTAAAATTAATGACTATGAGTATTCAAGATTAGAATATAAAGATCATCCAAATCTGATTATTACAAGAGGTTCAAAGGGAGCAGAGTATAAAGGTAAAGTATATCCAGGTGAAAAGGTAAACGTATACGATGTTGTAGGTGCTGGAGACACTTTTCTTGCCGCACTTACCTACGGATACCTAACTTATGGTAGAATAGAAGAAGCAATACCTTTAGCAAACAAATCTGCTGCAGTAGCAGTATCACACACAGGAACTTATGTACTTACAGGAGAAGATGTAAATGCGATACGTAGTTGATATTGATGGGACTATCTGCACTCCTGGTCCTACCGAGGAGATGAGATATGAACAGGCGATGCCTATTCAGGATAGAATTGATAAAATAAATAAACTATACGACGAAGGTCATACTATCGTATACCTTACTGCCAGAGGGATGGGTCGATACAATAATATTGTGGACTTGGCAGTCAAAGAATTCTATGAATTTACAGAGATACAACTAAGTTTGTGGGGATGTAAGTATCATCAGTTGTTTCTTGGTAAACCGTCCGCAGATTATTACATTGACGACAAAGGGGTACACTCCGATGACTTCTTCAAGACCTAGAGCAGGCGAACCAATTAAGTATGTCCCAAAAGGATGGGGATATGAAAAATGGATTGCAAACTCTGAAGATTATTGTGGTAAGTTGCTTTACATCGTAAAGGATAAGAAGTGTTCTTGGCACTATCACGATAAAAAAGATGAAGTATTCTACATTCAAAGTGGTAGAATACGAATTTGCTATGGGTGGACTGATAGCATTGAGATGGCTACCATAGCAACATTAGAACGTGGTGATAAGTTTCACGTTCCAGTCGGTATGAGACATCAGATGTATGCTCTAGAAGATACAGAATTGTTTGAATTTAGTACAGAGCACTTTGACTCTGATAGTATTCGTGTCACTCCTGGAGACACTTTATAGCGTTATATTTTGCCGATATTTAAAGACTGATAAATAATAAAAAAATACCGCGAATATAATGTCCCAGACAAAGGCACAATTAGTGGGTGGTGTTGGGTTTTCCACCGCAGATAGTTTAACAGTTCATAATGGATTAGCAGTCACTGGTGTTGTCACTGCTACTAGTTTTGTTGGTAATGGTTCCGGTTTAACTGGTGTTGCTAATACTGGTTTCATCAATG
>Ga0163109_10003419_pt1 | contig 12132 bp, 11 predicted proteins | sample CRUFie1St13metaG_FD_108704 | JGI IMG/M metagenome (GOLD analysis project Ga0163109, IMG submission 108704) | Marine microbial communities from the Costa Rica Dome - CRUD Field 142mm St13 metaG | ecosystem: Environmental > Aquatic > Marine > Oceanic > Photic zone | place: Costa Rica: the Eastern... | reverse complement strand
CAATGCTGGCCAACACGGTCGAAGACCCAAACCAAGACCCAAATCGGTATAGCAGAATTGATGTTGCTTCCTGCACTGCATTGGAAGAGTAGGGACACTCTCAACTGACTTGTTGTCCAAATCCGTGCCACTTAGTCTGTCGCCCATGGCTCAGCAAAAGAGATTAAGGGATTCGCTTAGTAGAGAGCGGTGGGCGAAATATGTCACCGATGAAGCTTTAGATGAAATGCTGGAGCAAGCCACGGTCAGGTCATATCCTCGCAAAAGTTTTGTTCTGCGTCATCGTGACCGCGGCCACAATTTTTTTGGCCTGCTCTCCGGGCAAGTACGCCTTTCTATTCCAGCGAGTAGCGGTGAGGAATTCATCTTGTGGGATCTTTGGAAAGGGTACTGGTTCGGTTCTACCACTCTGATCGACAAGGCCCCAGCGACCTTTGATGCACGGGCCTTGATCGATTCAAAAATTATTGAAATCCCACGGTCAGCGGTAACCAAAGTGGCCGACAATTTTCCCGAGATATACAAATATCTATTTGCCGATCAGGCCTTGTACACACGCATGACGCATAGGCTGATGGCCCACATGATTTTTCATCCGCTAAAGTCGCGATTGGCCTTCCGGCTACTGGTGCTGATAGAGATTCATGGTTACCGAGCCGGGGAGTCTGCATACTTGGAGGCAAACATGTCTCAGGGCGATTTTGCCAAGCTGGTCAATGGCTCAAGACAGCAGGTAAACCGCATTTTTCGTCAGTGGGAAAACGAGGGACTGGTGTCCCTTTTAGACGGTCAATACCATGTGCCGTCTGTCAAAAAGCTTTCGTTGGAAGCCAAGTCAACAGAACCCTAACGAGCAAGAACCATAACGCCTCTCCAGCAGAATGGCGCCTCAACCCCTCAAAGAAAATCTATCTTCCCGTGCCACTCGTGCTCTACGAGCATTAGTACAGCACAAGCACTGAAGGCACACGCTCCTCCTGGCTGGCCGAGATGCTGATGTTTATCGCCCTAAGGTGGCTGGAGCGAGGTCTCTGAGATCCTCGCAAGCTCAAGTCTGCGATAGCACAGGATCTTTGCGCGGCCTCAGCGTCACCGCGAAGACGATGAGCAGAATCAATACCGCGCCCCAGCCCGCCGCGGGCTGATAGTACTGGTATAGGAATCCACCGCTAATTGGGCCCAGAACAAATCCTGCGGCGGGGCAGGCGCTCACCAACCCTGACACGCTGCCTTGCTCTTCAGCCCCGACGGCAAGAGAGGCACCGGCGGCGACGGCGGGCATCAGTAGCCCCAGACCCGCGCCGATCAGAACCATACTGGTCAGCACGGCATTCCAGCTGTCCAGCGCGCTGATGATCACGGTGCCGACCAACAGCAGGCCGCCACCACAGCGCACGAGTTGTATGGCTGGCCCTGCGTAACGCTGTGCGATCACCATTTGCATGAACAGGGAGCTGGCCGCCGACACCATCATCGCCCAGCCCGTGTACTGCGCGGTCTCGATACCTGAGAGATTCAGAACGTCCTGTAATCGAAAGGCCAGCGTTTGCTGCACCATCGCAAAACCCGTGAAAGCACCGATCGCGGAGAACAGATAGACCCGCAGGCGGGCGTCAAAATAGCCGAGGCGACGGGGCTGGGTCAGGGTGGCTCGCGGCTTTACGCCTTTTGAGAGTTTCAGGCCGATGATGATCGCGGCTAACCCAGACATAAACGACGCGACCACCAGTGGCGCTAATAGGCCGAGCCCGGCAACCAGTCCCGCCATTACCGGCCCCATGATCATCCCAATGCTATTGGCACTCGAAAGTCGAGCCAGTGTCTTGATGCGGAAGCGCGCCACGGTGTGATCCGCCGCGTACGCAGTGCAGCCAGGGCTGGTGGCCGACATGGTTGCCGCCTGCAGTGAGCGGATGATCAAGGCGATGATGAATAGCGTGAGGCCGGTAATGGCGCCATCCCCGGCGAGGGAGAACAGTACTGCAAAGGAGAGCGAACCAATGCAGTAGCCCATGAGCCCGATGAGGATGACGGGCTTGCGACCGATCTGGTCCGAGAAACGTCCCCAGAAGGGCGCGACCAGCGTGAAGATAAGCGCCGAGGTCGAAATGATCGCGGTGATGCGAACTTCATCGAGGCCCACCGACCGCCCCAGCGGGGGCAGGATGGCGAACACAAAGGCCTGACCGATCGCTGTTGCGAAAAGGCCAATAAAAAGCAGGGAGAGAGACTGACGATCCAATCGCTCCGTGCCCGCCAGCGAGCCGGTGGCGACGGTGTCAGTCATCGGCTACCCGGGCGGTGACCCAGTGATAACGGGTGGGCAGAATTTTCGTGAGTTGCAGTATCAACCAGGCATCCCAGCCCACCATGATCCGGCGTTTACCGCGGGCGGTGCCGCGCAGGATGATGTCCGCCGCGCGCTCGGGAGTCGTTCGGGCCAGGCGTCTGAACTGCTGGTCCCGCTCATCCGCATCGGCTATGTTGCCAGCGCCGTCTGTTCGTGCGGATCGCGCGATGTTGGTCTGCACGCCACCGGGATGAACACTCGACACAAACAGGTTCGAATCCAGGTACTCCGCCTGAAGCGCTTCGCTAAAACCGCGCACCGCAAATTTGGCGGCGTTATAGGCGCTTTGTGTCGGGATACCGACCATGCCGAAAATGGAGGACAGATTGACGAGATGTCCCCGCTCGGCCTGGGTGAGCAGCGGTAAAAAGGCTCGGGTGGCATGTACCACCCCCCAGAAGTTGATATCGATCAGCCACTCAAAATTTTCTTCGCTGGAGTCAGCGAACCGCGCGCCGTAGCCAACTCCGGCGTTGTTGAACAGCGCATCGAGGCTACTGGTATCGGCACTGACAGCCTCTGCCCATGAGAACAAGGCGTCCCGTTGGCCGCAGTCCACTACCTGCGATGTGACCCGCCCGCGAGAGTCATCCAGCGACACACAGGTCTCAGCCAGCGTCTCGGGGTTGATATCAGAGAGCCAAAGGTGGCAGCCGGCGGCATTCAGGCGCTGGCTGAGCGCTCTGCCAATTCCGTCTCCGGCGCCGGAGATGGCGGCGGTCTTGCCTGCAAAATAGCGCTCTATCAGGGGCATGAGGTGGTTTCCTGAGCGGAGGGGCGCGCAGTGTAACCGACATCGTCTGGGGGTGGGATGACCCGCAAAAAATAGACAGGCCAAGCCCTTTGCCGTAGACTGCAGTCCCAGCCCGCGCGGGGTTATTTTCGACCCCATCACGCGCCTAACGACCGCAATTTGCGACCACAGGGTGAATTTGACCCGGCCTACTCGTGCACCCGGTTGGCACGCGTGGCAACAACGACTGGGAGGTCCGTTTGTCTCAACCCGCTGTCCTCGCACTGGAAGATGGCACGATTTTTCGCGGCCTCTCTATCGGTGCTTCTGGCACAACAGTGGGTGAGGTGGTCTTCAATACCGCGATGACCGGATATCAGGAGATTCTGACGGATCCCTCCTACTGCCGACAGATCGTGACCCTGACCTACCCGCACATCGGCAACACTGGCGTCACCAGCGAGGATGAGGAATCCACCGGAATACAGGCAGCGGGATTGATTATCCGCGATCTGCCGATGCTGGCCTCGAATTTTCGCTCCGAGCAGAGCCTGAGTGATTACCTGATAGACGGGAATACGGTGGCGATTGCCGATATTGATACCCGGAAATTGACGCGGATTCTCCGCGACGGTGGCGCCCAGAGCGGTTGCGTCATGGCAGGCGCCGAGGTCGATGAGACCCAGGCTTTGGAGCAGGCGAGGGCGTTCGCCGGGCTCAAGGGCATGGATCTGGCCAAGGTGGTGACAACGTCGGAGCCCTATGAGTGGACAGAGGGTACCTGGCAGCTGCCCGCTACAGCGGGGGAGGCACCCGAGAGGCGCGCGCCGGCGTTTTCGGTCGTTGCGTTGGACTTTGGTGTGAAGCGCAACATTTTGCGGATTCTGGTGGATCTCGGTTGCAGCGTGACGGTGATGCCCGCCCAGTCGACGATTGACGAGGTCATGGCCCATGCGCCCGACGGCGTGTTCTTTTCTAACGGGCCGGGGGATCCCGAGCCCTGCGAGTATGCGATCGCCCTTGCACGGGAAGTGATGGATCGCGGGATACCACTTTTCGGGATTTGTCTGGGACACCAAATTCTGGCGCTGGCCAGCGGCGCGCGCACCGAGAAGATGAAGTTTGGGCATCATGGCGCCAACCACCCCGTGCAAAACCTCAGCGACAAGACCGTGATGGTGACCAGTCAGAACCATGGTTTCACCGTATCCGAGCAGGACCTTCCCGACACGCTGGAGGTGACCCATCGGTCCCTGTTCGATGGCACGCTTCAGGGGATCGCGCGCAAGGATGTGCCGGCCTACAGCTTTCAAGGTCATCCCGAGGCCAGTCCAGGACCTCACGATGCGGCCAATCTCTTCCAGCCCTTCATCGCGGCGATGGAGAAAGCAAAGCAATGAGTGGGGAGTGCTAGGGCGTGCCGCGTCGATCTGATATCGAGAGTATTCTGATTCTGGGCGCAGGACCGATTGTCATCGGTCAAGCCTGCGAGTTTGATTACTCGGGCGCGCAAGCCTGTAAGGCCCTGCGGGAAGAGGGGTATCGTGTCATTCTGGTGAACTCCAACCCCGCAACCATCATGACCGACCCGGCCATGGCCGATGCGACCTATATCGAGCCCGTTGAGTGGCAAACGGTCGCCAGAATTATCGAGCGCGAGCGCCCCGACGCGGTGTTGCCCACCATGGGCGGACAGACCGCGCTCAATTGCGCACTGAAGCTTGCCTCAGAGGGTGTCTTGGAAAAGTTTGGTGTGGAGATGATCGGCGCCACGCAGGAAGCCATTGATAAAGCCGAAGATCGCGAGAAATTCGACGTCGCGATGCGTCGAATCGGGCTTGAAACCCCTCGTGCCGGGCTCGCGCACAGCATGGAGGAAGCCTGGCAGGTCCATGAGGAGATCGGCTTCCCCTGCATTATCAGACCCTCTTTCACCATGGGCGGCTCCGGCGGCGGTATCGCCTACAACCGCGATGAGTTTGAAGAAATCTGTCTCAGGGGATTGGAGCTGTCACCCACCAGCGAGCTGCTGATTGACGAGTCTCTGATCGGCTGGAAAGAGTATGAGATGGAGGTTGTCCGGGACAAAAACGACAACTGCATCATTGTCTGCTCAATCGAAAATTTTGATGCCATGGGCGTTCACACCGGCGACTCCATCACCGTTGCACCCGCCCAAACGCTGACCGATAAGGAATATCAGATCATGCGTGACGCCTCGCTGGCGGTGTTGCGTGAGATCGGCGTGGAGACGGGGGGATCGAATGTCCAGTTTGGCCAGTGCCCCGATACCGGCCGGCTGGTGGTGATTGAGATGAACCCGCGGGTCTCACGATCCTCTGCGCTGGCATCCAAAGCAACCGGCTTCCCGATTGCCAAGGTGGCGGCAAAGCTGGCGGTGGGCTACACGCTCGATGAGCTCGAGAACGACATCACTGGCGGCGTGACCCCCGCCTCGTTCGAGCCGGCGCTCGACTATGTGGTGACCAAAATTCCGCGGTTTGCCTTCGAAAAATTTGCCACCGCAGATCCGCGACTGACCACCCAGATGAAATCGGTGGGCGAAGTGATGGCTATTGGGCGCACTTTTCAGGAGTCGCTGCAAAAAGCCCTGCGCGGGCTCGAGGTCGGCTCGGCCGGTTTCGAGCCACGCATGCAGGTGGTGGATGAAGACTCCCGCTCCGAACTGGTGGACCGCCTGACGAACCCGGGAGCTGATCGCATCTGGTACCTGGCGGACGCCTTCCGCGCAGGATTCGAGCTGGAAGAGATTTACGGCTACTCGGGTGTCGACCCGTGGTTCCTCATCCAGATCGACGACCTTGTGCGCTGGGAATCGCAGCTCTCCGGGCTGACCGCCGACGGCATTGATCACAGCCTCATGTGGGGGCTCAAGCGCCGGGGGTTCTCCGATAAGCGCATCGCCGATGTGTTGGGCACAACCGAATCCGCAGTGCGCGAGCGTCGGTGGTCGCTGGATATCCGGCCCGTCTATAAGCGCGTCGACACCTGTGCTGCTGAATTCGCGGCCTCGACCGCCTATATGTACTCCGCTTATGAAGAGGAGTGTGAGGCGGCACCCAGTGATCGCAAGAAAATTTTGGTACTTGGTGGCGGTCCCAACCGCATCGGGCAGGGAATCGAATTCGACTATTGCTGCGTCCATGCGGTGCTGGCAATGCGCGAAGATGGTTATGAGACCATCATGGTCAACTGCAACCCCGAGACGGTATCGACCGACTACGACACCTCGGACCGACTGTATTTCGAACCGGTCACGCTGGAGGACGTGCTCGAGATCGTTGAGCTCGAGCAGCCCACTGGGGTGATTGTTCAGTTTGGTGGCCAGACACCGCTCAAGCTGGCCCGCGCGCTCGAAGCCGCGGGCGTGCCGATTATCGGTACCACGCCCGATCAAATTGATCGCGCAGAGGACCGGGAGCGGTTCCAGCAAATGATTCAGGCCCTGGCGCTCCGCCAGCCGGCGAACACCACGGTGCGCAGTGTTGAGGCGGCGGTCGCGTCGGCAGCCGAGATTGGTTACCCGCTGGTGGTCCGGCCATCCTATGTCCTCGGCGGTCGAGCGATGGAGATCGTGTATCGCGAGGAAGATCTGTTGCGCTACATGAACGATGCCGTAAGGGTCTCCGAAGACTCGCCCGTGCTGCTGGATCGCTTCCTGAGTGCGGCTATTGAGGTGGATATCGATGCCGTGAGTGACGGCAAACAGGTCGTGATTGGCGCCATCATGCAGCACATCGAGCAGGCCGGCGTGCACTCCGGTGACTCTGCCTGTTCATTACCCCCTTATAGCTTGCCTGCCGATGTGCAGGAATCCATGCGCGATGTGGTTCGCAAGATGGCGTTGGAACTTGGCGTGTGTGGATTGATGAACGTGCAGCTGGCCTGGCAGGACGACGAGATCTATGTGATAGAGGTCAATCCGCGCGCCTCGCGAACGGTACCTTTTGTCTCCAAGGCGGTCGGTGTGTCGCTGGCCAAGGTGGCGGCCCGCTGTATGGCGGGCCAAAGCCTCGTCAGCCAGGGTGTGACAAAAGAAATCGTTCCGCCTTATTACAGTGTGAAAGAGGCAGTACTGCCTTTTAACAAGTTCCCGGGCACCGACCCGATCCTCGGCCCTGAGATGAAATCTACGGGTGAGGTGATGGGAACCGGGGAGACGTTTGCCGCGGCCTTTGCCAGAGCGCAGCTGGGCGCAGGTGATGATCCGCCAACCTCGGGCTTATGTTTGATCAGCGTGCGCGACGCTGACAAGCCGGCGGCGGTGGACGTGGCGAAAAGGCTGGTCGCTCAAGGATTCACCCTGGCAGCCACCGGTGGCACTGCGAGCGCGCTGGAAGCCGCTGGGTTGGCGGTCCGCAAGGTCAACAAAGTGGCTGAGGGACGCCCGCACATCGTTGATTTGATCAAGAACGATGAAGCCGCCATGATTATCAACACGACAGAGGGTCGCCGCGCCATTATGGATTCGGCTTCGATCCGCGCTAGCGCCGAGCAGCACAACGTGTTTTACACCACGACATTGGCGGCTGCTGAGGCGGTGTGCATGGCGCTGGAGCAGGAGACAGACATTACTGTGCGGCGTCTTCAGGATTTACACGAGAGCATCGCCGTATGAACCGCGTTCCCATGACAGTGCAGGGCGAGCAGGCCCTCAGAGAGGAGTTAGAGCGCCTTAAGAAGGTAGATCGCCCGCGGATCACACAGGCGATTGCGGAAGCGCGTGAGCACGGTGATCTGAAAGAGAACGCTGAGTACCACGCTGCAAGAGAGCAACAAAGCTTTGCTGAGGGACGTATTCAGGAGCTCGAGCACAAGCTGTCCCACGCTCAGGTCATCGACGTCACCACTATCGCGGCTACAGGCAAGGTCGTCTTCGGCGTAACGGTGACATTGATCAATGTCGATGACGATCGCACCGTGACGTACCGCATCGTTGGAGAAGATGAGGCAGACGCCAAGGCTAATCTGATTTCGGTGAACTCGCCCATCGCTCGCGCATTGGTCGGTAAAATGGAAGGCGATGAGGTCACCGTGAATGCCCCGGGCGGCGACGTGACTTACGAGATCGACGCGGTCGAGCACGTCTAGACTTACTGAAAAGCATTCTCATTGGTCGTGTGATCCGCGTTTTTGTCGCGGGAGCCTTTCTTGTCGGAACAGCGCACTCATCTCACGCTTTGGGATCTGCCTCTGAATGAGACAGCGGAACTGATTGGTTTCGCTGACTCGCTCAGCGAGCGCTACCGCGGCCGCTTGCAGGAGTTTGGTTTTCACTCGGGTGAGGAAATTTCCTGTCAGCAGCAGCCCGGGTTTGGTGCGCCCCGGGTTTTCCGGGTGAGCAACGCGACTTACTGTCTGGATCAGGAGTTGGCGGAGCAGGTGCTGGTGCGGCCGGTTGGAGCGTCCCCTAATGCCCAGTGTTTTGCTGGTGGGCACGCCGAATTCGGGCAAGACCGCTCTGTTCAATCGACTCACCGGATTGAACCAGCGGGTTGCGAATTACCCCGGTATTACAGTGGATCTCTCGATCGGACGCCTGGCGAAGTTGCCTGAAGTCGACCTGGTGGATTTTCCCGGCATCTATTCCTTGAGGCCCATCTCGGAGGAGGAACGGGTGGCCGTAGGGCATTTCGATGCGTCACTCGCTGATCCGAACGTGCAGCACGTGCTCTGTATCGTCGATGTCACGCGATTGGAGAAAAGCCTCTTTTTCTGTCTGCAGGTGGTTGAGGTCTGCCAGCGTCAAGGTCGGCCGGTCACGGTCGTCGCCAACATGGGCGATATTCTAAAGCGCCACGGATTGAGTATCGATGCAGACGGGTTATCACAAGTCATCGGCGCACCCGTGTTGGTCGCATCAGCGCGCACCGGGGACGGGCTCGAAGCGGTCATCTCGGGTTTGCAGTCTCCGCCTGACACCACAGCGCCGTCGAGGACTGCGGACGACAACCCGATTTTGGCGAGCGAAGGTGGGGCTGCCGAAGATGAGCTCTATGCGGAGGCGCATCGCCTCGCGGAGCAGTACGGGGCGCCAGCCGATGAACTGTTGCAAACCCAATCTCGGTTAGATCGATTCTTCCTCGGTTCGCTTTCCGGTGGACTGATCTTCTCACTCATTATGCTGATTCTTTTTCAGTCCATCTTCACCTGGTCAGCTCCGGCCATGGATGCCGTGGAGGCCGGCGTCATCGGCCTGGGTGGCTGGATCTTGCCGTTGATCGACGAGGCGTGTTCGCCGACTTTGTCGCGGACGCGGTGTTCAGCGGGATTGGTGCGTTTCTGGTGTTTGTTCCGCAGATTTTTGTGCTGACGTTTGTCATTGGTCTGCTCGAGGATTCCGGTTACCTCGCCCGGGCTGCTCTGATTTGCCACAAGCCACTGCGGTTTTTTGGTCTGAGCGGAAAAAGCTTTATTCCGATGCTTTCCGGTGTGGCCTGTGCGATTCCCGCCATTTATGCCGCGCGCTCGATCGAATCTCCGCGAGCCCGGTTTCTGACTTATCTCGCGATTCCACTGATGCCCTGTTCGGCAAGATTGCCCGTGTACACCCTGCTGATCGCTATTTTCATCCCGCGAGAGATCTTGTTCGGAGGGCTAATTGGCTGGCAGGGACTGACGCTCTTCGCAATCTATGTCTTCGGTATGGCCGCGGGTCTCATCATCGCAGGTTTGGTCAACCGCTGGTCACCTTCAGAAGGACAAATGCCTTTTATGATGGAACTGCCGGCCTACCGCATACCGGCACTGGTGCCCATTGCGAGAAGATCGGTTCAGCGGGCCCAGCACTTTGTCACCAAGGCGGGTGCCGTGATTCTGGCCGTGACTGTGGTGATCTGGATTTTGGGCTACTTTCCGAATCAGGGCGCGAATTTGGGCGGGTCCTGGCTGGGTATGCTGGGGCAGTGGATTGAACCAGTCTTTCAGCCGCTGGGTCTGGACTGGCGCTATGGGGTAGCGATTGTCAGTGCCTTTTTGGCGAGAGAGGTCTTCGTCGAAACTTTGGGCACTATCATGGGTATTGAAGGGGCCGAGGACAATATCGTGCCGCTGGTTGAACAGGTGCAAGCCAGCGCCTTGCCGCTGGGGTCGGGACTGGCACTGCTGGTCTTTTTCGCCATTGCCCTGCAGTGTGTTTCCACCGTGGCCATTCTGGCCAAAGAGGCCAACTCGTGGAAATTGGCGCTGCGCATGGTGATCGCCTACCTGTGCCTCGCCTGGCTAGCCGCTTGGGCGACGTTTCAGATCACTGGTTTCTTGGTGTAAGGCTCGCCGTATTTCGCCCCATTAGTAGCAGGCTGAGACAGACACTCGCGACGCGGACATTTTATTGCCGCTTCATCGGCCCTTTGCCCTAATCCTCTCGCTCGCGCTGGAACAGTCGCAATTCGGTGAGCATCAGACGTGCGGCCAATCTCAGCGTCAGATCGTGGTGTTCCTTGCGCAGCTGTTCGATACCCGCTCCAATATCCTCCTGAAGCCGTGAAGCTTCCTGTTCCGTCATCTGACTCGGCAGGCGCACCTCAAAATGGCAATCCGACTCCTTCTGGAGCTCCCCATAGGCATCGGTCAAGGACGCAATAGCGAAGTCGATCAAGGTCTGATCAGCGCCTTTGCTTCTGAGTAACTGAGAGAGCTGCTCCTGCAAAAAGGAGAAGGCCTGCTTTTCGCGTGTGGGGAATTCGAGAATGTCGGCCATGGCTCAAGCAGTCATCGACCGCGATGCAGATTGGACTTTCGAGGGTCGGCCCGGGGGTTGGTTCTCAACAACGTCGCAATGTTGCCGACTCGTTGCACTAGATAGGCCTCACTCTGACTGCAGAGTTCTCCGATCACGGATTCACGTTGTTCCCGATCACCGACTGCCACCTTGACCTTGATCAACTCGTGGTCATTGAGTGCGCGATCCAGCTCTTCCAGAACCGACGGCGCCAGCCCTTTTCCGGCGACGGTGACGACTGGTTTGAGTGAATGGGCCTGTGCGCGCAGTTGGCGTAACTCCTTACTGGTGGGAGGGGTCATGGAAGGCTCTTCGGGATATCACGGTACACTCTCACTAGTGTAACGCTATGTTGTGCGCGCAGGTGGGATGCGACAGGGAAGATGGGTAAGAAAAAATCATCAAGCCGAGCGTGGTTGAAGGAGCATCATGACGATGTCTACGTGCAGCGCGCGCAAAAAGAGGGTTACCGCTCCCGGGCCGTCTACAAGCTCATGGAGATCAATGACAAAGATCGGATCATTCGTCCCGGCATGTCAGTGCTGGATCTAGGCAGTGCGCCGGGTGGTTGGTCCCAAGTGGCGGGTGAGTGGGTCGGCGCTCATGGCCGCATGGTGGCCAGCGATATTCTGCCGATGGATACCCTGCCAGACGTGCGTTTCGTTCAGGGTGACTTTACGGAGCAGGAGACCTATGACCGCATCATGGCGGAACTGAATAACCAGCCGTTGGATGTGGTGCTCTCAGATATGGCTCCCAATATGAGTGGTTTGACCGAGGTGGATCAGCCACGGGCCATGTATTTGGTGGAGTTGGCAACGGAGTTGGCCCGCACTTCGCTGGCACCGGGCGGTACTTTTATTGCCAAGGTGTTTCAGGGCGAGGGTTTTGAGGCCTGGTTCCGCGAGATCCGCAGGTGTTTTACCCGCGTAGTTTCTCGTAAGCCATCGGCTTCGCGGCAGCGGTCCCGTGAGGTCTATGTGGTGGCTTCCGGGTTTAAAGGCGGCGCGTGAGCTCGATTTGCGGCCCGTGGCCGGGTTGCTGAGGGTGTGAAAACCGCTGCCAGAGGGGTTGAAACGGCCAAAACGGCCCCAACTTAAGGGAAAGCGCCGGAAAAACAGTCGATTTAGGGGTTTTCGGCCAAAGCGTTATAATGTGCGGCCGCGCTGGACACGCGCGACCCTGAACCGAGAGGATTTGTTGTGAACAATATGGCTAAGAACTTGTTGCTGTGGCTGTTGATCGCCGCGGTACTGCTCTCGGTTTTCAATAATTTCAATCTGCGTAGCAGCACTGAGCAGGTGGGCT
>Ga0163109_10003418_pt1 | contig 12138 bp, 15 predicted proteins | sample CRUFie1St13metaG_FD_108704 | JGI IMG/M metagenome (GOLD analysis project Ga0163109, IMG submission 108704) | Marine microbial communities from the Costa Rica Dome - CRUD Field 142mm St13 metaG | ecosystem: Environmental > Aquatic > Marine > Oceanic > Photic zone | place: Costa Rica: the Eastern... | reverse complement strand
ATCCAGGTGGAAGTTTTGATATTTACTATTCGGAGAACCGTCAGGAAGGCGATCTGTAAGTGCTGAGTCTCTGGATCCACACGGTAGCATTCTTCCAAGTGGTTGTGATGAATTGTATTCAACCACCTAATTGGCAATACTGCTATCGTGTTGACCAGTGGTTAGTCCCAGAGGTAGTCGAAGGATATCGAATATGGTCTGGTGAAAAACATCCTTATCAAACCGAAAAGGATTACTTAAATGACCTTCCCTAAATACTAGGGGAGGATTTTTTTATGGCAAAACAACCTGCTAATATATCTCAGATAGTATCTCCAGTGCCAAGTCCTGCTAAGGCAGCACTGAAAACTATCTTAGAAGAGGTTGCTAATTCTGGTTGGTTGAGACCAGAGAAAGATGATAGTGGATTTAAGTGGCCTAACAATAGACAAGGCACTTACAAAATCTATCTCAATAAATCCATGCTGGAAGATGTCATCAGGTTAAATCCTGGTGGTACACCTGGCAATGATAAGTATCAGATTGACCTTGCTAATAAGAAAGTAGTATTTGAGATCACAGGAAAGACTGGTGCTGGTGGAGCACCAGATGCTAAGACTACTGCTGCTCAAGAACGTGGATCTGCTTATATCTTACAGCGTGTTCTCAAAAATAATAAAAGATATAATTCTTCCGAAGATATTAGAAAAGACACTCAAGCATACCGAGCACTAAAAGGTATCTGGAAGTTGTCTCAGTTAGAGTTTGATGATTCCTGGTTGGATGATTATTACAAGCAGCAAAAAACTATGCTGGTTGAATATTCAAGTCCTAGATTCACGCAGTTTATTCGTGATGGTGGATTCATGAAATGGGTCACCGACTTGGTTAAGCAGAAGTATCAGATCTCTCAGAAAGATAACTGGAACCCTGCTGATATCTGGTTGATCAAAGACCAGAGTAAAACAATTAGAATGATTGAAGATCTTATCGATGGTGGTAAGAGTCAGACACTTGAAGAATTGAATGCTATCTTGAGAACTTTGTTTAAAGATGATATTGTAGTAGGTGTATCTCTTAAGAAAGTTTCTGGCAAAGAAGCAAAGTATGAACGAGTCAATCTCAGTGAGGCAGACTTTGAATCATACAAACAAATGTATTTCGAGATAGATAGGATCAGAATTGATCTATCTCTAGCAAAAAACCGAAAGGGTATAACATCGTTCGGTACACAAGACACCAGAATATATGTACAGGCACCTAAGTCTGTATATAATTTCCAGATCAAAGGTAACGATAGTTCTGGATTCTCAAACCTGAAGTGGGAACCTACACAAGAGGGAGCAGCGTCTGCTCGCCTAGGTAAGGCACCTGTGGATATGGTCAGGAAACTGATGATTGACTATGGTGTCAGATTTGACAACAGGCATGGACAGTACCCAAAGAGTCTCACGGACTTCACCAAGGTACAGGATGAGTATGCTAAACTAGTCAAGTCACTAAGGCAGAAGGGAGTTGACACTGTTGTCGATGAAGACGAGGCAGTCAACAATTTTCAAGTCGTCCTTGCTACTGAGACACATGTTGCTACATCCAAGATGATGCAACTGTACTTCATTGACATGCTTATGGGCATGAAAGAGAAGGAACGTAATCAGTTCATGACTGACATGACGTTCCTCGCCCAGAAGAAGGGCGAACGCTTCGGACCTTTCGGAAAACTCTACTGATGTCTAAGAACACCCACCTGGAACACTTGGAAGACAGCATTCTCTTTGACGGTAGTCAAGGAGCAGCAGATGCTTTCATGTTCTTAGATGAACTTGCTCAAACATTTAGTGGTCATCAGAAGAATTCCTTCAAGATCACTACGAAATGGGATGGTGCCCCCGCTATTTTCTGTGGGAACTATCCTGGTTCGGATAGATTTTTTGTAGGCACCAAATCGGTGTTCAACAAAAACGCTAAGATTAATTTTAGAGACACTGACGTTGATGTAAATCATGGTCATGCTCCTGGACTTGTTTCTAAACTGAAAGATGCCCTGAAATATTTTCCTTCCTTAGGTATTAAGGGAGTGGCACAGGGTGATCTTCTGTTCACAGACGACAAGAAGTATGAAACCATCAACGGAGAACGTTGTATTACGTTCACTCCTAACACAATTACATACAGCATACCAGAGACCTCCGCTCTCTACGAGAAGGCGAAGCGGGCCAAGATCGGGGTTGTCTTTCATACAACGTATAGAGGGAACACTGTGGATTCTCTTAATGCTACTTTTGGTTACGATATAAACCAGCTAAACAAGAACGATGACGTGCTTGTACTCAGTGCTGAGACTGGACAACTGGGTAAAGATCTGCTCATCACACCCCAAGAAGCAACCAAACTCAGGAACATGAAGAGGAATTCGGTTGCCCTAGTACGGGACTCTAAAAGTTTCCTAGATAATGTATCACAACAGATCGCTGCCAACGATCAATTAACGGTTGGACCACGACTGAAAATATACTTTAACACGTATGTTCGACAGGGAAGAAGAGTTACTAGTGCTGCTAACTTTGTACGTGATTTTGAGCGTTATTTTGAGGGAGAAGTACAAAAAGCAGTAGATAAAGTCAAGACCCCTAAGGCGAAGGCAACTAAGTTGGCAAAACTATATGATGGCATGGACTTTATACAAGAAAACAAGGCAGGTTTTCTCAAAGCCGTGGGTCTATATACTACGTTACAGGCAGCTAAACTGCTATTCATTCGTAAACTTGAGAAGGGAGAGAGGATCCGTACCTATCTCAGGAGCGAGACTGGGTATAAGGTGACAGCACCTGAGGGTTATGTCGCTATCTATGAAGACTCTACGGCAGTCAAACTAGTTGACCGCTTACAGTTTAGTGTTGCCAACTTCAACGTATCTAAAGACTGGGTTGACGGGAAATGAGCAGAGTAGTCTTCACTTTTGGTAGGTTTAATCCACCCACAATCGGACATGAGAAACTTATTCTTGCTGTCGCTAAGCAAGCAAAGGGTGATGACTACATGGTGTTCCCATCTCACTCACAGGATAAGAAAAAGAACCCCTTAAAGTCTGATGTTAAGGTGAAATATATGAGACTCATGTTCCCCAGACATGCTGACAACATCATTCTGAACACAGATATCAAGACACCTATCCACGTACTACAACATCTCCAAGGAACATACGAGAATGCCACCATGGTTGTGGGCAGTGATCGTGTTGCTTCTTTCTCAGCTATGTTGACAAAGTATAATGGTATCGAGTATACTTTTAGGAACATAGATGTAGTTTCTGCTGGTGATCGTGATCCAGATGCTGACGGTGCCGCTGGTATGTCAGCAAGTAAGATGAGAAAAGCAGCAACGGAACATGATTTTGTGTCCTTCCAGTCGGGTATACCTGATACATTGAACATCGAAAAGAAAATGGAGTTGTTCATGGAAGTCAGGAAAGCAATGGGTATTAAATGAAAGACTTTAGAGATCTAAAAAAGAAAGCAGACCAGCAACGGTTTCGTTTGAAAGAGGTGTACCAACCAGGAGATCTGGTGTTTAATACTAATACTGGAGACAAGGGAGTAGTCCATAGATCAGGTGTAAATTACGTTATTGCTGTCACTGAAGAAGGAAAAATGTTCCGTGCTTGGGTAAAAGACATTCGTGAAGTTCAAGAGACTATAAATAAAGAAAGGAAAAGTAGTATCTTCAAAAATAATGGAAAGGCAGAAACCAATCAATAGTGTTCAACACAACGATGAGTTTTCAAAAGCTCTAATTGAATCTTATGGTCGCTGGATGGGCGGCGCAGGATTCCAGCAGTCCGAAATTGCTGAGGCAATTCCTGCTCCTGTAAAGAAAGAACTTGCTACCCCAGAGCGTGAGGGTGGTGCTGACGCTTCCACTTCAATTCCTGACCTCTCTGGTAAAGAAAACAAAGAAGATGACTTTTCCACAAAGGATCCAAAAGCAAATGCTGGCGCTCCAGATACCGCTGCTGATCTACGTACTGGTGCTGGCAACAAATATTCTCTCGGAGCAGCGATTAGAGACACCACGAAGATGGCTGTGGAAGAGTCGTGCTGCTCTAACTGTGGAGGGAGCGGGTGCTCCGAGTGTCAGACGGAAAGTAAGGCTTCTATGAAAAAAGATAAGAAGAAAGCATACAAGGAAACCTACGAGGTTGAACTCAACGGCGAGACTTTTATCTTTGAAGCAGAGAAGAAGAAAGGTCTTGATGGCAAAGCTTGCTGGAAAGGTTACAAGCAAATGGGCACCAAGATGAAAGGTGGCAAGCGTGTTGACAACTGTGTCAAGGCAGGTTTTGAACCCGAAGGTGAGATGATCGACGAGAAAAAGAAACTCGATCCCGTAGGTAAGGAAGACAAGGACATCGACAACGATGGCGATCATGATAAGTCCGACAAGTATCTCCTAGCACGTCGTAAGAAGGTCTCTAAGATCATCGGTGCTAAGAAAAAGATGAAGGAATCTGCTGAGATCGCTAAGGAGATCGAAGAAGAAAAAAAGTGACCACGGCATCCGTCGAAGTAATGCCTAGCATTGAAGACGGTGCCCAAAAGGATAAAGATGAGGTGAAGAAGCACAAGAAATATGTGCTGAAAACCGTAGAGAAACAACGCAAAAATAACGGTGGGGCATAAATAGTTCATGCACTATGCCCTAAGATCATGCTTGCTTTCCTACTGCCCCTAGCATCAAAGATTGTTGATGCTGCTATTGCTAAACTTCCTGATGACGAAGAACTCGGCGAAAAACTTGTAGAGATCTGCCTTCACATCCTGAAGAAAGCAGTCTCCCTAACTAAGACTGATGTTGATGATCAACTACTTGCTGTAGTTGAGAAGGCACTTCTAGCTAGAGAAGACGCTCCAGCAGCAGAATGACCTCGTAGTGGGGACCCTAAGGTCCCCTTTTTTTATAAATACAATATAGAAAGTAGTCCCTGGAGATACAATGTCCTTATACGGAAGAACGGACAGCAATGCTAACAAGACCAAAGCTGGTCGTGGAGTATCGCCTTCGTCCCAAGCAAAACAAATCCTATTCATCGACGACACAGAAGCAGCCCTGCCTGAGAATAAGGCACGTGGTCTAAATGCTCCTGGTTGGTGGTCCTATTTTACCTATACCGATACGGAAGGTAACACCCGCCACAAGGCAGAGATGATGGTAACCATCGCTGGTCCTGATCTCAACGCTAACGAGACTCAGGCAGACGACGCTGCTGCAGCAGATGTAAGTGTAATCATCGACATCCAGACACAACCAGCAGATACTGCTGTTGCTGTTGGTGCCGCTCTACAACTTGTACTTGCCGCTACCGCCACTCCACCCGCCGACGCTTCTGTTCTTACCTATCAGTGGCAGAAGAAGTCAGGTCGTTCTTGGAAGAACGTTGCTGGTGCTACCAATACAACGTTTGATGTTGCTAGCTATGCTGAGTCCGACGCTGGTTCCTACCGTGTCAAGATCAACTCCACCAACGGTGCTGCTGAAGTAATCTCCGCTACTGCTGTTGTAACCACTGCCTGATGATAAATGATCTTCGATGAGTTGACCCATGAAAATTGGGTACTTTTTGCCATTAAACATTATGATAATCCCATTTCTGTCACGTACAGTGACTTTGAAGAAGATCTAAATAGAATCAAGTATATCAAAAGACTACTACGTCGTTATGATACTTCAGGTGAATTAAAAACTCACCTAATTTTAAATCACATCATTGTGATGTATAATGTATTTGATGATGCCGCTACGCCGCTTCTGTTCTTCAAGATAGAAGCGACGTACTGGTCAATATTAAAAGCATTCATGCTGTTTTTAAACAGGTTACCCGAAAGTCTCAACGAAAACGTCCACGAAGAATGTCTGAAGCAACTGAATCTAATCTAAATGAAATGATGGCAGGTAATGGCGCTGGTCTATCCATGCCCCCTGCTTTCGTGTTTGTGAATACAAAGAAGCGAAGACTGACATCCAAAAGTGACAAGGTTGACGGCAGGACAAAGGGAGCCAAATCCATGCTCTCTCGTATAACAAAAAGGAAAATGAAGGAACAAGTAGAAGAAACAATTATTTCTGAAGCAGTGCCCTCAGAAACTGAGAGGGCACAGAAACAGATCCATCAACAGAAGAAGTTGAACCGTTCTAAGGATCTTCAGAAGAAGCGTGATGACGCTAAGAAGAAGATGCAGAACAAGTCCAAAGAAATGGACACCCTAATGAAAGCACGTCTGTCTGACTTCAAAAAGAAGGCTACTCAGCAGACTAAAAAATTGAAAAAAGAAGAAATTACTATGGACAATACTATGATTAATGAAAATGCTGATGCTCTTGAAGTAGCACTCGAAGTTGCCACTCAGGAACTCAACCCACAAGGTGAATCCTCGTTCGCTAAGATCACATTCGGCGACGGATCACAACAGAATCTTGACAACTTCTCTGCAAAGCGTATCGCTGCTGCCTATGCTCAACTAGATGAGCCTAAGCAGGATCAGTTTAGATACATGTTAAACAAAGACGCTGCCTCTTTCCAGTCCGCTCTTGACTTCGCCGTGAGAAACGTCTGATGGCGTGGGGTCTAGGTAAATTAGCAGTTCTTGAATCGAAACTCAACATTTATGAAGACCTCTCCAAGGAGATGCTTGACAAGCTTGAGAAAGCAGTTGGAACTATCTCCGATAATAGCAACAAAATTGCTATCATCTTGGAGCGTCATGAGAACAGACTGGATGAAAGCGAACGTGCTGACCAGTTGATACTTAATATGCTTCAGGAGATGAAGGAAAAGCAGAACAAAGATATAGAAACTCTACACGATAGGGTGTCACAGATACAAAAGAAGGTTGATGTGAACGCAAAGTTTGTGATAGGTGCTGGTGCCGTGCTGGGAACCCTTGTGGCAGTTCTACAAGTGGTCCCACCTGTCATAAATTCCTTGACCACAACCAACACTAGTGCTATTATGGGTCCAGTGGATCCTGTAGTACGTGAGTTATCTTGATAGCAAGTACATCCAACTAGTATCGGTTCAGTTAGAAAAATTTGTACGTAAGAACGATCGGACGTACAACTTTCGCTGTCCATACTGTGGAGACTCAAAGAAACACAGGAATAAAGCACGGGGTTATTTCTTCCAAATGAAGAATGACTTCGTGTATAAGTGTCACAACTGTGGTGTTGGTAGAACACTCACTAATTTCCTGAAGGATCAGAATCCGTTGCTTCATGACCAGTATGTCATGGAAAGATATAAAGACGGATTGACTGGAAAAGGAACCACAACACCAGAACCTAAGTTTGAGTTCAAGACTCCTGTCTTCGCTTCCTCAAATGTATTAGATCTTACACCTGTTTCCAAACTAAATAGTGAACACCCCGCCCGAGACTATCTTGAGCGTCGTAAAATTCATGATTTAGAGTCATTTTATTACTGTCCAAAATTCAAGGACTGGACTAATCGTCAGAAGAAAACGTTTGATACTCTTCGCCAAGATAGTGCCAGAATTATAATCCCATTGAGGGATAAAGATGGAAACATGTTTGGTTTCCAGGGAAGATCGCTTGCCCCTAAAGCTAAGATCAGATACATTACCATCATGTTAAATGATTCCATGCCTAAAGTGTATGGACTAGATCGTATTGACCCAAGCAAGGAAGTATATGTCACAGAAGGACCCTTCGACAGTCATTTCATTGTCAACGCTATTGCTATGTGTGGTAGCGATGTTAACCTTAGCGCTTACGATTATAAATTCGTATTCGTCTACGACAACGAAGCAAGGTCAAGAGAGATTGTTGCTAAAATTGGAGCAGCGATCAAGGCAGGTAATAAGGTAGTCATCTTTCCAAAACATATCAAAGAAAAAGACCTGAACGACATGGCACTCGCTGGACATGACGTTCAATCTTTGGTAGAATCTAATACTTACAGCGGCCTAGAAGCAACACTTAAACTGAACGAATGGAAAAAGGTATGAGCATCAGCGTTAGAAAGAGAGACGGTTCGGCAGAACAGATCAATCTGGATAAGGTTCATAAGATGGTTGAAGAAGCGTGCTTGAACCTTAGTGGTGTCAGTGCTTCTCAGGTTGAGATGAACTCTGGTATTCAGTTTGAAGATGGTATTTCCACAGAGCAAATCCAAGAGATTCTTATCAGGTCTGCTAGTGATCTGATCACTCTAGATAGTCCCAACTATCAGTATGTTGCTGCTCGTCTGCTGCTGTTTGGACTTCGTAAGCAAGTCTTTAACAAGAATGTGTGGCAAGATGGTATGCCTACCATCTTTGACGTAGCACTATATAATGCGACAGTTAATAAAGTCTACGATGAAGAGATCCTAGATAAGTATAGCGACGAAGAATGGGTAAAGATCAATTCTTGGATTGATCATGACCGTGATTTCCTATTTACATATGCTGGTCTCCGTCAGGTAACTGACAAGTACCTTGTACAGGACCGTAGCACTGGAGAGACATACGAAACTCCCCAGTATATGTACATGATGATTGCTTTGACACTCTTCGCTGACTATCCACTAGCAACTAGACTCGATTATGTCAGACGATACTACAACGCAATCAGCAAACACAAAATCAACATTCCCACACCTATCATGGCGGGAGTGCGAACTTCACTTCGACAGTTTGCTAGCTGTGTTCTTGTTGATTCTGATGACACCCTCGATAGCATCTTTAGTTCTGATATGGCTATCGGGAGATATGTTGCTCAAAGGGCGGGCATCGGTATCAACGCAGGCAGAATCCGTGGCGTCAACAGTAAGATCCGAGGTGGAGAAGTTCAGCACACGGGTGTTGTACCGTTCCTCAAAAAGTTTGAGTCAACTGTCAGATGCTGTACACAGAATGGCATCCGAGGTGGATCAGCGACAGTACACTTCCCAATCTGGCACCAAGAAATCGAAGACATCATCGTTCTGAAGAACAATAAAGGAACGGAGGATAATCGTGTCAGAAAACTCGACTACTCAATCCAAATCTCCAAGCTCTTTTACGAGAGATTCATTACCAATGGAGACATCTCACTATTCAGTCCTCACGATACGCCAGGTCTGTACGATGCTTTTGGGACTGATTCTTTTGACGACCTCTATATTCGTTATGAACGAGATGAGTCTACTCCGAGGAAGACTATCGGCGCTCAAGAACTGGTTCTTTCGCTCCTAAAAGAGAGAGCAGAGACTGGTCGAATTTATCTTATGAATCTTGACCACTGTAACTCACATTCTTCCTTCAAAGATAAGGTAAATATGAGTAACCTCTGTCAAGAGATTACCCTACCTACAGATCCTCTACAGCATATTGATGGTGACGGTGAGATTGCCTTGTGTATTCTCTCTGCTATCAACGTTGGCAAGTTGAAAAACTTGGATGATCTAGAGGAACTATGTGACCTCGCTGTACGTGGTCTTGAGGAACTGATTGACTATCAACAGTATCCTATCAAGGCAGCAGAAATGAGCACCAAGAACCGCCGTTCTCTTGGTATTGGTTATATTGGATTAGCACATTACCTAGCAAGACATGGAGAACACTACGATGACCCTGGAGCATGGAAACTCGTCCACGACCTCACTGAATCTTTCCAGTTCTATCTGCTCAAGTCAAGCAACCAAATTGCCAAGGAGAAAGGCAAGTGTGGTTATTTCGATAGAACGAAGTATTCAGACGGTCTCCTCCCAATCGACACTTATAAGCGAGATGTCGATGAAATCTGTGGAGGAGAATTGAATCATGATTGGGAAGATCTTAGAGAATCTATCCTCAAGTACGGTCTCAGACACAGCACACTGTCCGCACAAATGCCTTCGGAGAGTAGTTCCGTTGTGTCAAACGAAACCAATGGAATCGAACCACCTAGAGACTACTTGTCCGTTAAAAAATCAAAGAAAGGGCCTCTTAAGCAGATTGTTCCACAGTACAATACCCTGAAGAACAATTACACATTGCTCTGGGAGATGAAGGACAACACTGGTTACATCAATGTTGTAGCAGTGATGCAGAAGTTCTTCGATCAAGCAATCAGTGGTAACTGGAGTTACAATCCAGAAAATTATCCTGATAATGAGGTGCCTGTATCTGTCATGGCACAAGATTTCCTTACTACATACAAGTACGGTTGGAAGACTTCTTACTATCAGAATACATACGACAGCAAAACCGATGAGGTAACGCCAGACGACAGACAAAGCATCGAAGACCTATTAAACGACATCTTACAAGGAGAGGAAGAAGACTGTGACAGTTGCAAAATTTAGAACCAACGATGATTCTATGAGAAACGAAGTAAAGGGGATGACGGTATTCAATACGAGTATCGTAGACAGTACAAAACAAAAAATGTTCTTCGGACCTCCTCTGGGGGTTCAACGTTATGACAAATTTAAGTACCCCGTCTTTGACAAACTTACTCAACAGCAACTGGGATACTTCTGGCGTCCAGAAGAGGTATCGCTCCAGAAAGATAGAGCAGATTATCAGACACTCAATGATGCTCAAAAGCACATCTTCACTAGTAACCTTAAGTACCAGATCCTCCTGGATTCTGTACAAGGGCGTGGTCCTGGGATGGCTTTTATGCCTTACTGTTCACTACCTGAACTAGAAGGATGTATGAACATCTGGCAGACCATGGAGATGGTTCACAGTCGTTCTTATACTCACATCATTAAGAATGTATATGCTGATCCTTCTGAAGTCTTTGATAAGATTTTACAGGATGAGAAGATCCTTTCACGTGCTAAGTCGGTGACCCATGCCTATGATGAGTTCCTACAGGCAGCACAGGAGTGGGGTGCTGGTAACATGTGGGAACATAACCTTGATGGCGTTCCTATGGCACAGGCAGAACTCTATGAACTCAAGAGAAAACTATATCGAGCGGTCGCTAATGTCTATATCCTTGAGGGGATTAGATTCTACGTCTCGTTTGCTTGCTCTTTCGCATTCGGGGAACTTAAACTTCTGGAGGGAAGTGCTAAGGTCATCGGACTCATCGCCAGAGACGAAAGTCAACACATGACCGTCACCCAGAACATCCTAAATAAGTGGAGAGATGGGGATGATCCTGATATCGTCCAGATCGCCAAGGAAGAACATGACAACATCGTTGAAATGTTCAAACAGTGTGTCGAAGAAGAAAAAGTTTGGGCAGACTATCTATTCAAAGATGGTTCTATCATCGGTCTCAACGCTAAACTTCTCCAGAAGTATGTTGAATGGACTGCCAACCGTCGAATGAAGTCTATCGGTTTCAAACCAATCTTCGATGTTCCTGCTAACAACAACCCACTACCATGGACTGAGCATTGGTTGTCATCCAAGGGTTTACAGGTTGCTCCTCAGGAGACTGAAGTTGAATCTTATGTTATTGGAGGGATCAAGCAGGATGTTAAAAAAGATACGTTCGCTGGTTTTAAACTATGACAAAAGATTTTGGGAGTGGCTGGAAGGCGAGAGCAATCCGAGACCCCGATCTAACAGACAAACAGTGGACCCTGTTAAACCTAGGTCCACAAAGTCTGGCAGAAGCATGGATGCTCCAAGCATTAAAAATGAAATACCAGATCCGTGGGATTAAAGAAAGGGGTCAGTTATACGAGTATGATGAATGAAAACACAGAGTGCTAAAGCTAAGGGTAGGAATCTACAGAAGTGGGTCCGCCAGATGTTGATCGAGATTCTAGATGTCCACCCTGAGGATGTCGAGTCTCGATCTATGGGTGCAGGCGGAGAAGATCTCATCATGGCACGTGCTGCTAGGGAGAAGTTCCCTCACAGTATCGAGTGTAAGAATGTTGAGAGACTTAATGTCTGGGATGCCTACGAACAAGCACAAGCAAACTGTGGTGACTATGAACCTATCGTAGTCATGAAGAAGAATAGAAAGAAACCTTTAGTTGTGGTGGATGCTGAATATTTCATCCAACTCTTTAATAAATAATAGAGCCTTGCCTCTGTATTCATGGAGTCTAATCCAAAGAAGAAAGAGGAAACCAAAAAAGGAAACAAATTTGAGTGGGCTGATGAAGGGGTATCTACCCTGGTACGTGTTATTATTCTAGGTTGGTCAGCAGCAATTCTGACCCTTAATTAT
>Ga0163109_10003417_pt1 | contig 12140 bp, 12 predicted proteins | sample CRUFie1St13metaG_FD_108704 | JGI IMG/M metagenome (GOLD analysis project Ga0163109, IMG submission 108704) | Marine microbial communities from the Costa Rica Dome - CRUD Field 142mm St13 metaG | ecosystem: Environmental > Aquatic > Marine > Oceanic > Photic zone | place: Costa Rica: the Eastern... | reverse complement strand
TTATAAATTTGATTAAAAAAAATGAATAAAGGACAAAAGTTACTAAAAGAAGCAAAAAAAATAATTCCAGGAGGTAACCAACTTTTATCTAAGAGAAGTGAAATGTTTTTACCAGGAGGATGGCCGACATATTATAAAAAAGCAAAAGGATGTAAAGTGTGGGATTTAAATAATAATGTTTATTATGATTTTGCTGGCATGGGTGTTACTGCGTGTGTACTTGGTTACTCAAATAATGATTTAAATAAATCTTTAATAAGAGGTCTTAAAAGTGGCTCCATGTGCACTCTTAATGCCACGGAAGAAGTTGATCTTGCAAATGAACTATTGAGTACTCATAAATGGTCAGGAATGGCCAAATTTTGTAAATCTGGTGGGGAAGCATGTATGGTAGCAATTAGAATTGCAAGGGCATATTCAAAAAAAAATAACATTGCTTTTTGTGGATATCATGGATGGCATGATTGGTACCTGGCAACAAATATGGGTAATAAAAAAAATTTAGATAATCAGTTGCTACCTGGTCTTAAAACCAAAGGTGTTTCAAATACATTTAAAAATACAATTAAACCATTCATGTATAACGACATCAATTCTTTGAAAAAGATATTTAAAAATAAAAACAATGATGTTGGTATTATCATTATGGAACCTATGCGTGGAGTTAAGCCGAAAAAAAATTTTTTAAAACAAGTTAAAACTTTGGCAAAAAAAAATAATGCAATTCTTATTTTTGATGAAATTACCTCAGGTTTTAAAGACAATTATGGAGGTATTCATTTAAAATTAAATGTAAACCCAGATATTGCTATATTTGGTAAATCAATAGGTAATGGTTATCCAATTTCTGCTATTATTGGAAAAAAAAAAATTATGGAGGTTGCACAAGATACTTTCATAAGTTCTACGATGTGGACGGATAGACTTGGATTTATAGCTGCAATTGAAACACTTAAGAAACTAAAAAAATTAAAGATAAATAGATTAATTTCAGATTATGGTAATTTGATTAAAAACGGTTGGTTTAGGATTGCAAAAAAAAATAGAATTAACATCTCGATAAGCGGTCTAAATACCATTTTATATTTAAAATTTAATTATAAAAATAATTCAGAAATTCTTACATTCTTTACTCAAGAAATGTTAAAAAAAGGTTTTTTGGCTGGTTCACAAGTAGCTACAAGTTATGCGTATAACAAAAAAATAATAAATAAATATCTAAAAGAAGTAGATAATGTATTTAAAAAAATAAATCTTCATTTAAAAAAAGGAAAGTTTCCTTTAAAAGGAAACATAAAACATTCAACATTTAAAAGGCTTACAGGTTAAATATGAGAGTTTTTATTACAGGTGCAGAGGGTTTTATCGGTTCACATTTAGTTGATAATTTGGTCAAAAAAAAAATTAATGTGAGAGCTTTTATTCTCTATAACTCTTTTAATAATTGGGGTTGGTTAAATTCATACTCTTTAAAAAATTCAAAATATTTACAAATTTACTCTGGAAATTTAACAAGTTACAAATCTGTTTATAATGCAATGAAAGGTTGTACACATATAGTACATTTGGGTGCATTAATTGCTATTCCTTACTCTTATAAATCAGCACATGAATACATAAATACAAATGTTGAAGGCACACTAAATGTTTTGGAGGCAGCGAAAGAGCTTAAAGTAAAAAAAATTATTCATACTTCGACAAGCGAAGTATACGGTACAGCTCAACAGATACCTATTTTAGAAAGTCATCAGATAAGTCCACAATCTCCTTATGCAGCATCTAAAGCAGCAGCTGATAACATTGTTAATGCGTATTATAAATCTTTCAATTTACCAATTGTAACACTTAGACCTTTTAACAATTTTGGACCAAGGCAATCATTAAGAGCAATAATTCCAACAATTTTGACTCAAGTAATTAAGAATAAAAAACACATTAAGCTTGGAAATATTAAATCAACAAGAGATTTCACTTTTGTAGATGATACAATCCAAGCTTTTATTAAAGCTTTAAAAAATAATAAATGTATAGGACAAACATTAAATATAGGTAATAACTTTGAGATAAGTGTAAGAGATATAGTAAATGAGATGAGTAAAATTTCGGGAAAAAAAATTAAAATTAAATTAGATAAAAATAGACTAAGACCTAAAAAAAGTGAGGTAGATAGACTTTTTGCTTCAAATAAAAAAGTAAAAAAAATATTAAAGTGGAAACCAAAGTATAATGGATTGAAAGGATTTAAATTAGCCTTAAAAGAGACATATCAGTGGTATAAAAAAAAGGAAAATTTTCAGCATTTTAAAACTGAAATTTATAACCAGTGATTAAATGAATAATTCTCTCAAAAGTAGTTTATCTGAAATTGACGATCTAATTAAAAAATTTAAGAACCAAAAAAAAATTAAACTCAATGAAGCTGGTTTTAATAATGATGACAAAAAAAGTGTTATTGATTGTTTAAATACCTCGTATGTATCAACTCATGGTAAAAAAACCATAGAATTTGAAAAAAAACTTTCAAAATATTTAAACAATAAAAAAGTAATTTCAACTATAAATGGTACCTCAGCATTACATGCCTGCTTAGTAGCCTTAGGGGTAAAGAAAAAACATGAAGTTTTGTTGCCTTCTTTTAATTATATAGCATCAGCAAATTGCATAAAATATCTTGGAGCAACACCCCATTTTGTTGAAATTAATAAAAATGATTTATGCGTTTGTGCAAATAAACTTGAAAAATATTTAGTTAAGACATGTAAATTAAAAAATAATGATTGTTACAATAAAAAAAGTGGAAAAATAATTAAAGTTATAATTGTTACAAATATTTTTGGACATATTGCGGATTATCAAAATTTAAGAAAGGTTTGTAAAAAATTTAAGATAAAAATTTTAGAGGATGCATCAGAGTCTCTAGGCTCATTTTATAAAAATAAACCAGGTGGAACTTTTGGAGACCTTGGTGTGTTAAGTTTTAATGGTAATAAAATTATAACTACAGGGGGTGGAGGTGCTGTTGTTGTTAATAATACCAAATATTATAAATTAGTTTATAGTTTAATAACAATTGGTAAGAAAAGAAATAAAATTCTGTTTGACTATGAGAGAGTCGGATATAATTATAGAATGCCCAGTTTGAATGCTGCCTTGGGTATTTCTCAATTAAATTTATTGAAAAATAGAGTAAAAAAAAACAATATTTTGTTTAGAAAATATGAAAAATTTTTTTCTAATTCAAACAATTTTGAAATATTTAAACAACCAAAAAATTGTAAAAGTAATTATTGGTTACAAGCGATCATGCTTAAAAAGAGTAATCAAAATATCAGAGATAAAATTTTAAAATACACAAATAAGAGAAATTTTGAAACAAGACCTGCGTGGGCTTTATGTCATAAGCTTAAAATCTTTTCTAACCATAAAAAAATGATACTTAGTGTTACTAATAAATTACATAATCAAATAATAAATATACCTAGTAATCTAAAATAATGAGAAAGAAAATATTATTAATTTCTGGCTCTAGAGCTGATTTTTATTTGTTGTCAAGTTTAAAAAAGGAATTAAATAAAAATAGGAAATTTAAATTAACTTTTTTATTAACAGGTGGAGCTACAAAAATTAAATATAAAGAAGTGAATAAAAGAGAGAATATTAAACGGATTAATCTAAAAATTTATAATGATAAAAAAATTACAACACCAAGGGCCATCTCAGAGATTATTTTAAAACTTTCAAATTATTTAAACAAAAATAAATATGATTTAGTAATTTTACTTGGTGATAGATATGAGATATTAGGTGCAGCCATAGCTGCTCACAGTTTTAACATTAGAATAGCCCATTTTCATGGAGGAGAAACAACTTTAGGTTCAAAAGATAATGACTACAGAAATGCAATTACACAATTATCAAATTACCATTTTGTGACGTGTATTAAGCATGAAGAAAAAGTTAAATCTATAATTAGTAATAATTCTAAAATTTTTAATGTTGGATCTATTGGTGTTGATAGTATTGATAAAAACTCACTTTTGAACAGAAAAGAGATAGAGGAGAAACTAAAAATTAATTTACGTGATAATATAGCATTAGTGACACTACATCCAGAAACAAAGAATATAATTAATAATCAAGATATTACAAATTTGTTTTCTGCAATAAAAAGTTTTCCGAAAATTGATTTTATTTTTACTTATCCAGGATATGATTTAGGTTTTAAAAAAATAATAAACAAAATCCAAAAAAATAAAAATAAAAATAATATCTATATCTATAAAAACCTTGGACAAAATTTATATTACTCGTTATTAAATATCAGCTCTTTTGTATTAGGAAACTCTTCTAGTGGGATAATTGAGGTTCCTAGTTTTAAAAAATTTACTGTAAATTTAGGCTTAAGACAGAAGGGGAGAATTTATGCGAAATCTGTATTACATTCAGATTTTAACGAAAAAAAAATAAAATATTTAATTGAGAGAGTGATGAGTAAAGATTTAGATAAAATAAAAGATGTTTTTAAAAATCCTTATCACAAAAAAAATACTATTAAAAACTCAGCCAAAATAATTAATTATTTACTTAATGAAAAATAAAGAAAAAATTTTGATTATTGGTTCCGGTTCTATTGCTTTGAAACATTACGATATCTTAAAAAAAAATTATATTATTTTTTTTTTAACTAATAATGAAAATTTAAAAAAAAAGATTAATATCAGCAGAATTTATAACGATTGGAATAAAGCAAAAAAAAATAGTTACCTATTCGCAATAATAGCAAATAATACCGACAAACATATTAGGACTTTAAATAATTGCTTAAAAGAAAATATAAACGTGTACTGTGAAAAGCCAATTTCTCACAGAAAATTCAATTATAAAAGTTTAAGAAAAAAAATTTTTAAAAAGAAAATACTTTTTTTTTGTGGATATCACCTCAGACAAAACCAAAAAATTAAATATTTAAAAAAAATAATTCAAAATAACACAATAACATTTCAGTTGAAGGTTGGACATGATATTTTGAAATGGAGAAATCACAAACCAAGAAAAAACAGCTACTATATTGATACAAAAAAAGGGGGAGGTTGTTTAAATGAACTTATTCATGAAATAAATTTAATTCAATTTCTTTTTGGAAAGATAGAAAAAATTCAAACTTTTAATAAAAGAACAAAACGATTTAATTTTAAATGTGAGGAGTTCTCTACATCAATTATACGTACTCAAAAAAAACAAATAGGGACTCTGTATCAAGACATATTTTCGCCCGTATTTTTTAGAAATTTAACAATTTTATGTAAAGGTAAATTATTTGAATATGATTTTGTACAAGACAAATTAAAAATGAATGATAAAGAAATTAAGTTTCAAAATAAAAATCTCCAAATTGATTTGATAAAAAACAATTTAGATTTTTTTATTAAATTAATAAAAAAAAGAAGGTTTACTCTTCAATATTTTGATGAGTCAGTTCAAGATATGCTAATTGTGCAAAAAATGTATGATAAAAAAATATAAAAAAGTATTAAAGGATACAATTCTTATTATATGCGCCAGAAAAGGAAGCAGAGGCATCAAAAATAAGAATATTATTCGAATAAATAATAAACCATTAATTCAATACGCTTTTGATAAAATTAATAAAATTAATTTTCCATACACTTGCTTGTCGACAGACTCTAAAATTATTCAAGATATTTCAAAAAAAAATAAAATTAAAGTATTTTTTAAAAGACCAAAAAAACTCTCAAATAATATAGTCCCTAAAATAGAAGTCTGGAAACATGCAATATCTCAATCAGAAAAATTTTATAACAAAAAATTCAAATATATGGTTGATATAGAGGTCACTAATCCATTAACGACTTATCAAGATCTTATAAAGTTTATCAAAAACTTCTTGCTACAAAAAAATACAGTTCAAGGCCAGATTTGTGCAAATCTTTCTTTTAAAAATCCTTATTTTAATATTCTAGAGAAGGTGGGTGATAAGTTCATTTTCAGCAAAAAAATTGGAAAAAAAACAGTTTTATCAAGGCAACAAGCCCCAAGATCATATGATCATATAGCAGCTTTCTATATGTTCAAAACATCTTATATTATCAATTCCTCGACATTATTTGATGGAAGAATTAGTTTATTTAAGCTTCCTTTTTATAAAAGCTTTGACTTGGATGATAATGAAGACTTAGTCTTAATTAAAAAACTGTTAAAGAAATAATTATGAAGAAATGTAAATCTTGTTTATTACCAGAAACTTATGAAACAATAGAATTCCAGGATAATGGTTGCAACATATGTCAAGGATCATCATTAATAATTTTATGACAGAAATGTTGACTATAATCCCAGCAAGAGGTGGATCAAAAGGCATTAAAAATAAGAATATTAAAAAAATGTTGAATAAACCTCTTATTTACTGGACTATAAAACAAACTAAAAAAATTAATAAAAAATCTACCGTAATTGTTAGCACTGACTCAAAAAGAATTAGGAAAATTTCTTTGAAATATAATATCAGTGTCCCATTTATAAGACCCAAAATTATCTCTAAAGATAATTCGTCTGATTATGATCTTATAAATCATGCCATAAATTTTTTTAAAAAAAAAAATATTTATTTTAAATATATTTTACTTCTTCAACCAACCTCACCACTAAGAACTTATAAAGACATTAATAAGAGTATTAAATATGCCTTAAAAAATAAAATTAAGACTTTAGTAACATTTACCAAAGTAAAATCCGAGCACCCAAATTACCTTTTTAGTATGCATAAAAAAGGATTGACTAGATACTTACGTAAAATAAAGAGTGTAGATACAATAAGACAAAAAGTGGAGAATTTGTATTATCCAGAAGGATCAATTTTTTTTTCAGAAATTAAAACATATTTAAAATACAAATCTTTTTATAATAAACATACAATGCCTTTTTTTCTTGATAAATGGAAATCTATAGAAGTTGATGATATTGAGGATTTTAAACTAACAGAGCAACTTTTAAGAATACAAAATAGATTATGACAAGGTCATTTGCAGTTCTTTTAGATTTTAAAGTTCTTGAGCATTTTTTACAAGTAAATGAGGAATTACTAATATTTTTATTAAAAAGATTTAAAGTTATTTACTTTATAAATTTACCAAATAACAAAGTAAATTTTAGAAAAACAATCTTGATTAAAAAATTTGGAAATATAAAATTTTTAGATCCTGAAAATTTGAATGAATTTGAGGAAATAATTAAAAATAATAATTTTTTAATAAAGAATAATATTGGAACTGGTATTAAAGTTTTTAGAATTCTAAGAATTTTAAAAAGATATAATGTTCCACAAGTGGTTATTTCAAATATTGGTTTTTTGACTGATAGCGTTAGAAGTAGTAAAAATGAGATTATTAATAGTTTTTTATATTATTTTAAAAAAGTAATAATACATCGTTTTTATATTTTCTTAGCTGTTATAAACATAATGCCAAAAATAGATATAAGATTTGTGTCTAGCAAGCTACAAAAAAAATATTTTTTAGATAATAAAAAAAAGATAATTAATAAGTTATTTTTTAATCAACACTTTTCAATTTACAAAGAATTAATTTTAGTAAATAGCAGGTCATTTGATATCTTTAAAAAACCAAAACCAGTTTCAAAAAGAAATTTAATAGTTTTTTTAGATGTAAAAGCCGATCATATTACAAGCTTAACACTTGATGAAAAAGTCATAAAAAAAAATAAAGATTTATTTTATAGAAATTTAAATAATTTTCTAATTTGGGTTAAAAAAGAATTAAAATCCAGCTTAGTTATATGTACTCATCCCTATTATAATTTTAAAGAAAGAGAAAAAATTTACAAAAAATTTAGAGTTATACAAGGTAAAACTAAAAAGTATATCAACAAGTGCAATTTAGTAATTTTTTTTCATAGTAGCGCAATAACAGAAGCATTTTTTTTAAAAAAAAATATTATTAATTTAGAAACAAAAATAATGGGTAAACATAGGCAGCATACAAGTAACCTTTATCCAAAATATGCTGGAATACCGAAGATAAACATCGATAATGTTAATTCTTATAACAAGCTAGATCTAAAAAAAATTATTAAAGTTAAAAATAAAAAATATTTTAATTTTAGGAAAAATTTTTTAATACCTGATGGTAATAATTCTGGATTTAAAAAAATATATAATATTATTAAATCAAGTTATTCTGTCAGTTGAAATTTAAATTTTTTACATCATTTGTGTCAAATCTTTTCAATTTTAATTTATTTCTAAAATTTATATTTTTTTCCACACCTTTTATTGTGGTAAAAGCATAGTCTATTTTTTCATTTTTTAGAATCTTAATTGAATTTTTATTATGTGATCCATAAGCATAACAAAATGTTTTTAGATTTGATGAGATATTTTTTTCTTTTAAAATTTTGAAAGATTTTTTAATATCTTTTCTTTGATCTTTAAAATTCATAAACTCATACCACTGATGCTCATAACCATGAGAGCCAATATGCATGCCATTTTTTTTTAATATTTTTATTTGTTTTTCATTCATATAAAGTTTTCTATGAAAATCTTTAGAGTTTTTAGAAATATATTTTGCGAATAAATAGTTTACTAAATTATTTCTTATTTTATCAGATAAGATATTTTGTAATAAATCTTTAATAAAAAACACTTTTTGATTATCAAAATTTCTCTTCCTTCTTTTTGCTCTACTTTGTATCCATTTTTTTTTTACGATATGAAGATTTATTTTTTTTTTAGTTAAATATTGATTAATCAATTCTTCAAGTTTTTGTTCCTTTTGATAAAATTTCTCAAGAATAAAATGTATTTTATTAACTAATAAGACATCTTTAGAAATGAAATTTTTAATTGGAATAAAAAAAGATCCAGATATCTTATGTTTTTTTAAAATTGGATAAACGTATTTATAATGATCTACGTATCCATCATCGAAAGTTAATAGGGAAAATTTCTTATTTTTATTCAAATTTACTTGATTCAAGTTTTCCATTTTTAAAATTGTAGTGTTTTTTTTTAAGATATTTATTTGTTTTTTAAATTTATTAAGTTCTAAAGCTTTTAAATTTGGATATTTTGAGTTTTTTAAAGGCCTAACATAGTGATAAGTTATAATGAATAAACTCATTTTTTTTTTGCGATCACCATAAAAGTTGAAGCATGGGGAATAAAACTTTTATAAATTTCATATTTGAGATTTTTTTTAATATTCAATTTATATAAATTATTTTTTTTTAATATTGAATTACCATAAATATGGAGATTTATTGGGAAAATTTCTTCTACTTTAAAATTATATTTATCAAGAAAATTAATAAGTTGATTGGGTGTATATTGATGTCTCACATCAACATTTATTCCAGTTTTAGGCTGTTTAAATTTAATTTCGGTAATCTTTCTCTTTTTGATTTTTTTAAATTCTTCAAATTTAAGATTTTTAAGATCAATAATTTCCTCAACCAGATCTTTTAATTTGTTTGTATCTATTTCTTTCAAAGTAAATTGATTTAATGACACGGCGTTAAATAATCTATTTCTAGAGCTTAAAATTAAATAGCCATTTTTTTTTAACAATTTTTTCGATAATATAATAAACTTTGATAAATCAGATAATGATAGATATTCTATAAAACCGTTAGCGGATATTAAGTTGAATCTTTTTTGTGTTTTGTAATCAAATATTGATTTATTATAAAATTCAAGATTGTTGTTTTTATTTTTTAAAAAATTTTTTTTTGCAATATTAATCATTTTTTCTGCAAAATCGATACCAATAGAGTTTTGAGTATATTTTTTTGACATATTGATTAAATCACCTGACCCACATCCAACGTCCAAAAAATAGTTTGGTTTAATTTTCTTTAATTTATTAAAAACATAGTTGTTTCTATGTTGAACTATATTTTGTAATTTTTTATTCGATATCTTGGACTTTTTTGACCATCTCTTACTGTCTTGATTGAAAAAATTTTTAGCTTGCAAAGATTGTATTTTCACTTAGATAACAATATATTAAAAATTTATTTGTACAACTTCATAATGACAAACTTTTATAAAAAAAATGGATGGCAAAATATAAAAAAATGCATTCCTTTAAAGTTGATTAAAGTTTTTAGAAAAGACCTGGATAACATTGCGAAATATAATAAATATAAAAACTTTAATTCATTATTATTAAATCTTTCAAAAAAAAATAAAAATAAATTAAAAGATATAAATATCCTTTCAAATAGATTGACCAGTTTTTTGGAAATCTGTATTTATTTGAAAAGGTTTTACAAAAAATATTATCAACATAAAAATGTATATTTAGTTGACGCTCAATTATTACCAGGTTTACCAAAAGATAATAGATTAACTTATGATTACCACCAAGAAAGTAATTATAAAAAAAATTTTAAAAATATTTTAAATATTCATTTTCCAATTTATTATAAATCAACTAAAATGAATGGTACAATGAGCTCTTTGTCAGGAACTCATCTCCTTGGAAATCTTAATTATAAAAAAAAGATTAAAAAAAAAGGATTTACTAATTTATTACCTGTTGATATTGAAAAAATTAAATCTGAATACAAAGAAAATTATCATACTCTAGACTGTGGTGATGCAGTATTTTTTGATCAAAATCTAATTCATAAATCAAATTATAATTACTCATCAAAATGTAGGATATGTTGTGTAGTTAGAATTACGGGTGATCATTCTGGTAATTTTATTGACCAAAAACCAACACAATTATAAATTTAAATAATTTATATAAATGAAAAAAAAAGTTATCCTTATAGGCACAGGTACAAATACTAACCAAATAATTAATGAAATTGAGAGATTTAAAGATGTCAAAATTGAAGGTATTGTATATTTTCAAAGGAAATTTTTAAAAAAGTTTAAAAATTACAGGATTCTTGGTGATTTAAAGATACTGAAAAAACTCAAGTTTAAAAAATGCAAAATCTTGATTACTTTGGGAAGTACGTCACTTAGAAAAAAAATAGCAACAAATATAGTAAAAGAAAAAATTAAGAATAAGTTTTTTACATTAATTTCTAAAAATTGTATTGTTTCTAAAAGCGCAAACATAAGTGAAGGAACAATTTTGATGACTGGCTGCGTAATTAATTCAAATTCTAAAATTGGAAAGCATTCTTTAATAAACACTTCTGCAATTATTGAGCATGATAATAAAATAGGAAATTTTAATAATATTGGACCAAATAGTATAATTGCAGGTGGTTCTCAAACAGGAGAGAATGTCAATATAAACATATCTTCAACTGTTTTAGATAAGATAAAGATTTGCTCAAATGTAACTATAGGAGCCAAATCTTTAGTTAATAAGAATGTAGATCAGAGCGGAACTTACTTTGGTGTGCCAATTAAAAAAATTAAGTAATAATTTATGGGAGAATTTCTAAAACTTAAACCAAAAAAAATAATATTTCTTGGTTGGCATCCTGTTATAAATGAAAAAATTCAAATAAATGATAAATATAATTTGGAGACAGAAATAATTTGTTCCTCAAAACAGTCGAAAATCGCTAGAAAATCAACAAAAATTAATATTATTCCAATAAATGGTTTGAATAATAAATTTTTTAAACTACTGAATGAAAAAAAATCAAAATCTAAAGAAATATTATTCATATCACACGCATTTCCATGGATTATTGATAAAAATATAATTAAAAAATTTTTTAAAAATAATTTATTAAATATTCATCACTCAAGATTGCCATATGACTCTGGAAGAGGAGCAACATCTTGGAGAATAATGAGAAATGATAAAATTAATTCCACAATAATTCATCAAATTGATGGCACCATAGATAATGGCCCAATAATTTTTAGAAAAGACGAAATTTTTCCGACAAAGTGCAGAACGCCAAATGATTATGAGGAATTTATCTGCAAACAATCAATTGAAATGTATGAAAATTTTATAAATCATATTTTTAGTAATAAAAAATTATCAGTAAAACATCAGTCTGATTTTATTGGAAGATATAATCCTAAACTAAAAACAAAAATTAATGGATTTATTAATTGGGATAATAACTCAGAATTAGTTTATCGTTTAATATGTGCATTTGACGAACCTTATGAAGGT
>Ga0163109_10003416_pt1 | contig 12143 bp, 8 predicted proteins | sample CRUFie1St13metaG_FD_108704 | JGI IMG/M metagenome (GOLD analysis project Ga0163109, IMG submission 108704) | Marine microbial communities from the Costa Rica Dome - CRUD Field 142mm St13 metaG | ecosystem: Environmental > Aquatic > Marine > Oceanic > Photic zone | place: Costa Rica: the Eastern... | reverse complement strand
GGGGTCGCTACCGTTATCCCACAAGCTACCCGCTGGATGAACAGGTCCTGCGGAGGATCGACTGCCAATGCGTGCATGCTCGTCGGCGACGTAGCGCAGGCCCGAGGCCAGGGTTTCATTCATAATTGCTTCGCGACCAGCTGGCGCTGACGTGTCGTCGGGAAAGTCCTGATAACCCCAGATAACGGCGCGTTTGTCCCAATCACCAATACCGACGTCGTAGGCGTCTTCAAGCACGATTTCACCACTATCATCTATTGTGACAAGCGGATGCGGGTAATCCATTACCGAGGCGCGGCTATCTGCGCTGGCTGCGAAATTGTGAGCTATACCGAGGGTGTGCCCCACTTCATGCGCAGAGAGCTGTCGTATCCGAGCCAACGCGAAGTCACTGAGCTTCTCTTTAGCTTCGTCGATCGAGTCGTCTTCACCGTAAGGCGCAATAAGACCCTCTGCGATTAAGTAGTCTTGCCTCACCCGCAAAGACCCTAAAGTGACATGGCCTTTGAGGATTTCCTGCGTTCGAGGATCGCGAACACTAGAGCCATAAGACCAGCCTCGGGTAGATCGGTGAACCCATTGAATGACGTTGTAACGCACATCCATGGGATCCACATCCTCGGGCAATACCTTGACCTGAAAACCATTGATATAGCCAGCAGCCTCAAAGGCCTGATTCCACCAGAGCGCCCCTTCGATGAGTGCAGTCTTTACAGGCTCTGGCGCACCCGGATCCACCCAATAAATAATGGGCTCTACCGCTTCGCTGAACTCTGCATTGGGATCGACTTTTTCTAGCCGATGTCGTCGCGCATAAGCTGATTTTATGGGCGCATCAATGGGGCTGGCGTAGTCATAGACCAAACTGTCCTCACCGCTATCGATGTAGCCCGCCCGCGGATCAAACGGAAGCGGCTCGTAACCGTCATCGGGGAGTCGCACGAAAGAGTGATGACTGTGAACAGTAATGGCGCTCGCATCAGGAGCGACGGTTCGCAGAATCGAACCCTTCGGATTACCGGCATACGTCAGTCTCGCATCGATTTCCGTGTTATCAGGAAATGACTTTGTCTTGGGCGCGTGAATAGCCGAACGAGAGCCGTCAATCGCATAAATACCCTCTCCTCTGGCCGCCAGAAGTCGTGAAAGATCCGTCGCGTCACTCAATGCAAAGTCAGTGAGGTCAATCAAGGTCATGCTCTCTGACTGCTCAGCGACCTCGAAACCCCAGATAATCGATTGTGCAAAGGCCTCGTCTACGGCGCGCCGCTCGGCCGCATTGTCGGTTCGAGCCGTATATTTTGTGTTGATCGCGGTCAGGAAAACTTTTTTACCGACCCGATCAAGCGTTACAAGATGAGTGTCAACCAAGCGCCCACGATCTAGTCCCAAATCGTTAGAGCCAACACCGTGCGCCAAGCCGTTATAGTAAATAAACGGGCTCGTCAGGCCTTCAATATCTCCGTATAGCCTTCCCTCGTCCGCATCCCAATACAGCGGCATGAAGCCGGGCATAAAGATGCTTCGCTCAGCGATTGAAGGGCCGTCCTCCAGCACAAGAGCGTCATCCATTGCCCATGCCGCACCGCTTAGGCACAGCAACATCAATAGTCTTAAGAAAATACGCATGGGGATCTCCTTTACTGTGCCGAGACGTTAGCATGCGAGCTACCTGACAAAAAGCGATGTCGCTTCCCAGCCGGCGCACGAGCCGACGGTGGTATCAGAAACGGGTGATTCAGAGATGCAAGGTGATCGTCGGAACCTGCGATCCGCGTAATAAATCATTGGTACGACTACCCAGAAACAAACTTCGCCAAGGTGAGTGACTATAAGCCCCCATGATCACCAGATCGGCTTCCCGTTCGGCAATCGCTCGGGTGACAACCTGCTCGGGGTCACCGGGAATAAACGACGCATCCACGCTGAAGTTAGCTGATTTCAGTGTCTGCTCAGCCCACTCAATATGGCGAGCTGAGTCAGCACCGCGCTTACCCGACATCACGACGTGAATGGGCAGATCCCGCATGTTGGGATTCGATGCTAGAAGTTGGATACCTCGGCGCGTCATTCGACCACCATCGTAGGCCACCAATACATTTTTAGGTGCTTTGAAGTCATCGGTCACCGTCATGATGGGCCGACGAATCTGACGACAAATCGCCTCCACATGGCGGCCCAGGTCGCGACGTGTATGCGACGCTGACTCACCTCTTCTGCCAAGAACGTACATGCCCACCGACGACTCCTGCTCCTTTAACGTCGCGAGAAGTTGCCCGTAACGTTGTCGCGTATCGGTTTGAAGTTCCGCGTAAGTCTCACAGCGTGTCCGTAACTGGTTCAGGAACATGCGACCTTGTTCCCTGATGATTTTACTGCGCTCACCCTCTTCCTGAGACAGCTGCTCGAGCAAGTTCTCTTGCGCATCAACACCGATCGAGCCACTTCTATCAACATCCGCCGCAATCTCAGGATGACGATCGATCACGTGCAGTAGCTCAATGGGCGCAGACAGTCTAGCCGCGGCCCAAGCGGCATAGTCGGTAACATGCGTGGCGTAGTCCGATTTATCGACGCAAGCCAACACCTTTTTTTCCTGCCGCATACGCTAGGTCCTAATGATCAAGGAGCATGTCTTCCGCTCCATCCTTATCATGGATCGCAAACTTGTCGACCAGTGTGGCACTCGCTTCGTTCATACCAATGACCTCAACCTCGGTGCCTTCACGCCGGAACTTGATCACAATTTTATCTAAGGCGCTGACTGCCGTGATGTCCCAGAAATGTGCTCTGCTCACGTCGATGTAAACCTTGTCGATGACCTCCTGATAGTCAAAGACCTTGGAGAAGCGATCTGCACTCGCGAAAAATACCTGCCCATACACTGTGTATCGACGCGCCCTACCCTCATCGCAAGCCGCTGAGGTAGCGCTCAAGATCCGACCTACTTTGTGCGCGAAGAAAAAGCCCGATAACAAGACACCAGTGAGCACGCCTTGCGCGAGGTCATGAGTGGCAACGGTGACTGCGACAGTCGCCAGCATCACCACACTCGAGCTCTTCGGATGTGTCGTGAGATTACGAATGGAATCCCAGTTAAACGTGCCGATCGATACCATGATCATGACTGCAACCAGCGCCGCCATTGGTATTTGGCTCACCCACTCGCCCACAAAAACAACCATGATCAAAAGTAAAAGCCCTGCTACCAACGTCGACAGACGTCCACGACCGCCCGACTTCACGTTGATCACAGACTGACCAATCATGGCGCAACCCGCCATACCACCGATAAAGCCCGTAGCCACATTCGCGACGCCCTGCCCCACACACTCTCGATTCTTGTTACTCAATGTATCGGTTAGATCATCGACGATGGTCGCGGTCATAAGCGACTCAAGAAGCCCAACCACCGTCAACGTGGCCGAGAAGGGAAAAATGATAGTGAACGTTTCCCAAGTCATCGGCAGGTCAGGCACAAAGAATTGGGGGAGGCTGTTGGGTAACTCGCCCATATCACCCACGGTCCGGATATCTAGATCCAGTGCAATAGTGACCAAGGTGAGGACAACAATGGCGATCAGCGGAGACGGAACTGCTGTGGTCAAGCGCGGCAGGCCATAAATGATGCCCAAACCCGCCGCTGTCATGGCGTAGACCTCCCAAGTGACATCGGTTAACTCGGGAAGCTGCGCCATAAAAATCAAAATAGCGAGCGCATTGACGAACCCTGTCACCACAGACCGCGAAACAAAACGCATCAGTTCGCCCAGACGAACGCAGCCGGCAATAATCTGCAAGACACCTGTTAGAACAGTCGCTGCAAATAAGTACTGCAAGCCGTGCTCTTTCACGAGAGTCACCATCAGCAGAGCCATAGCGCCCGTCGCGGCCGATATCATTCCCGGGCGACCACCGGTAAAGGCAATGATAACTGCGATAGAAAACGAGGCGTACAAACCTACCTTTGGATCAACACCCGCAATGATGGAAAACGCAATGGCTTCCGGAATCAGTGCAAGTGCGACGACCAGCCCAGCTAAAACGTCGTTTCGTGTGTTGGAAAACCACTCTTGGCGAATCGTATCCATGGATCTCTAATTTTTTGTTGATTGCCGAGCAGTACGTGCGGGAGCCAGCACCGGATTCGAATCTGCGCCGTGCACAAGCGAGGCTAATGAGATGCAAGCATGGTTTACCAAAGTTGGCGGCGTTATCATGAGGAAGCGCACTGTGGGAGATACCTTATGACCACCGATGTATTACTCGTTGCAAACGAAGATGACGAGTGGCCAACCGGCGTCATAGAGCTGGTAGGTGAACTTCTCTCCGTTGCACGTGTCAATGCTTCCGAAGAATCCACAACTGAGATCGACTGCAGTTCGGTTCGAATTTTAGTCGGTGGTCCATCAAACCTTGCGCGATGGATCGACTTTTGCCCCAAGCTTGAGTGGATACAGAGCACCTGGGCGGGCGTTGATACGCTCGAGGGACACATTCCGGCTAGCGTTGTCGTAACACCCCTCAAGCATGTCTTCGGTCAGTCAATGTCAGAGTTCGTATTTGGCTGGATACTGGCCCTCGAGCGTCGCATCCTCGATCGAGCGCAAGCTTCGATCTGGGATGACACGCCCGAGATGGGCGTATTTGGAAGAACCATGGGCATACTAGGAACGGGCAGTATCGGAGGTGCGGTCGCCAAAACGGCCCAAAACTTTGGCATCCGCTGCCGCGGCTTGAATTCTGACGGACGTCCGGTGGAAGGTTTTGAGACGTGCTTTAAAGCCGGCGATCATCGTTTTTTCGATGATCTTGACTATGTTGTCTCGGTATTACCCAAAACCACTCACACCGAGAATGTTGTCGATACGAACGCACTCCAGCGACTGCGTCCAAGCAGCATTCTGATCAACATTGGGCGCGGCAACGCGATAGATGATGACGCACTGCTCACAGCACTCGATAGTGGGGCTGTCGGAGCGGCTGTATTGGACGTATTTCGTGAGGAGCCGCTACCCAAGTCACATCCGTACTGGCAGCAACCAAATGTCTACATCACCTCTCATACATCAGCTCCGACGCTCGAACGGTTCGTGGCGCAGGCAATGGCGCCCAACTTGGAGCGTTTCATTGCAGGACAAGATCTGCTCGGCACATTTGATGCTAGTAAAGGCTATTGAGTCCCCACGGAGCCCGGCATAACGGCCACGATTATCTCGTTACGACGCATGAAGGGCGGTGTCCACGGAGGGTTGTACTGGTTCAGCGTGGGATCGCCGAGCGGCTGAATACCTTGCTCCTTCAAAAACTCGACGAGGGTCTGCCAGTAACGCTCAGCTTTTTTGTCATTGACCCAACCGCTAAATCGAATGACAGCGGCGCGATAAGCTGGCTCTTCCCTAAATTGAACGCGGGTATCGTCAGGCGCTGGCAATTCCGCCATCGAATACTCGCGTGGCACAACAAAGGCCATTTCTGCATCTTCCTTACCTGACATCGTGCGCTGAACAGGCGCTGTCATCGCAATCTCCTGCTCCTTTTCGTTGCCACCAAAAATGTAGCCGGCCAACACTCTAAATCCTGAGTTCTGTCCCTCGTTCATTTTCGTCGTTGCCAAAATGCGCGCGTCATAATCGCGAATTTCGACGTCGAGGTCGTCCCACGCGGCAACCAGCGAATAGGTGGGCTCTTCAATAGCTGAGGTTGAACTAACGAAAAAGGTTATGGCTAGCGCCGCGAAACCACTCAAAACAAACGCGAACTTCCGCATCACTAAGATCCTCTGCGATTAGTTAATTAGTCGTACGCAGCACGCTAGAGCCGGATCAACGTCAACGTGGCCAAAATCGTGTGACGTGAGTGACAGTCGGAGCAGTCAGCTATGCGCAACCGGTCACAGATCGCGACACTGCATCGAGACACGTTTGCCGCCATCAAGCACGCGTTGCCCGTATTCGACAAATCTCCGTTTGCTATGAAAGTGCAGCGAATGTGCATTGGGCGGCTCGATATCCATCTCGGCGGTCATGACCTTGCACCCGTCAGCAAGTGCCATGGTGGAGAGTTCGTCATACAGTTGGTGCCCCAGACCCTGCCCCCGCGCGTCCTCGGCTAGCACAATGCGATCCACATAGACCATGTTCCGGACACGCGCTTCAAACCACCGATAATTCGCGTTGTCGTAGAGCGCCTCATTGCGCATGGCAATAACAAAACCGAGCAAGCGCTCCCCGTCGTCGACCACAAGGCAATAGCTACAAAGTTCAAACAGTTGGAGAAATCGCTGCGTATCCATGGGGCTAGTGACCGCAACAAACACCTCGTTTAACTCGGCAATTTGCGATGCATCAGTGGGGTTGGCTGACCTAATTTTCATGAATTAATAATCCGTCGTGGCGCATGCCAATCTCAGCTCCTCCGGCAAGCAGGGTGATCCTAAAATACCGTTTTCTCGCATTGTCCGATCAGTTTCAGGACGAGAGTTTATGTGTTTCCGTTACCCGAAAAAAATCCGCAGTTTCCGGCTTATCGCATCTCCGATGAGGCTTCGGGCAAATCCCTTGACCTCTACCGCACGGTACTCGATACTCAGTCGCGCTTGCTGTTTTGCCAGGCGCCCTCTGGGGGGCTACAGAATAAAAACTTGGAGACACACCGGATGTTAGAACAACTGTACTCGGCGCCACCAATTCTGGGATTGGTCGGTCTCGCCATCGCATTCTTTATTTACACGGTCATGTCACGCCGTGAAATCCCGGATGGTGAAGTTCAGAAAATTGGCGAACAGATCCACTTGGGCGCCATGGTTTTCATGAAACGCGAATACACCTACCTGCTTATTTTTGCAGCTGTATTACTTGGACTGATTCTGTTGTCAGACCTGGGCAACGACACTGCACTGTCATTCGTGGTTGGCGCGTCCTCATCAGCCCTCGCAGGTTGGCTAGGCATGTACGCTGCCACCAAGGCGAACGTTCGAACGGCCGTTGCGGCAAACGACGAAGGTGCATCTAGCGCACTCTCCGTCGCGTTTTACGGTGGCTCCATCATGGGCCTCTGCGTCGCCTCATTGGGTCTCATTGGTCTCGGCAGTTTGTACTTCTACTTCGGTGGTGACCCAAAGACCGCACATGCTATCCATGGCTTCGGCATGGGTGCTTCAGTAGTCGCACTTTTCTCGCGCGTCGGTGGTGGCATTTACACAAAGAGTGCTGACGTTGGTGCCGACCTGGTCGGTAAGGTCGAAGCTGGGATTCCCGAAGATGACCCCCGCAACCCTGGCGTCATTGCTGACAACGTGGGTGACAATGTTGGCGACATTGCTGGCATGGGCTCTGACATTTTTGAGAGCTACTGCGGATCAATGATCGCTTGCATGGCGATTGCTGCAACGATGAGCATCGATTCTCAGGCAGGACTGATGTTCCTCCCGCTTGCTCTGGCAAGTGTGGGTTTGGCTTCATCGATCATCGGCATTTTGATCGTCCGATCTCGCTCATCGTCCGAGCCAGCTGCTGCGCTTCGCTACGGTACGTTCGCGGCCCCTCTTATCTTCGTTGGCTTGGCCTACATGCTAGTGCGAGAGCTTGGAGTTGATACTTCAGTTTGGTACGCAGTGGTTGCAGGTGCCATTGGTGGCGTGGCCATTGGTCTGATCACCGAGTACTACACAGGCGGTAAACCCGTCCGAACTATTGCAGGCTCGGGTGAAACAGGACCTGCCACGGTCATGATTACGGGTCTCGCGGTGGGTATGCAGTCAGTTGTGCTTCCAGTCTTGGTACTTGCAGCCATTATTTTTGTCTCTACGCAGCTCGCAGGTCTCTACGGTGTGGGTATCGCAGCCGTTGGCATGCTCGCCACGGTCGGTATCACAATGGCAATCGATGCCTATGGTCCGGTTGCGGATAACGCCGGCGGTATTGCTGAGATGGCTGGCATGGGCGAAGAAACCCGCGCGATCACTGATGGACTGGATGAGGTAGGGAACACCACTGCGGCCATTGGTAAGGGCTTTGCTATTGGCGCTGCGGCGCTGGCGGCATTGGCCATTATCGCCGCATTTGTTGAGACAGTCTCGACTAACAACCCGGGCTTCTCGCTGGAGCTGTCGAACCCCACCGTACTGGTCGGTATGTTCATTGGAGGCACCATTCCATTCCTGATCGCTGCCATCACCATGACAGCGGTCGGAGAAGCTGCATTCGACATGATCAATGAGATCCGTCGGCAGTTTAAGGAGATTCCTGGACTCCTAGAGGGCACTGCAGATCCCGACACAGCACGTTGTGTTGATATTGCAACGACAGCGGCGCTTAAGCGCATGGTCTTGCCTGGCGTTATCGCTGTTGCATCGCCCGTCGCGGTAGGCTTCCTACTCGGTGCGGCATCGCTGGGTGGCATGCTCGCAGGTGCACTTCTCGGATGCGTTCTCATGGCATTGATGATGGCTAACGCCGGCGGTGCTTGGGATAATGCGAAAAAGTATGTTGAAAAAGGTAATCTGGGTGGCAAGGGCTCCGACACACACTCTGCGGTTGTGGTAGGCGACACCGTTGGTGACCCCTTCAAGGACACCTCAGGTCCCTCGATGAATATCCTGATCAACGTTATGGCAATCGTAAGCTTGGTGATCGCACCACTGCTTTGATCTAGCCTAGATTGACAGAAGAATCCGTGGAGAGGAGCCTAGCTCCTCTTTTTTTGTTCAATCTATTTACTCAATTTTTTGAATCAGTCAGCAAAGAAGACGCGGAATTAATGTCTACGTAACAATCACATATTATTCTCCAAATAGTGGTGAAGGCGTGACGGCCACGACCACGCCTCCAGCAAATTTTTAACCCAAGTGCTTAACTAACGTGATGATCAGTTGGCAAATTGATGGTACGTCAGCGTTTGTATTTGAAAATAAGGCATCGCTGTAGGAGCACTGCCAGACGTAAACACACTATGTATAAAGTTCGAACCTACAACGCTATCTCCTCAAAGGGGCTTGATCGGCTGAGCCGCGATTGCTTCGAAGTCAGTAGCGACATCAATGCACCCAACGCCCTATTGCTGCGAAGCTACAAACTCTCGGAATCCGACATTGGCGGCTCTGTATCAGCCATCGCTCGCGCCGGCGCCGGCGTGAATAACATCCCTATCGAGCAATGCACTGAACGCGGTATCGTTGTATTCAATACTCCCGGTGCGAACGCTAATGCAGTCAAGGAGCTCGTAGCGGCAGGGATGCTTCTTGCCTCACGCGACATCGTGGGCGGCATGCGTTTCATCAACGAACTCGACCCATCGTTGTCCGCAGAAGACATGGGCCCCTTACTCGAGGCTAACAAAAAGCAATTTGCAGGTTCTGAACTGCAAGGGAAAACGCTGGGCGTCCTTGGACTTGGGGCAATCGGAAGCTTAATTGCGCGCCTAGGACTCGACCTGGGGATGGAAGTTGTTGGCTACGATCCTGCAATCTCGGTTGAGGCAGCCTGGCGCTTGCCGAGCTCAGTCAAGAAAATGAATAACATGCAGTCGCTGTTTGCGCGGTCAGACTATATATCTCTGCACATTCCGGTGCTGGACAGCACTCGTGGCCTCATTAATGCAGATACCTTGTCTTATTTCAAAAAAGACGCCTGCCTACTCAACTTCGCCCGCGACCAGATCGTAAATACCGATGCGGTCGTCGCCGCACTAGATAAGGAGCAATTGCGTGCTTACGTCACCGACTTCCCACATCCCGCACTGCGGAATCGGTCAGATGCCATCCTCATGCCGCATATCGGGGCGAGCACCGCTGAAGCTGAAGAAAACTGTGCCGTCATGGCGGCAGATCAGATCAAAGCGTTCCTCGATCACGGCAATATCAAAAACTCGGTGAACTTCCCTGCCATCGAGTTAGAGCGAACAACCGAGTCGCGGCTCACTGTCACCAACCGCAACGCTCCCGGCACCTTGAGTCATATCCTCAACGTATTGGGGGATGCCAACCTAAACGTCGCTGACCTTCTTAACAAGAGTCGTGGCGACATTGCCTACAACCTGATCGACCTAAATTCTGAGCCGAGCCTCGATGTGCTCGATAAGGTTCGTGCCTTGGAGGGCGTTATCAACGTTCGCCATCTAGGGAAGCCCTGTTCGATCTGATGCGACTGGCGCCTCAAGGGCTGGGGCGAAGTAAAAAAAGAAAGAGCGTGGCGAAGGTCGCGCTCACTCAATCTATTTTTTGCATTACGGGTCTATTCCTGATGTTTCCTCAACACAGTTTGCGTTACATTCTAGCGTCGCGTTTAAGGCTTTGACCTTCGCTATCTAGATAATCACTGTGGTTTGGAGAAAAACATCATGCCCCACACTCACCTCAAATCGTTGAAAGTCGCACTGGCGCTGTGCAGTTCCCTTTGCATCGGTAGCGCCAGCGCTGCACCCATCGTACAGCCTGGCGCCCCAGGCGATAGCGGCCGCATTTTATCTGCCGAAGAAGCAGTCCAGATTACCGACACCAGTTATTCGCCTGCGGATGTGAGCTTTATGCAAATGATGATTCCACACCACCAGCAGGCATTGGAAATGGCTGATCTGGTGGAAGGTCGAACTAATCGGCCTGAACTCGTGGAGATCGCAGGGCGCATCAAAGCGTCTCAGAGTGATGAGATTGGGTTTATGGAGGGGTGGCTGAACGACCGCGGCGAGTCTGCCATGGCGCACGCGCATCACATGCTCAGCGCGCACCATAAAATGGAAATGGGTATGGCTACCGATCAGCAAATGGCTGCATTGGGCGATTCCGAATCAGTAGGTTTCGACCGTCAGTTTTTGCAGCTAATGATTCGCCATCACGAGGGCGCGGTGGACATGGTCAAGGACCTTCTCGACAAACCAGGTTCTGCCTACGACCCGCTACTTTTTGAGTTTGTCGGTGACGTTAAAAATGATCAGATGGTCGAGATAGAGCGCATGAACGCCTTGCTGGTCACGCTGTCAGACGACCCTCGCGCCAGCCTCAAGCCTGGTCTTACCGATGCCGGTATCGCGATCAAAAACATGACCTTGGTGGCGTCGCTACCCAAGCCTGCAGGCTTTGTCGATCCCAATAATCCGGGAGAAATGGCCAAGGGCCCTGCGAAGAAAGAAGGTGAAGATGCTGAGGATGCGAAAGAGAAAAAAGCCTCTCCCATTGAGGGCGGGTCTCGCAAGCGTTCTCCACTGCTTAGCTTTTCGAATACGGATATGGCGTTCTCCGGTAATACGCTAGTTGCCGGGAGTTACCACGGCTTCAACGTCTACGACTTACAGGAAGACGGTATTCCCGAACTGCTGAGTTCAGTTGTCTGTCCGGGTGGCCAGGGCGACGTAAGCATTGTGGGCGATCTCTTGATCATGTCAGCACAGGAGACCCGCGGACGCCTCGACTGTGGTCTTCAGGGCATCTCAGAGGATGTCAGCGACGAGCGTTTCCGTGGGTTACGCATCTTTGACATCAGCGACCTCGAGGCGCCGGTCCAAGTGGCGCTGTCCAGACCTGTCGAGGTTCTCACACCCATTCCGTGGTTTCAGGTCCAGGCGACGATGGCAAGATTGTCGTCTACAACTCGGGCACCTCCAGCATCCGAGAGCGCGAGGAGATGGAGAGCTGCTTCGATGCCTCTCCTGGCGACCCGAGAACTGCTCTTTTCAGGATTGATGTCGTTGAAATTCCGGTCGATGATCCTGGCGCGTCGAGAATCGTTCACAGCCCTACCGTTTTTGCTGATGAAGAGACCGGGGCTATTGCTGGATTATGGCGTGGCGGCGATCACGGTGATGAAACACAGGAAACCCGTCGAACGGACCAATGTCATGACATCACCGTTTTCCCCTCGGAGAACATCGCAGCAGGAGCCTGCTCCGGCAATGGCATTCTGTTCGATATCACCGATCCCAGAGATCCAAAGCGAATCGATGTCGTGACAGACGCCGGGTTCGCCTACTGGCACTCCGCAACATTCAACAACGATGGCACCAAGATTCTGTTTACAGATGAATGGGGTGGCGGTGGTCGTGCGCGCTGCCGTGCGTTCGATCCGCTCGATTGGGGCGCCGATGCCATCTACGACATTGTTGACGGAAAGCTTGAGTATCGCAGCCACTTTAAAATGCCGGCCCCACAG
>Ga0163109_10003413_pt1 | contig 12155 bp, 9 predicted proteins | sample CRUFie1St13metaG_FD_108704 | JGI IMG/M metagenome (GOLD analysis project Ga0163109, IMG submission 108704) | Marine microbial communities from the Costa Rica Dome - CRUD Field 142mm St13 metaG | ecosystem: Environmental > Aquatic > Marine > Oceanic > Photic zone | place: Costa Rica: the Eastern... | reverse complement strand
GAAGTAAGTATAACGGTGAGGTGTACGCACCTACGAATATAGGAGAGGATAAATGAGTAACTTATTACCAACGGACTATCAATCATTCATACATCAATCACGCTACGCAAAGTACATTGATGGCAAAGGCCGTGAGTCATGGGCTGAAACAGTAGGACGCTACGTTGATAACGTGGTACGTCCAGTGTTAGGCGATGATTCGTATGTCAATCAAATAGAGCAATCCATACTTGCACTAGAAGTAATGCCAAGCATGAGAGCTATGATGACTGCAGGTGCTGCATTAGAAAGAGATAACACAGCAGGATATAACTGTAGCTACCTACCAGTAGATGATCCTAAAAGTTTTGATGAAGCTATGTTCATTCTGCTTTGTGGTACTGGTGTGGGTTTCAGTGTTGAGCGTCAGCACGTACAGAAGCTGCCTGAAGTTCCTGAGTTGTTCGATAGTGAGACTATGATTGTTGTTAAGGACAGCAAAGAAGGTTGGGCTAAAGCATACAGACAACTACTAGCATTGCTGTGGGCAGGTGAGATACCGAAGTGGGATATCTCTCGTGTGCGTCCTGCAGGTGCTAGACTTAAAACGTTTGGTGGTAGGGCTAGTGGTCCTGCGCCTCTTATCGAGTTGTTCAACTTCACAGTTACAACATTCAAGAATGCACAAGGCCGTAAGCTATCCTCTATGGAATGCCATGACCTTATGTGTTTCATTGGACAGATAGTTGTAGTGGGCGGTGTACGTAGATCAGCTATGATTAGTTTGTCTAACTTAAGTGATGACCGTATGCGTCACGCTAAGTCAGGACAGTGGTGGGAGACTGCTGCACACAGAGCATTGGCTAACAACAGTGTATCTTATACAGAGAAGCCCGACATAGAAACGTTCATGCGTGAGTGGACTGCGTTGGTAGAAAGTAAATCAGGTGAGAGAGGTATATTTAATCGTGAAGCATCTAAGAAACAAGCTGAGAAGTATGGCAGACGTGATCCTAACTACGAGTTCGGAACTAATCCCTGCTCGGAAATCATACTGCGGCCTTATCAATTCTGTAACCTCACTGAGGTTGTCGTTAGGGCAACGGATACGTACGAGGATCTTAAACGGAAAGTCAAAGTCGCCACAATACTTGGGACGATCCAAAGCTCATACACAAAGTTCCCCTACCTCCGCAAAGTCTGGCAAAGAAACACAGAAGAAGAAAGGCTCTTAGGTGTATCACTAACAGGTATCATGGACAACCCATTGATGACTGCAGTCAATTCTAAATTGGAGAAAACACTAGATGACTTACGAAATGTCGCACTGGCTACTAACCATGAATATGCTGACCTGCTTGGTATACCTCAGTCTGCTGCTATTACCTGCGTCAAGCCTTCGGGTACTGTCTCGCAGTTGGTGGACAGTGCCAGTGGTATACATGCTCGTCACTCTCCATATTACATCCGTACTGTACGAGGTGATAATAAAGATCCCCTCACACAGTTTATGATTGATCAGAAGGTTCCCAACGAGCCTTGTGTATTCAAGGGTGATACTACAACTGTGTTTAGTTTTCCTGTCAAAGCACCAGAGAATGCTATAACACGTAACGACATGACTGCTATTGAGCAGCTAGAGACATGGCTTACATACCAACGCCATTGGTGTGAACATAAACCTAGTGTAACTATATCGGTCAGGGATGATGAATGGCTTGAGGTAGGAGCCTTTGTCTACAAACACTTTGATGAAATGTCTGGTGTATCTTTTCTACCGCACTCAGATCATACCTATCAGCAAGCTCCCTATCAAGACTGTGGTAAGCATGACTATGAATATCTATTATCATGTATGCCAGAAAAGATTGACTGGACTAAGCTTTCAGCATATGAAAAAGAAGATAACACAAAGTCTAGTCAGACATTTGCTTGCTCAGGTGATGTATGCGAGGTTGTAGATATAACATAGGAGAATCTTAATGACTCAAATATTTAGGCCCATGCCAAAGCATCATCCAAGCGATTACGCAGGTTTCAAAAGCAGAAGTGGCAGAGGTTATATTTATGCAATTAATAACCCTGCTTGGCCTGAGTGGATTAAGATAGGTAAGGCCGTAGATATCACTACAAGGTGCGGAAGTTTTAATACAGCTAGTCCTTTTAGAGATTATGAAGTAATATATTCTATAGTAATAGACAACAATTATACTAAAGTAGAAGAAGAGGCACATAAATTAGCAGAAGAATTAGCGCAAGAAAGAAGGCATGAATGGTTTAAAATAACTGTACAAGAGGCTAAAAATGTGTTACAAAGCATAGAACCTAAATCAATAGATCGGAGTTAGATATGGATTTACTAAGTGCATCAATAGCTACACCCTTTTGGGTATGGCTTGTGTCGGCTTTAATCACTGCATACTATTATGACGTGATGAAAAAAAGAATAGATAAACTAGAAAGAAAACTTAAGAGCAGGGATGTTTTCTAATGCCTTGGATTTTAATAGCAACTTTCTTCTTTAACGGAGAGCCTATGGTTATGAGTGACAATATTTTTTATGATAATAAAGAACAGTGTCAAGCAGCAGTAAAGGTACGCAAAGAAATACTAGATGCCACTAGACCAGAGTACATGTCAGAAGCACAGTACTGGGTATGGTGTAGTCAAATACCACAGGAAGTCTAATGAAACTAGAACGTGAAGCTACTGATTATATGGAGGCAAAGCGTCAGCAATTTAAAAGCGATCTTCTTGATGCAATAAGAGTCGTAGATAAATTCTTACTAGATAACCTAGAGAACAATGACCAACGCAAGAAAGCTAGAGATAAACTTCTTGAGTGTAAGATGTGGGCAGCACAAAGTTACTTAAATTAAAAAGGCCGCTTAATGCGGCCTCTTCTTTTATTCTAGACAGTCACATGTAGGACTGCATTTTTTATTTAGTAAGGCACACCATAGCCTTTTAATGTATCTTCTCACAGATCACCTCCTATAAATCTGAAACCTCTTCATATATTTCTTCTAAATACTCTACGTATTCTAAAAACATGTCTAACTCTCTGGGTGTAAAATCTTCTATACCACCGCTAACATTATATTTTTTCTTCATTAAGCTCAGAGCTTCTTGTCTTATTTCTTTAGTAGCCTTACTCGATGCTTTGTTTTTTAAACGAAGTAATTCTGTTTTAGGTTCAGCATATCCGTCATCAATTTGTTCTTTGACGTAAGCTTTCACATCCCTTACTACATTCTTCAGCATCCTACGTTTACCTGTCACACTTGCTTTTTTAAATTCTGGAGTTCTAACAAGTCTATCCGTATGTGCTTCTAACACAGGAGCCACCATAGAGTTAAGTATCTTATCGTATGCAGGTATGTTAGTTCTTTCGTTGGCTTTCCACGTATGCATGTTAGCCATAGTGTATGCTTTCTCTGTGGCAGTCCTTCCAGGTTTTACGGTTAAACCAAACATACGAGCAAACGGATTAGGGTCATATATGTCACCCTCTCTTGTTGCTACTCGTAGGTCTTCCCCACTAATACCATCTACTTTATCAAAGAAACTTTCATACACATTGTCTATATACTTAGTTGCAGACTGTGTAAGGACTTGCATACCTGAACCTTGTCGCACATCTTTTGCTGTGTCTGTGTCTGTAATCATACCAAACGCTTTGTTGATTGCATCCACAGGACGTGTGAAACCTGCTAGAAAGTTACCAGTTACTTTATAAAAACCATCTATACTCGCTGCTCTTGCGTCTTCATCTTCATTTAAGAAAAGATCTAGTATGTTGTTAATGTCGTTAGCAAACTGTACGTCCCTAGCAAACTGCCCAACACCTATCTGTGTACCTATTTCTAGTTTTAGTTCTTCAGGTATTGGTTCACCATTCCGCATCATGTTACCTATGCGTCCTGCTGCTAGAAATACTGAGAAAGGAAATGTGTTCTTAGCGTCAATGGTAGTACCACCACCCACGTCAACGTCATACACTCCTAATTTTTTCTCTCTTCTTCCCTGATCATACTGCATAGCTAGTCCTAAAGCAGAACTACCTACAAGCATCTTTGCAAATGCCTCGTTGTTTGTAATGTCAGGATTCTTAGAAAACTGATTTCGTAAAAACTTAACAGTTGTTTCTGGTGCAGCAAATATAGACCACTGATAAGACGTAGCTACAACGTTGTTGAAGAATCTACCAAACGGTAAGACAGTACCTAGCAATGGTACATTAGAGAAAGTCTCAACTAACTTAGCTGCTGTACGTAGTAACTCTGGTTGCTCCTTGGTTGTGTAATCTTTAGCAAACACAGACTTCAGTGTTCCGTCTAATGCACCTTGAAGAGACCTGTCATCTATAACACCATCAGTCAATACAGCTTCTTTCAAAGACATCTTATTGTTGATGCGTAGATACTTGTCTAGCTCTGTCATAAACATCTGTGACTTAGTAAAGCTGTCTTGTATACGCACACCAGTAAGTTGAGAGGATGCTGTTGCGTATGCTTCTAGTGTTTTAAACACAGGATTTTTTGGATTTATATTATAGCGCTCTGCTGTAGCCTCTACACCACCTGCCATAGTCTCAAACAAAGTCTTTTTTACATCTTCATTCTTGTTTAGGAAAGCAAGATATGCATCGTGTGTAGTGTATGGGTCTAACAAGTTACGCATCTTTTGTCCTTGCATAACTGTAAGCACACGTGCCTGTCGAAAGGATTCTTTTGCAGCAGTAGGATTGATTGCAGCTTGACCTAAACCTTTTGTTGTTAAGAACGTAGCATTAAATATATCAGCCATAGTTTGACCTACATAATACTGCGAGAAGCCAGCAACGTTAATCATGGTTGTGGCAGGAGATGAAACAAGCAAGCGTTTCCATACAGACTGTCCATATCTAAGTGGCTCAGACTTTTCTGCTTTTTTCAATTCTCTAGTGACTGCTTCTTTAGCCTCAATATTTTCAAAGGTAGCCGCCATTTTATTACTGGCTGTAACAATAGTAGTGTCTAATGCTTTACGTACTTGAGATGCTACGTTCAGTATAGAACCAGCAGTGCTGATATCTTTAGCTAGTAAATCTCCAAGCTTCACACCTGTCTCAGACAACTCTCCTATTTGTATGCCTGTGTACTTCAACATGTCTTTGTTGATTGAAGCTAGATCTTCTTCTGGTATAAATCTTGCTACGTTTGTAATTACGTCAGATATAGTTTTGTCACGAGTTAGTTTAAAACCCTTATCTTTAAATATTTTTACAAGACCAGACTCACCGTCAGTACCAAACATTATATTCTTAATTAAGTCTGCTGGCATGGTAGCCTCCGTAGCTTCCTTACCACGTTCTACCTTTGCATTCCATTCTGCTACATTCTTTTTGATTGATTCAGCAGCGACTACTGTTTCTTCCTTGTTTAGTATGGGAGAATATTCTTCGATAACATTGTTAGCTACCCTTTCAATAGGGTCACCAGTATCAGCATAACCTGATGCGCCACGAAATTTACCGAAGCCTAGCTGTGCTATACCTGCCACACCACCTAGTAAAGAGGAGAAGCCTGTCTGCATTTTGCTGTATTCTTCTTGCGCTCCTACTTTCAAGTAAGTTCTTTGCTGCATTACATCTTGTGCAGCAGCAGCCATCGCATCAAAACCTACAGTATACTTTAGAGATCTTTTAGCAGCACCAGCAAGTATTTCATTACTCTTATCTTGCATAGCTTTTCTAGCTAATTCTCTTTTACCTTGCTCTGCTGTTTTCTTAGCAACCCTTGCATACAGTTTATCTGTTACTTCTTTTGATGCTCCTTGAGCTATAGCCCTAGAAGCCGCTTCTGAACCTGCTCTTTTACCTGCTTCTTTTGCTGCTTCTTTAGTCGCACCACCCTTTAGTGCCTCTTTACCTGCTGCACGAACAGCCTCCCTGATCATTCGCTTACCTGTCAGAGACACACCACCTGCAGCCAAACGTGATACACCACCAGAGATCAGACCTGCGTAGTTAGTAGGGTCTGTGGCAGTAGCAAATATATAATCTTTTACACCATCAACAGCACCAGCCATGCCGTCATTCATAAAAACATTACCTAGCTGATCATATATCTCATACGCTTTTCTAGCTTTCTCTTTACGCATATCGTCAGCCTTGCCAATGAACCTAACCTCACCAGCAGTAGAAACAGTATTAGCGTTGAAAAATCTCATGTGATCCACAAAGTCTTCTACAAGCTCTTCATCACTTATGTCTTTGTAATCAACTCCTTTACGCTCTATCATGTAGTCACGTATAGGATTAACGTACTGAGTCTTCAGTAAGTCTCTCTTTTTTAAGGTTATACTAGGATCTATATTAAGTTCTTCAGTAACAGGTTTAGGTGTTACAGTTCTGTTACCCGAATTATAGAAGTCTTGTTCTGCTTTAAGTAGCTCATAATAGTCAGCCATTGTTAGTCCTTAATTGTACCATCAGGATTATAATCATCACCAAACAGTTCATCCCATTGTGAAGGTCTTAAGTATTTAGGTACAGGCATTTCGCCTTTCATTATAGATTCAATATCGTCACCACCCATACCAGCACCGAAGAATAAGTTTGAGAACTCTCTAGTTGGTCTAGGCGGTACACCATCTACGATCTCACCCTCGTCATTACGGTAGTATACTTTTCCAAATTTCTTTTTTGTTGCAGATACCTTTTCTTCTTTAGCTTTTGTATCGGCCTTTTCCTTTTCTTTATTTTCCGCTTCTTTTTCGGTAAGGTCACCTCTAGGGTCATCTGAGTCAATGGAGCTTGGCGATTTTGTTTCTCTAATGTTATCTTCAGTTTCATCCTCCTCTTCGATCATGCCATACTGAGTTAGTAAATTATTGTAATACGCATCACCCATTATATCTTTAATTTGTTTTAGGGAAAGTTGGTTATCAAAGAAGCCACCTCCTGCATAAGTATCTGCATATCCCTCAATAATTTTACTTGCTGCTTTTACTTGTAGTGTACGTCTAGCCTTCATTCTTTCTTCATTTCTTTCTTCCAAAGAAGCGCTTGGACCTAGTGCAGCTACACGAGATTTTACGTATGCGTCTGCAACATCACCATCGACTGCATCACTCATTGCTTCTGTAAGATCTGCATTAAATTCCATAGCAAGTTTTGGAGTGTAATTTTCTATGTCTAAGAAAGTCATGGTAGCGTCAGGCATGAGTGATCTGTATTCAGCTTGATTTGCCATCTCATTGATGTCAGCTATAGATAAACCTTGTGAGTATTCTGTTTCTCTTAATTCTTTTTTGACTCTATCTTTATCGCCAAAACCAAATAGCTGTTTTATCAAGTTATCGTCTGTATCAATCTCTGCTTTTTGTGTTATGTTAGCTCCATATGTTTTTTCAGCAAACTCTTGAAGGCTCATGTCCACTAGACTTTGATTTACCGTAGGTATATTTGGCATACTAACTATGGCTTCAATGTCATCAACCCCTAGCTTCTTGATGCCCTTACTATTTGCTGCTTCCTGTAGCTTATCAGCTAGTTCTTTTATACCTGTCATACCAGAAGATATAGCTGCCTTTACCTGCGACTCTGTAGCTCCTAAGTTCATGGCTTTCTTACCATAACTAGCAGCCTCTTGCGCTCTCATTCTTCTGTCAGCTACCAGAGAAGCATTACGTGCAGCAGCTTCTTCCTGTTGCTCTTTGTACTTCTCTGCCTGTTCTTCTCTTTCATCTATGTCTGCAGTAATTGTATTTAGAAAACTTCCTGCAAATGCTTGCCAATCAAAACTCATTACATTTGCCCTTTCGACATTAGTCCTTTAGGTTCACCTTCTGCTGCAGCTTCTTCAACTGGAGCTTCTTCTTCTGCTGCTGGTGTATCCTCCTCAACCAAGTCACTAAGTAACTCTTTTCCAGGATCACCTTCTTCTTTATTATCTTCAAGATACTTCATAGTTAGCATTATGAATTTATCCATCTCTTTCTTTTCAGCTTCTTTTTTGTAGTCCCTATCATCCTCGTCTACCTTAACACCTTGTGCTTCAATAGCTTGTTTTAAAAACTCATGGATGATAGGGCCAACTAGCATAGCTGCATCTACTGAATGCATACCTGTCATTGTACCCTTTGATGTAATGGTTTCAACAATAGGTTTTAATGGCAGTCCTATCTCACACAAGGTAGCAAAGTCATCTATTACTTCTTGGTTTGCTAACTTATTTATGTAGAATTTAGTAATCTCTGTGAGATCAGACATTTGTGCTGGCTGTTCCCAAGGATTATTTCCCGGCTCTCCTGTCAAAGATTGACCTGGAATTGGTTGATCGAAAGGTGTTGCTACTGCCATTTTATTATCCTACTTAGTAAATCCTGCACCAAAGTATAAGCCTACAATAGCTGATACAATGTGTGTATCTAGTGGTGTAATTACAAATCCTTGTGCGTATTGCCACTTAACTACCTCTGGACCTGATCCAAAGATAAAATCAAGAAAGCCTACCTGTATCTCAGTGTAGCCTACGTATACGCCTACTTCAGGATAGAACACAGCAACCAACTTTGGCAACACTATTATAGCAAATACTGCAGATAATGCAATAAGTCTTCTTGTCCATGCAAAGTGTTTATCGTTCTTTCCTGCGTTACGTGCTTCTGCTGCAAAGCTTGCGTTAGCATTGGCACGTTCCATGAGCATCTTATTCTGCTCTTGTCTCATCTTCATGCTCTGTCCCCATATGGACATTACTCCACCTAATACGGTAGAGCCAAGCATTGTTACTAGTTCTAGTGGGAGTCCAAACATTTATTTATCCTAAGTTTTCTTCTTTCATAAATTCTTCTGTTATTGCTTTGGTGTACTTATCTCCCCTAGTACCAAAAGCGTCTGTGCCTACTACTTTTGTAGATAGCCACTCTAGTGCTGCCTCTGCTCCTTGATTGTGTGCATAACCTAATACAGCTAGTTTATTTGCTTCATCCATCTCTCTGTATTTTTTAGAGTTTCTAGTTAACTCACCATGATTAAATTCTGTTAATGCTCTAAAAGCTTTTTCCTGTAGATCTTTATCGCCTCTAAAGTCAGCACGATTTGAAGGATGGTTTAGTTTTTCTCTTTCTTCAGCAGTAAATATACGTTCACCATTTTCATCTCTCATAAATTTTATGGTGTCCTTGGCGTCTTTACCTAGCTGAAATTTACCATCGTATGCATCATTTTTACCACCTGCAACTAGATAAGGATCTCTACCTTTTGCAACTTCACCACCGCTTTCAATCTGTGCAATTATTGGTCTAACAACTTCAAACATACCATCCTGCAAACGTGTTACTTTAGCACTAGGATCTTTACCTTCTTTGTTGTAAAAATTGTTATTCTTTAATGCCTTTTTAGTAGCTGCATCAATAGCTGCACCCTCTTTAGCAGTTATGGGTAGACCTGCTTCTGCTTGAAACTTTCTAAGTTGTCTTGCTGTTCCTTTACCTAAGACACCATCTACCGCTAGTGGTCCTAGAAGTGTTGTATATCCTAAGTCATTTAATCTTTGCTGAACATCTTTTACTGTATCAAAGTCTTTATTAACCATATTTGTTTTTGACATAAGTCCTGTAAGTACTTGAGGTACATCATCGTATCCTTCTATGTTTTCCATGTCAGCACCTAGCTCTGGCTCAAATATTCTTTGATCCATAGGTACACCAGACTGGTAGAACTCACTGTCAGGGTCACTTGTTGTTGGACCTGAGAACTTTGCTGCTGCTTCTTTAGCATCTATAGCTTCATTTATTTTATCTGTTATTTTTAATGTGTCTCCAGCAAAGATAGTATCACCAGTTTTATCTTTTAGGTTATTAATCTTTACCAATTTGTCTACAGTTGTTCCATACTTTCTAGCAATCTGACTTAATGTGTCACCACTTTTTACTTTGTGAGTAAGTTGTGCTGTTTCTGTATTTACAACTGGTTGACTTTCAGGTTCTCCCGGTCCAAACTGCGCTCCTGCTTCCATGATACCTGGTTTTCTAGGTGATGCTGTAGATACTGGTGTATCTTTGTTGCCAGTCAGTAAGGTGTAGTTGCTGCTTACCCCTGTCTGTGGCATTGCTCTTTGATCTCTACCTCTAGGGTCATTTGAATCTACACCCATGCTTGTACCAAAATTAGCTGTTGATGGCATACCAGCTACGGAGTCTTGATTACTTGTTGAAGGTAGGGTAGTTACTACTATAGGCTTTGGTTCAGGAATTACAAACTGAGGCTTGCTATAGAAGTCCATAAGATACATATTGGGTTCTTCTTTAACTGGCTTTGGTTTTGTATTAAAGTCAGGAATAAGATTCACTAGAGTTTGAACAAAGGCTGTATCTAGTTTTTCTGAAATACTACGTTTATCATCTTTATCAAAGATACTAAAGATAGATGTTGTTTTCTTAGTGTCTTTCTTTGTAGAAGTAGAAGGAGCGCCTAAGCCTACACCTGTTTGACCTACGCCTCTAGGATCAGAAGCATCAGGATCTGACTTACTACCACCTTTTTGCTTACCATACTGTGCGTATGATTGATAAATACTTCTAGGATCGTATTCCATTTTAATTCCTTTATTATTAGAGTAGGAGGTCAACAGCTTTGGAGGTAAGCTTACCAACAAAAGAACCAGCAGCAGTTTCAAGTATCTTTGACCCTTTTCCATTTGCATTGATTTTAGCAATAGCAATATTATTACTCTGTTCAGCAGCGTTTTCCCCAGACTGCCACGCCCATGCTAACAGATCTCTTTCCCTTTGTATAGTATTATTATACGCTGTCATAGTTAAATTATTAGCAGCTAGAGCAGCATCACGATTTGCTTGGTTATTTGCAGCATTCTCTGCTGTAGTAATGCTCTGCGCCCACTGAGCGTTAGCCTGTGCTATGACTAATGAGTTTTGAGCATTGAACTGGTCACGTGCATTTTCTTGTGCAGTGTTAAACTCTTCCAAAGCATTTGCTTCACCTGCGTTGAAACGAGCCATAGCGTTGCCTTGCTCTGTATTAAACTGTGAAACCTGTGTAGCCATAGATGCGAAGAACTGATCTGTTTGGTTCTGTGATGTAGCATTAAATTGCTTGGCTGCATTTTCTGCTGCAGTATCACTTAATATAGAGTTTACCTGCTCTTGTGCTTTGAACATGCTCATCTGCTGTTCATTATTTAGATTTTGCATATCTACTTTTAAGAATGCATCAGCTTGTTGCATTGCTGCTTGTTGTCTATTGTTTAAGTTAGCCATGTCCATCTGTGACATAGTAGCAGCATCTGCCATAACTTTAGCTTGTCTATTTGACAGGTTAGCCATGTCTACAGTCTGTGCCATCCTAGCATTTTCTAGTGCTACCTGTTGCTCTGCACTAAAGTTTATGTTGGCTATCTCTGATACACGTGCTGCGTTCTTGACCTTAGCTTGAAACTTCTGATCAAAGTCCATGCCCATAAACTTAGCACGTTGCTCTGCTTTCATCATAGCCATTTGCTGTTTATTAGAAGCATCCATTTGAGCGATGGGCAGTGCTGATTCCATAGCAGCCTGTACAACAGCCATACCTGCCATACTAGATGCGCCTATTCCACGAGCAGCCATCATTGCATTTGCGTTACGCATAGCCCCTGCTGCCCATGCAGGTGTTGCACCACCCTGAAAGTCTTGCATCAAATCATCTAGTTCGTCTTTTACAGAAGCGGCTTCTATTGGTCCTGTACCAAATGTCTGGTCTACTTTTTGCATATCAACAGTAGAACCACCGCCTCCAGCACCACCAAGTATTAATTGGTCTGCAGTTTTTTGCATAGGAGCAGGAGCTTGTACCTGCTGTGCGCCCTGCTGTTGTGCAGCTTGTAACCCTAGAGAGGATGCTTGTGCAGGATTTGCTTGTGCAGCTTGAGCTTGCGCTCCTTGACTAACTGTACCTTGTGCAGCCTGTGACCCAGCTAAAGCTTGATTAACTGCCCCTTGAGATTGTGAAGCCGTTACTTGTGCAGCAGGTGTTGTAGGTGCTGCCTGTGCTGCTGTTGCAGGTGTTGCTGTTGTAGCTGTTGCCTGTGCTGCTGGAGCAGCCTGTCCTGCAGTAGGATCTACTAGAGTATCTGGACCGCCATCGTCTGCTACAGTTTGTGCCTTACTTACAATAGATGTAGGATCTG
>Ga0163109_10003403_pt1 | contig 12172 bp, 13 predicted proteins | sample CRUFie1St13metaG_FD_108704 | JGI IMG/M metagenome (GOLD analysis project Ga0163109, IMG submission 108704) | Marine microbial communities from the Costa Rica Dome - CRUD Field 142mm St13 metaG | ecosystem: Environmental > Aquatic > Marine > Oceanic > Photic zone | place: Costa Rica: the Eastern... | reverse complement strand
TACAAGCTCCGCGGATTGCATCTCTGCGCCTGTGGTTACGTCTGATGAGTTACGTATTTCATTTGAATGCTTTGAATATAAAGGTGAGGTATACTGCGAGCATAAGACTGTGGGAGAATCGGAATGGGTAAATGGTGAGAGTTATTATATGAGCGGTGAGCAGCAGTGCGTGATGTACAAGTCATGTCTTGATGGCGCGAGTGGGCAGTATATGGAGGCGCGAAATGGGGTACAGTGCGAGATGCAAAAGTATTGTGTGCATGTGCCGGCGGAGGAGTACAAAAAGTCAGGTACTACAAACAAAATGATTCCGTCTACTGAAGCGACTGCGGCAATATCAATTCCAGCCACTGGTGTGTGTGAAGAGAAAGTAAATCCAACGGAATTTGGATACTTATTGCAAGCGGGATTCCCCTGTAAAGTGTCTGTACCACATGACGATGGAAGTATTAACTGGACACGATTTGAGTTGTGCATGAACGCTGATGGCGCAGACAAGCAAAGCTGTGTGAAGCAGTGGGCTGGGAGTAACCTCTTAAAACAATGCAATAGTGCAGTTGATTGTGGATACTAGTAATACTTGGATGATGAGACCAACGATATATGGAACAGAAGTAGTAGAGATCTCGTGGAGCGAATCATTTATTGCGTCGCTTTCTAGGTTTTCCCCTGATTGGGTTACAGGAGCACTTTTAACCTTTATTCAGTGGGTTGAGGCGAATATTATGTTGACTATTGGTATTATTGTGGGGTCTATTTTATGGACTTTGTTGCGGATATTTTTGAAGCGAAAGAATCGATCGTATGGTGCTGCAGCTGCAACCGTTCGGCAATTTTCTCAAGCAAAGGGCGCGCTACTGCCGATCGTGTATACGCTCGGAAAACGAAAAAATATGACAACACTGATTGAGGATATCCCATCTTTGTATAAAAATATGCGCACAGGCGCGACAATAAAAGAGGATGTTTCAGACGTTCTTGTGCAGGTGTTAGAGCAAGAATCGATGCAGGAAAACCCAGCAGTAGAGCGGGTTAAGCTAGAGTTGGAAGTGATTAATATAGAGGGAGAAAAAGCGCAAAAACATTATAATAAACGGCGGCGACTGTGGAATCTAATCCTCGCAAATCCCGTAACGCGAATACTTTTTGGGACGCAGAAGCACAGTAAGATAAAGGTCTAATGCTGTTTTCTCCGCCGTGGATGCATACCATTAACCCCGTCGCGTTTGAGGTTTTTGGGTTTGGCGTGCGGTGGTATGGGCTGATGTATCTGGTAAATTTACTCATCGCGGGCGTGATTATATATCATCTTCAACGCCGCGCACTAGATAAACCAATGACGCGAAAAACCTTTGAGGATATCTTGTTTGGTGGGTTTTTATGGGGGATAATCGGTGGACGGATTGGGAATTTTCTTTTCTGGGAAACGGCGACACTATGGCAAAACCCTCTGGAGATATTCCAGGTGTGGAATGGTGGGATGAGTATTCATGGTGGGATCATCGGGACGTGCGTTTTTTTATATTACTGGTCACGGAAGCAAAAATATTCCTTTTTACAGCTAACAGACGTGGCGGTGCTTGGGCTTGCGGTAACGCTGATACTCGGGCGATTCGTGAATTTTATTAACGCAGAACTTGTCGGAAAACCCACTGATGGCAGTTGGGGCGTGATTTTCCCAAATGTTGACAAAACCCCCAGGCACCCGACGCAACTGTACGAATCAATGAAAAATGTGATACTATCTTTCGTGTTATTCGGAGTATCAAAATTACAATCAACATGGCAACGACCCGGTACCATGAGCGGCGTATTCCTCATCGGCTACGGAGTACAGCGCCTCATTATTGAATTTTGGAAAGAGTCATTTTCATCCCTCGTGCTGGGGCTTAACAACAGTCAGTGGCTCTGCGTGATGATGATGCTGCTCGGGATATACATCCTTCTTGCGCGCCCGAAAAAACCCACTATAATCAGTGCGTGAAACAAAAGAATCTCGGATTTACACTGATAGAACTTGTGATGGCGATTGCCGTTTCGGCACTGGTGCTGACGGCGGCGATGACCTCATTTACGAGCTTTCTGCAGACGCGAGTGGATATCCAGCTGCAGCGTCAACTCCAGCATGAGGTAGTCCATGCCATGCAGATTATGACTGATTTTGTGCGGGATATGAGTGTGCAGGAGGTGACAAACGAGGGGTTTACGACGGGGGATTACGAATTTTTGGTGCAGGAGGATATACTGCTGCTGAATAGCCAGCCTCTCTTTTCGCCAATTTTCACGGTGGAGGATGTGACATTTAGTAGCCCCGAGGATATTCACCCACGGCTCGAGTTGTCGTTTACGGTGCGTCACGAGTTACTCGAAAACATACAAGTGCCCGTCACACACACGATTTCTACGCGTACGTATCAGTTTTAATATGCAGACAAAACAAGGCGGTTTCGTGCTGTGGATTGTCATTATTATTGGTGCGGCGCTGCTGTCGATGGGCGCGATGCTGGTGCTGTTGCTAGCAAAAGATACGGATATTACGCGGCGAGCGATTGAGTCGTCGAGGGCCTATTATGCGGCAGAAAGTGGAATTGAACAGGCATTACTGGCGCTGAGTCGAGATAGCGCGGAGGCGGTGTTAGATTTTAATATTGAGGTGAGTAATGGGATTGATGCGACGCTTGATATTAACAACAGACCAGAGATGATGGTGGATGAAGAGATTCTGGTGGAGTTGCCGTCGTACAGAAATTGCGTACGGATGCCGTTTGTGGTGGATGCGGACGTGGACACATTGGTCACAGACAGGCAGTCACCGTTGACGATTATGGCGGAGATTCAAACGGATTCGGGTGGGGCTGGGCGGCTGTATGTCGGGGTGCAGTGTCCGTATGACGCAGATGGTGTGGGGGGGAAAGAGCAGATAACACTGGCGGAGACGCTGGATATTGTGGGGTTTCAGGTGGTGGATTTGATGACGATTTCGGGACTGTATTCGCCGCCGCTGGTGACGGATCCGTCGGAGGTGCTGACGCTGTCGGAGGTGATGAATACGCGGATGGCACAGAGTTTGGACACGTCTGACGCGCAGCAGTGTATCATGACGCTGCAGAACGCAAGCACCGAGCCACTGATGGTGACGCTGACGGGGGACGTGACGCCACACGTAGTTGAGGTTGAATCAGTAGGGCGTGCCGGAAAAGCGCAAAAGCGACTTGGTATTGGGTACCCGCGGCCGACAGAAGCGAATTGCGCGCTGCAAAATAATATCTTTACACAGTAGTTTTATTGTGATAAAATAGTGATATGAAAGTATTACAGTCTTTTGGTTATGGGAAATATTCAGTAGAGCGGGTGGTGTGGCAGCGCAGTAGTACTCCGGAGCAGAGAAATAGCGCTAATGAGCGTGCATTCGAAATGATTGAGGACCCGGCTAATGAGCTCTTTAAAGGCGTTGCAGAGCTTGACTTCCGCAAGGAAAAGAATGAATCGATAGAGAAAAATTCAGAGAGAGTTGCTGAAGCCGCAGAAACAAAAGCGGACTTAAAGGGGCGGATAGAGAGCAAAAAACAAGCCATAAAGCATTATATATCAAAAATAGAAAAAAAAGCGTCTGGCGATGGCGTAACAATTAATATCTCAAAAAAAGATCATGAAAACAATAAGCAGGTAGATGTTTTTGATGGAAAAAACACCACAAGCTACACTGTCTCAGGTATTCGATATAAATATTTATTTTCAAAACATAACCTAGAAAATACACCTAGAAGCCTTACTCAATCGGAATTTATGGCTTCGAGGGAATATGATGAATTTGCTGAAACACTTGGTCATTTAAATCAAGACATGGACGATTTAAATAGTCAACTAAAAGGAAATAACGCTCCAACAAATGATAGGATGAAGGGTTTGTATGCTGCGGTAGGGCAAGAAATGGACGGAGAGCCTTATATGGCTCAATTTAAAACAGCATCAGGACAAACAAGTTTCGTGAAGGTGGGGGACCGTAATACGTTAAATAATTTTGATGAATATGTAATGGAGGGGGTGAATGATGCCGTAGAGGAGAAACAAGAAGGGGATCTTATAGACTTAAATAATGAAAACATTGGTGGTGGTAAATACATCGCTCCTAGCGTTGAAAAAACGGTAAAAGTTAACGACAACGATATGCCTTATACCGTAGAATACCCAGTGCGCCAGTCGTATAAATATCATGTTAATGGAGATGATTATAAGTTAGAGCTAAATAATATGGTGAAAGTGGGTCCAGACTACAAAAATACATTTGATGGTACAAGTACCACACCATATCAATTAGTTAAGCAATATGAGCTTACCGAGGTGGGAGACTATGGTCAAGAAATAGCAACGTATCAAACTTTTAAGAAGATTAACTTTTCGGATAAGCCGAGTTATGATGCGTATATGCAAGCAGAATCAAAAGAACTAGGAAGTGGTAAGATTCCGGAGTATTATGTAGATATAGATGGAATTAACACGCCTGTTCCAAATGTTGAATTTGATTCAGGGTATCTGGATAGATCCGGTGGGTTTGTTCCTGCTGATGGAATTGCGGACGAGATATTGCGTCACATTGAATATGCAGAAAAAAATCTAACTGTAAAGCAAAGGCTGGAGGAGTTAAAAGATCATGAAGATGATAAAGAGTATGCGGATACAAAAAAAGAGAGAAAAGAATGGAACAAAACAAATAAAACACTAATAAAAGAAGCGCGAGAAGCGGAAAAGGCGGAAAGGAATGCACGTAAAGAATTAAAACAGGAAGACAAAGAGAGGCCAGCTACAGAAGCAGTAGTAGAGAGAGTGGATAAAATGCCTCAAACAGCAGAAGATATTGCAAAATATGCAAAAGAAAGTCTTGGAGCGGATATTGTTAAGGAGAAGACGGTGGCAGTGCAGGGGTCAACAAGAACAAGAATAGTAAAAGAAACAAAACTAATAACAGAAGGAGGTTTTGAATGGAATAATATCAAGGCAGGAATTCCAGAGGTATCACATATACCAAGTGTCTCAGATGGTAATTTTATAATAAATATCGGTAAGGCTTTAAGGTATGAGAATGCGAATGGGGACAGAATTGATGATATCCTTCTTGATTCTTACTCGAATCGTTATCCTGATCCAATAAAGGCATTACAGAAATTTTTGGTAGATAATAATACCTATCCTGAAGATAATAATGATTCACAAGTGGACGGCGAATACGGACCAGCAACACAAGAAGCCTTAAAACGATATATGATTCACGAGGAGATAAAAAAGATGAACAAGAATAAATAACATAAAACCCCTGCAACTAAACCAAAAAACCATGATTGACCCCATGGTTTTTCTAAGTATCATACGGGAGATGCTGGGGGAATTACTATTAATCATACAGAAAAAAGCGCACCAGGGAGCGACGGTATTCATGATTATTACTTTCACTCAGCGGCTTTTTGCGCGCAAAACGCAAGTTTTTACTTATTTACTACCAATATATCATGGAAATTACAACCATTTTGCTCGCCATCGGCGGGATTATCGTGGGATTTTTAGCAGGTTTTGGGGTTTTTCGCCCGAAAGCAAAACTCATCGAAGAATCAGCGCGGCGTGAGGCTGACCGAATCACCAAAAGCGCCGAAAAGGAGTCAGCGCGGATTACCAAAGACTCGGAGAAGCGCGCTGAAAAAAGCCGTAAACGCGTAGAGGCAGAGGAAAACAAATCTCTTGCGCGGATTGAAAAAAAAGAAGCAGAAGCAGAAACGCGCATCGAAAAACAAGAACTGCAACTCGAGAAAAGGCTCGAAAAAGCAGATAAACAGCGAGAAAAGTATGAGCAGTCAGCCGAGGAATTTGAGGAGAAAAAAGAAGAACTAGAGGAGTTGATTGGGCAAGAGATGGAGAAGCTAAGCAAGATCGCGGGACTCAGTAAAGAGGAGGCGGAGAAACAACTCTTTGCGCGGGTGGAAAAAGAAGCCGACGATGCGCTGGCGAAAACCCTTAAAAAGAAAGTGGAGATGATGAAGTCAAACGCTGAAGAAGAAGCTGAGGAGGTGCTAGTGCAGGCGATTCAGCGGTATAGCAGCAAGGTAACGAGCGAAAGCACGACAAGCATGGTGAAGCTTGAGAGCGACGACATGAAAGGGCGGATCATCGGGCGGGAGGGGCGCAATATTGCGTCGTTTGAGCGGATTACGGGGGTGGACGTCATCATCGACGACACGCCAGGCTACGTGACGATTTCGTCGTTTGATATGTATCGGCGGTATATCGCGAAGTTGACGCTCGAGGAAATGTTGAAAGACGGGCGGATTAACCCGTCGAAAATCGAGGCGGCGATGGAAAAGGCCGAGGCTGAGGGCGAGAAGCTGCTGATTAAACTGGGGAAGAAGGCAGAGGATGAATTGGAGATTTCTGGGACGTTTCCGGAGGGGATTTTAAAACTGGTAGGGAAGCTACGATTCAGAACGAGTTATGGGCAAAACGTCCTGCGGCACAGTGTTGAGGTTGCGTGGCTTGGGTGGAATCTGGGGCAGCAAATTAGCGGCGCGGATCCGATGATCCTCCGAAAAGCAGGACTGGTGCACGACATCGGGAAGGCGATTTCACATGAAGTAGAAGGCGGACACGCACTCGTGGGACGGGATATCCTGCAGCAATTCGGGGTGGATAAAGCCATTATTCAGGCAATGCAGAGTCATCATGAAGACGTACCATACGAAACGGTGGAGTCGCGAGTATTACAAGCCGCGGATGCAATTTCTGCCGCTCGTCCAGGGGCGCGTCGAGAAACACTCGAGAAATACATTAAACGATTGAAGCAACTCGAGGCGATTTCTGGATCATTTCCGGGGGTAAAAAAAGCGTACGCACTGCAAGCTGGGCGAGAGGTGCGCGTGTTTGTGAATGCCGCGAAGGTAAGCGACGGGCAGGCTGAGAAGCTGAGTTTTGAGGTTGCGCGGAAGATCGAAGCCGAGTGTCAGTACCCAGGAGAAGTGCGCGTGCATGTGATTCGTGAGCGGCGATTTACGGATACGGCGCGGTAGGGTTTATATTAGTTTGTATTTTGCCACTTTTTCTGCTTCTGTATCCAAGGAGAAGAGTATCGCAAGGGATAGAAATTTATACTCTGTTAATCGGCTTTGTTTGCAATATCGGTTTTTTATTTGTGGGACCAGTTTAATAGGTTTTTAGTGTTTTGTCAGCTAGTCTTTAACCTTATTCATATATCGAACAATAAAGCGTAATGTACGACTCTTGTATCCCAGAGATATTTCCACCACTTGGACGTTTTTCGCGGATTATTTCGTATAATGCGCCCTCAAACTCTAGCAGATCTAGTGACGGATCTAGTATCATCGCCACAGTGTTATGGTAATATGGAACGTAAAATTTTGCATCAACACCTCGTTTTTTGTGTGTATTTCCAATGCTGGAATTAGTAAAATTATTCCGCATAATATCATTTGAAATCTGCACCCGACGACATGGAACGCCGCTATATAAAAGAGTTCTCGGCGTTGTATATTCGCTAGACCCCGCAACAAGCGTTGGCGCACCCCGCCGATAAATATCCATGCTTGTGCCCGCCATCAAAATTGTTTGCAATACTATAGGAAAAACCATGAAAAAATAAATTAAAGAGGAAGTGTAAAATTGCTATACCGCTGAAGAATTTGCAATACCAGGGTACCATCTGAGCCATTATTTTTCAGCCAAGAGTTCGTTATGCCGCCCCCAAAACTTCCACTAGAACTGCTTGATCCGCTACCTTTTTTATATGAAAAATCATCTAAATGAATACTGTCCCCTGCGTCCATCCACGATGCAGGACTACCTCCGAAACCACCAGGAGCCCCACCACTAATTGGCGAAAAACTACTAATGTAAAACATATTGGTGATCTTAATCGTACACAAATGAATGTCATACGGCACGATACCTATATAACTTTTGGGTTCGGCGTTTTGAATAATTACGTCCGTGCTGGTGGTTGGATTACTACTTAGAAAAATAACAAATTGCCCTACGGAAACTAAAGCTCCAAAGACCGTTCCGCTGCTGCTGATTTCACTCCAGCCATATTTCACCATCGGATTTGGCGGTGGTGTACTGGGGTTCCATGATCCTAAATTCACCGTTTTATATTGGTCATATGTCCGCGGAAATATTCGAGATTCTTCGCAATTCGTTTCTTGTGACGGATAAAAACCCACCAAACTGTCGATCATGTTTTCGGCTGCACAAATCATCTGTGACTTCTCGCTTGTAGTTAAGTTACTAGCACTAATGTTTGGATACGCCGCGTCGAGCTGAGTAACAGTGGCATAGGTTGGCGTGGGCGTAGTGGCGATTACGGTCATAAGTTGAGGGGTTACGCCACCATTATATGTATCAGAACATGAATAATATATAAAATCCCTTTGAGTACTTACTTTTTGTGGTTTCGATTAATATTTTTATATCTCTATCAGAATCCTATCATTGGTGACTCATGACTAGGATATAGAAAAAATAAACACTAATTCGTATAACTCATATCTGATTAAATAATTACAATTTGTTAAATCGCTTATTGGTAGTTTGTATTTCTGTATAGAATCTCTTCTTATTTGGGATCAAATTCCGTTTAATTATATATTACTCTGAGCCCATAAAAATTTGCAATGCGCTAATAATTGGGGATGTACCAGTAATAATGCGGTTTAGGCGGCTGTGATTTATGGGGGGCAAGGGTCTTAAATTTACTTTGGTAACACGTTATCATACGCGCACCACTCTGGGTCATCCCCCTCGGCCGGAATGAGAACGCTGATTTTGTCGCCCACTTCCGTGTCAAAATTCGCCCGCATAAACGTCACCGAAGCGTATAGGATTTTATACGCGCCGTCATCGGTTAGGATTTTATATTGATTGCCATCCAGGATGAGATCGCCCACCACAATTCGCCGCGGCACTTCCTCAAGGATTTTGTAAACATACGCACCGTCGGGCTTAATTGAGAGCTTTAATTTATCAAACTGTACCAGTTTTGATTTGCTCGCGTAGTTGGCGGGAACTGGAAATCGCTGCCCCTCGCCCGTCGTCATCCCCTCCCCGTCAAACACCCCCACGTAACTATTTTCGTCCACGTCAGACACGATGTCTTTTGCTATTACTTGCTCCGACGAAATCCCATCAGTGCTTTGCCCTTCTATCTCACTCAGGTAGCTTTCCGCCGCGGTAATATTGTCTTTTGCCCGTTTAATCGATTTTTTAATTTCTTGGAATAACTGCTCAGCTTTCATGCGTTTTTGTTTATGTATCGACTCAGTATATCAAACATTATCAATAAGTTCAAGTACCCCAATAAGTATAATACTAGCGATTTCACCCACTGATGTATGCACCCTTATGACGCGATTACCTATGACGGACGACGGATTCAAAGCACTTGCGACCAGTCGATGAATGTGCCGGATGATTGTATTTCCAGCACGCATGTATCGGATATTTCCTTGCAGGATGACCAAAGTTTTTATATCCGCGTCACAAAGTTTGACCCGCATTTTGTGAGTACCATGGGGGATGATGTGCCGTACCCTTGCGCGCATGGAGGCCTGACGGGTATTGGTTCGCGGAAGTTTCGGACAGTGGTGGTGGAGGGGGTTATTATTGCGAAAGACCCCGCCGGACGAGAGAAGGGGATTCGGCATTTGCACCACGCATGGAGATCGGAATCCACACCGAATTTTATGCATCGTGGGGACTTTATGCTCCAGTGGCAGACGCATGAAACTGACGCCAATGGAAAACCTATGACGCTTTTTACGCGAGCAAAAGTTCTGAATTATAAACCAAAAATTGAACTGACGAAGGGCTTTTGCGGCATTACGCCGTGGTCGGTGGAGCTACAGTGTGCGGATCCGAATATCTGTATTCTGCCAGATCCAAGTGCTGACAAAACAATTATTCATGAAGGATTCATTGGTGGGATTGATCTTTTGAGTGGGGAGGGTCACAGAATGGCGCAATTTTCGGATGTGTGGAATCCGCTGGAGCTAATGAGCACGGATATCGGAGACAGTTGTCAGCATGACGCACGGTCACCTATCCGCATCCGCATTACGGTCGACAGTGCGTGGCAGTCCCCGCAGGAATTTCCGCCACATGCTTCAGGGTACTCGCATGGCGTTGCGGTGGGGAGTTTTATCACTTTTGCGCACGTGGAGTCAGGGCAATTTATGCAGCTGAATTATGATATGACGGCGACAGATGAGATAATAATAGACGGAAACTCAGGCGAAATATTTGTAAATGGCGTACTACGGATGGATCTTTTGAGTCCCATTTCTACTGGTTTTCCGAGTATTGGCAGTGGCAATAATACGCTCGTACTCGCAGACAGCACCCACTTTCGCGACCACGGGCAAGCACTGATTGGTGAAATGGAATACTTTCTGGTGTGGTAATTTGCTATTTTCTCTCTCTTTTTTATAGTGATAGCATGTTGAAGCTTACAAATATTACGGCAAAGTTAGATAAAAAAATTATCCTTCAAGGGGTAAACTTGTCTGTGAATACGGGTGAAGTACATGTATTACTGGGGCCCAATGGAAGCGGAAAAAGTACGCTCGGGCGAGTGATTTTAGGGGATGATCGATATGAGTCTGAGGGCGAAATTGTAATTAATGGCGAGGATATGTCAGATGCTGAGCCAGACGAAAGAGCGCGGGCAGGGTATTTTTTAGCGTTTCAAACGCCGCCAGAACTGGATGGTGTGAGCGCAAAAGAGTTGCTCATCGCCGCGAAAAAGGCACAAAATGACGGTGAGGTGGTGAGTCATTTTAAGTTTCAAAAAAAGCTTTCGGCGCAGGTTTCGGCTATGGGACTGGCGGAGGAATTTGTGGATAGACCAGTAAACAAGGGGGCTAGTGGCGGTGAGCGGCGGAAGATGGAGATGGTGCAGCTGCTCACGACTTCGGCGACCGTGGCGTTTTTGGATGAGATTGACAGTGGGATTGATGTGGACGCGATGCAGGCGATTGCGAAGGGGATTCAGGAGTTTTTGGCGCGTGGGAATACGTCGGTGATTATTGTGAGTCATACCGAAAAGCTGCTGGAAATGCTGCCGGTGACGCATGTGCATGTGCTGTCAAAAGGGGAGATTGTTCACACGGGCGGGGCGGAGGTGATTGACACGGTGCATAAAAATGGCTTTGCGGCGTACATGAAAACAGCGGGACTTTCGGTAATTCAATAGATGTTTGTGAAGCTATAACTGCCATAAACCATTTTCTGTGCCCCCTTGGATATATATCGCAAATGTACCTTTTCCGGGGATTTTTATTGGACGCATGGCGATTTTTGCTCCCTCATTTTCCATGTTTTTCACAGCTTTGTTGATGTCCTCCACCAGCCAATAGGGACGAATGATCGGCGTCTCGGTGTCCCTCAAAGGCCGTCGTATACCGACAATACTCTCATCGTTCAGAGTACATGTTCTCGCTCCACCAAGCATTTCATCGGGCTCACTGAACGACGCATTATGCACGGCTTCGTACTGCTTACAAAGCGCATCAACCGCTGGAGAAACAATTTCCAAATAGTGTAATTTCATTTTTTAAAACTTCTTTTGTTTCATCCTATCAATAAACAACACGCCATTGAGGTGGTCAAGCTCATGCAGAAATATCCTGGCGTCCCACCCACTCAGCTTCTTCTCACTCCAATTTCCGTCCACCGTTTGCCACTTGGCCACGACTTTTGACGGCCTGCGTACATTCCCAAATTGATTCGGCAGCGATAAACACCCCTCCTCCATCGTCACCAGATCATCACTCATAGACACAATTTCTGGATTTACCATTACTACAATTTTACTCTTTTTTCCTTTCTCCCGTACACCAAATGTCACCAACATCACCCGCTTTGTGACCCCAATTTGTGGCGCGGCAATACCAATACCAATCTGCCCATACTCGTTTTTATTCGTCATCGTATCCCGCAGATCCTCTACCAAGTTCTTCAAATCACCGTCAAACTTCGTCACCGCGTCGCACACCGTCCGCAGCACAGGTGTATTTTTCCCAGTCACAAGAGGTTTTTGCATTTATTCAGTATTAGGATTTGTCGTGTCTTTTATTATTTCACCTCCTTCAATCACGATCTCACCTGGCGTCTCGTTTCC
>Ga0163109_10003402_pt1 | contig 12173 bp, 10 predicted proteins | sample CRUFie1St13metaG_FD_108704 | JGI IMG/M metagenome (GOLD analysis project Ga0163109, IMG submission 108704) | Marine microbial communities from the Costa Rica Dome - CRUD Field 142mm St13 metaG | ecosystem: Environmental > Aquatic > Marine > Oceanic > Photic zone | place: Costa Rica: the Eastern... | reverse complement strand
CAAACACATAGAGCATTAAGTTTAATACTCTACTTTACACCTGACTGGGACGAAGCATGGCATGGCGATTTACAGTTTTGGGATTTTGACAAAACAAAAAAAGTTGTTAGTTACCCACCTAAAATGGGCAATGTTGTAGTTTGGAAATATCACAAACGTGGATTCCATGGCCACCCAAATCCAATAGAATGCCCAGAGGATAAGTTTAGAGTTGGCTTTAGAACATTCTATTATATTTCTGATAGTAAACACGATTGGAGAGATCCACCGCACAAAAGTTTATATTGGTATGACAAAGAAAAGAATCAACCATATCACTTAGAAAACGAGTACGGACACGGCAAACTAAAAGACGATGAGTGATTATAAATACAGCGGCCCACTTAACGGTGGGTACGCAATTCAGGACCCGCAGATTACATGGGAAATACGAGACTTCTGCGAAAGTACATACGAGTGGCATGATTTCTTTGCCGCTGATGGCGTCACTGATCATCGCGAAAAGTTTCTTACAACATTTAATAGATGGATTAGAAAAAGCAAACTTAATGTTTTAAAAGGCTTAGATGCTTTTCCTTATGCTACACAAACAAATGGAACAAGTGAAGCATTTCAAATGTTCTTACAACGACACAACAAGAAACATTTTAAATTTTTTAGAGGCGACTTTATGATGCACAAAGTTGCTAGTAATAATATGGATGCTAAGTGGGAATGGATTTACAATTACGGGCAGATTACAAAAGGTGATGCTGTTATTGTAAGTTGCCCATTTAGTGATACTGGTACTATTCCATACGAATTTAATATGATGTTAGAATGGTGTTCTGAAAATTATGTTCCTGTGTTAGTAGATATGGCGTATTTTGGTATGTGCTATGGCATAAATGTAAACTTAGATTATCCTTGCGTAGAGGAAGTAACATTTAGTCTAGGTAAAACATTTCCAATAATTGGTGCTAGGGCAGGTATGCGTCTACAAAGAAAAGAAGTAGATGACGCCGTTTTCTTTGCAAATCAGCACGGAATAGTAAATAACTTTGGTGCCATGATAGGCGAACATGCTATGAACTGTTGGGGACCAGACTACATAGCAGAAAAGTATATGAAAGCACAATTAATTGTATGTAACAAATTAGAACTTAAACCTACCAACTGTGTAATTTTTGGTTTAAGTAATAAAGTAGATGACATGAAGTTTAATAGAGGAAACGATTTAACAAGACTTTGTATATCAAAGTTATTAGTAGAGGAAAATGAGCGAACCTAGATATTGTAGTTTGCTGTGGACACATCTCAGCAATGAACCAGGTGGAACTTTACGAAGTTGCTGTATTGCTCGTGAAAGAATTTCGCGATCAGATGGTTCAGACTACACACTAGGGGAAGATTCTATAAAAGATATATTCCACAGTGAATATATGAAAAACTTAAGGCAAGAAATTCGCGAAGGCAAAACACCAGAAAATTGTGCTACATGTTGGATTGATGAAGACAATGGTAAAGAGTCTAAGCGACAATTATATAATGGTTACGCAGAATGGAGATACCCAGATGGAATAGATTACGAGGCTGAACCCGACATGCCGCGGGATTATCAACTTATTTTAGGAAACGCCTGTAATTTGAAATGTAGAACTTGTAACGCAAATTACAGCAGTAAATGGAGAAAAGAATCAATAGACAGAAAAATAAAATTTTGGGAGCCACCTTCTAAAATCGACCTTAATGATTTAGATAATTCTAAGTTTTGGCTTGACTTAGAAGAGTGGTTACCACACGTTAAAGTTTTAGAAATAATGGGAGGCGAACCTTTTTATATGAAAGAGTTTCGTAAACTCATTGATAAGTTAGTCGATATGGGAGTAAGCAAAAATATAATGGTTACACTTAGCACTAACGGAACACACTACAATGATACGTTAATAGATAAAATTGTAGGCAACTTTGAGAACTTAGGTTTCAATATAAGTTTAGATGGTGTAGGTGATAAGTTCGATTACCTACGTCATGGTGATAACTGGGAAAGTAATGTATCAGGAAATTTAGATAAATTTTACAAATTACACACAGAAAATGATCATGTAAATATTAATATTACACATACTGTTAGTGTGTGGAACTTTTTCTACTTGCGTGAGTTTCATCTTTACTTTGAAACACATTATCCTGAATTTATGATTTGGAATAATACAGTACATTTTCCAGAATGGTGTGAGGCAAACGTTGTGCCAAATACAAGTAAAAATTTAATTATCGACAAAGTGTGTAATCCAGAGAAATATGGACTACCTGCTTGGAGTAAAGAAAAATACGATAAAGATATTAAACCACTTGTAGAGCATACCGCTACTGAAAGTAAAGAAGAGCATTGGCAAAAATTTATAGAGCAAGTCAATGCTGGAGATGTATATCGCAAAGAAAGTTTTGCTGAAACATTCAGCGAGTTACATGATATACTAAAAGGAGATATGGTAAGTATATATGGCAATTAATAAAAAGAAACCACCTAAGTTGGGTGACAAAATAGAGCATACTTGTAGACTCAACGGAAGATTTGAAGGCGTTGTAGTAGAAATACTTGCTCAACAATTTATCTATAAAACAGACAACGGTCATGATCGTTTTTGTTTATTTAGGGAAGATTGGAATAAATTAAATGATAATTAAATTTTTAAAAAAGTTAAAAAACTGGGTAGACCCAAATTACTGGGCAGATCAAATTGGCGAAAAGTCTGGTGCTTATGATAAAGCAAGAAATAGCAAATTAAGACAATGGGTAGACAGTTTAGAAGGTTGGCATTGGTGGGCATGGCAATTAGGCCCATGTCTATTAGTATTCATATTATTAGAGTTGGGTTTAAATCAACTTGGTATGACAATGTTACCATGGAGATAATATGAGTAGTACCTACTGCCCATTACCGTTTACGCATTTAGCAACACACCCCCATGGTGGGTGTACACTTTGCTGTATAAGTGATCATAAAAATGGAGCAAGTAGGAGTAAAAATTATAAGGAGAATGGCGGGACCGAGTGGTTGGATTTAAATAATCATAGTGTAGATGACATTTATAATTCTGACTACTTCAAAGAAGTTAGACTACAAATGTTGAACAACGAGGAACCTGCCGCATGTACGAGGTGTTATGATGAAGAAAGAAAAGGTATTACCAGTAAACGGCAGTCCGAGGCCGAAGTTTTTAAACACTTCGACTCGATACGAGCAAGAGAACTTACTGGAGAAGATGGGCACATTGATTTGGATATTCGTTTTGTTGAGTTGCGGCTTGGTAATTTGTGTAATGTCAGGTGTCGTACTTGTAATCCAGCAAGTAGTTCTCAGTGGAGAAATGATTATAAGAAAATTGAAGCAAGCCTGGATTTCGTTACGAAATATGGTAACATAGACAAAGATGAATATAAGTGGCCAGAACAAGATAACTTTTGGGAAGACTTATTTGATTCCGCACCTAATTTAGAATTAGTATATATCAATGGCGGCGAGCCAACACTAATTAAAAAGCATTGGGAATATTTAGAAAAATTAATTGCGGCCGATAGAGCAAAGAATATGACTCTATGGTACAATATAAACATGACAAACTTACCAGAAAAAACATTTGATATTTGGAAACAGTTTGGCAAAATAATGGTTAGTGCTAGTATAGATGACTTAGATGAACGTAACCATTATATTAGACATCCAAGTAAATGGGAGGATGTCACAAACCACTTACAACAAATTATGGCAGAGGATTGGATTGAAACCAGTATATGTCAAACTGTAAGTGCGTACAATTATGCTTACCTCGGAGAATTTCACAAGTGGGCAACTAAAGAGTTAGGCTTACATGTACATTTAAATTATGTGTATGATCCTAAATTTCTAAGTCCTAAAATAATTCATCCAGAAGCAAGAACACAAATACACTCACAGTTTAGAAAAGACTTTGGTAACCATCATGCCCTCGGAAATTTATTGTCTATGTTTGACAATGACGAGTGGGACGAAGACAGTTGGAAGAAGTTTAAAGTCTACAATGACAGACTCGATCTAATTAGAAATCAGGACTGGAGAGAAGTGTTTCCTAAATTAGTCGAGTTGTGTAATGAGTGATTTAAGAGTTACCTATTTTAACAAAACAGATGAAAGAGTTGTAAATGATGTATACAACTTTTATGCCGATCTTAATAATTGGTGTAGCAACCCAGCCATCATAGAAGAAAAAATTTTTAATGGTGACCTACACTCAGGAATGAATTATAGTGTATCTACTAATATTGGCGTTCCTCATATGGCACATTTCTTTTCAAGTTTAGATGTTAGAAAAACATCTGCTTGGTCAAAATATAATTACATAGTTAAAGAAATAAACAATTTTAATGATCCTATAAATGCAGATGTGCTAATTCTTCATATAGATATTTTAATCTTTCTATCAGACGAAGAAGTAGAAAAAATTCTAAGTTCAAATGCTAAAATATTAATAGATGGAGCCTTTGAGGCTTTTGTATTTCCTTATTATTATCCTATACTGAAGATATTTGTAGATAAGTATCAACCACAGCAAGAATTGTATTTTGTAGTAGGAACTACCAAGATTAATAATAACAATGAGTTAGAAAATGCTTTTAAAAAATATACAGGTGTAAATCTAATACACTATGATTACTTTAGAGTAAACGAAGCAATCGTTGGAAGTTCAGGATTAACTGAGCATCATATGGACAATCCTTTAATTACAAATTTTGTTACAGAGGATTTGATAAAAGAAAACTTCTACAGTGAAAAAACAAAAGACTTTTTATGTTTAAATAATAGACCTAGATTCCATAGAATGGCCCTTATAGAGAAAATAAAAGAACTAGGTATGCTAGATAAAAATTATGTTTCTAGAAGATGGCAATGGCCTGCTAAGAAGCATATCGTACAACCGCTTATAAGTGAACTTTATTTTGAAGATCAACACTCTGATAGAATGTTAAACGAACTAAAAATTTTTAATGAAACACCAGAAAGTTTATTAAAAAAACTTAAACAATATCCAAATCAAATCTTGATTAAAGACTTGGAAGAAAATGTAAAAGTAAATCCTGATAAAGACAACGCCCCTGATGTGCTAGACGATAGAAGTTATTCAAATACTGTGTATAAAAATTCATACTATACTATAGCGGTAGAAACATATTTTGAAAGTTCCTTTATAGATGGGTATCCAAAAGTATTGTTTGATTTTGATTACACTCCGGCAAGAACGTTTTTAACAGAAAAAGTATACAAACCTATACAGTTTGGCCATATGTTTATTCCATTTGGCATGAAGGGTACAATGAAAGCATTAGAAAAATTAGGTTATGAAAACTTTCATGAAGAGTTCAATTGTGATTACACATACGATTTGCATGAAGATGATTCTGTTAGATATAGCACATTTATAAGCATAATACAAAATTTTGACAAGACAAGAATTACAGAAAAAACATTGGACAAGATTTTAAATAACTATAGATTGTTTTATAGTAAAAAAGATATTTACAAATCGCTTGATGATTTTTACACAGAATTTTTAGGAAAAGAATGAAAGATAAATTAAAAATTATTTCAATAGGTAAAAGTGCTTTAGTCAATTACTACCAAAATAATAAGGATGACTTATACGCACCAACACATATTTTTCCTAATATAGACCCGCCACCAGACGCTCATTTTAAAGAATATAAAAACTGGTCTTCTGATGAAGCACTTTATAAAGAACATTGGGATATGCCATATATGGTAAACCAATTAGAAAATCAAGACCATGTACATCAATTACAACGTGATAACGATAATATTAATCATTTTGGCACATTACTTAATAAGGATGTAACCATAGAATATTTACATAATCAAGACGATGTAAAAAATATTGGAAATATTATTATTAAGGCAAAACAGGAATATAATAATGTTTTAATTTTTGTACATAGACTTCACAGTTACATTGTGCCTTATCACATGTGGAAAGCAGTTAAAGATAATAATATTAATATATGTGTAGATAATGCTTTCGAGGCCGAATCTTATAGTTTACACAGACTCTTCTTTTGGCTACATTCGTTGTTTGGCAGTTTAAATTTTGTAAAGTACATTTATGCCGCACACGACATTGCTTTTATGCAATCAGGCAAGTACTCTAGAAAAAACTTATTTAAAGATCAATTTGGTATTGATTTTGTAAATGTCGAATTTTTTATGTTACACGAATTACAGGGAAATAAGACAAGTGCTGATAATAACGAACGAGACAAATTAATTTACGATAATTTTGATTCAGAACTTTTTTATAAAAATGATAAGCCTAAAAAGTTTTTGTGTCTTAACAATTATATGAAAGATCATAGAATCTATATTGTAAATTACTTAGACAAACATGGCTTACTAGACAAAGGTATTGTAAGTGCTAGATTTGCCTTAGATGAAAATAAACCATTCTTTAATCATGGAATAAATGATTTTAGCAAGTATGACGATATGCATGCCATCATAGGTCAAAAGTTTATGAGTAAGTTTCATCCGGAAGACTACGACAGATTAAAAGAAACGTTGCCGTTAATTGTAGATAATGATCTAATAGATAATAGGCATGCTGTAAATCCTGACATGTTTAATAACGAAGATTCTAATCAATACGAATTTCGCGACAGATGGGTTAGATGGGAATGGTATGCTAACACTGAATTTACTATAGCAAACGAAAGTTCTTTTGATCCAGATCTAATATCTCAAGAAGGAATATTTAGGCAGTATATACCTCATCATGCTGATACAATTTATTACGACACAGACAAACCTAATGACGTTGGATTTCTCACAGAAAAAACATTTAAGCCATTAATGTATGGACACCCATTTGTGTTAGTAACACACCCAGGTGCTTTAGAAAGATTGCGTAGGTTAGGGTTTGAAACTTATCCTGAGTGGTTTGATGAACAATACGACGATATAGGCGACTCAGCAGAACGTATTAAGTACATAACACAAAAAACAATACACAAAGCATGTACTCAAGAATTAGATATTAATATTATTAAAGATAAATTAGAGTATAACAGACAGCACTTTTTTAGTATAGATAACGCAATAAGTATATTCAATAATCTGTTTGATGACCTTCTAAAACGCGATAAATAGTATTATGAACGACTACAAGAAAACACAGAAAGAACTCACAGAACTTAATCATGACGGAAACGAGAATCGTAGTAGATACGGTGAAGACGAGTCCGAAGAAACAAAATTATCTGAAAAAGAAAAGATTATAAAAAAACGTTTGGAAGAATTAAGAAAACGTGATCCTTTCATTTACAGATAATTTATGAGAATATTAGGTTTAAGTTTTCAATTTCATGATGCGGCCGCTACAGTAATAGAAGACGGCGAAATTCTCTATGCATCGCATTCCGAAAGATACAGCAAAGAAAAAAATGATCCTTTCCTAAATCATGAGATGATTGCTGACTGTTTAAAATTTGGAAAGCCTGATGTAATTGCTTTACATGAAAAATCCTGGGCAAAAAAATTAAGAAATATTTATGCTGGTAATTGGAGAGCACTTACGGAGCATACTATGGAACGTTGGATTAAAGAATTTTTCCCGGAGTTGGCAGGCATTCCTATAAAAAGTTATTGGCATCACGAAACTCATGCCGCCGCTGGTGTGCTTACTAGTAAATTTGATAATTGTGCCGTAATGGTAATAGACGCGATAGGAGAATTTGATACTGCTAGTATTTGGCACTGGAAAGAAGGAACACTTAAAAAAGTTCATAGTGTAAAATTTCCAAGTAGTTTAGGATTATTTTATAGTGCCATGACTGCTCATGTAGGATTAAAGCCTATGGAAGATGAGTATGTTTTAATGGGCATGGCCGCTTATGGTAAGCCTATTTACCAAGTAGCAATGGAAGAAGAGTTTTTTGTAGACTCTAACTGTGAAGAGCCTGGAAGATCTGTAGCAATGAAAAAGAATTTACAAAAAGGATTACCAAAATCATATTTAGGCAGAGATCGGTGTGCTTTATTAGACCAGTGGGGACATCATAGTTTAGATTATGATATTGCCGCAAGTGCTCAAGCAGTTGTAGAGAAAAGAATAGTTGAATATGCCAGACACGCATTAATAAAAACAAAAAGCGATAATCTTGTTTTTATGGGTGGTGTTGCTTTAAATTGTGTTGCTAACAGTAAATTATTTGCTTTGTTTAGTAATATACACATTATGCCTAATCCAGGAGATGCTGGTAGCAGTTTAGGTGCCGCGGCATTACATTATTACAATCAAACAGGCAAAAAAATAAATTGGACTGGTGCGTATCTTGGAAATAATATTGAGGGCACTTATCCAATTAAAAAATCATTAAAAAGTTTACTTGCTGGAGAGATTTTTGGAATAGCAAATGGGAAAGCAGAATTTGGTCCTAGGGCATTAGGTAATAGAACATTATGTGCTGATCCAAGAGGAGATAAAATTAAAGATGCTGTGAATAAAATTAAACGCAGACAAGAATTTAGACCATTTGCTCCTATAATTTTACAAGAACATGTTCACGATTATTTTGATATGCCAGGTCATGTAAGTGATGCTCCATATATGCAATATGTTGCTAAATGTAAAAAGCCTAAAGAGTTTCCTGCCATTGTACACGCAGACGGAACAAGTAGAGTGCAAACAGTTAATATGAATCAACATCCGGACTTATATAAATTAATGACACAGTTTTATAAAGAGACAGGTTGTCCTATGGTATTAAATACAAGTTTAAATATTAAAGGCATGCCAATAGTAAATGATGAGAAAGACGCATATGACTTTGAGGAAAAATACAACGTCCCAGTCTACACTACAGACGATTAAGAAAAAGTTACAAGGTAAGTGTATAGAGTGTGGCGGCACTTTACCCGATCATATAGGTATCTGCCCTGTGTGGGGTGAAGAAATAGAAAGTAAATATAATAATATAGATAATCAAGTTAGACATATTAGAACTATTATAGATGATGTAATAGATAAAAATACAATAGGTTTTGAACAAGATGTATGATATTTTTTACATAGGAGATAATGAAGGTATTAAGGATAATTATCCTTTTGCTAAACAGATTTCGGATGATAGCAATATAAATCCTAAGACATCTTTTTATTGGCTTATAGAACCTAATACTGAAATTATAGACTTTGAAGTTTTGGAATTTACTCCTAGCAATTATGACAGACAATACGAGCATGTGTGGAAATGGAATAATAATAATTATGGCGGTGTAAGATTATTACCTAAAAAAGGTTCCAAAGGTGTAAAAGAAATAAATCAAGTTGTATGTAAGAAAAAGTTTGATATTTTAAATAGTTCAGAACCAAGCAATTATTTTGAAGAGCACCCATACGCAACACATGTATGGTGTGTTGATCCTGAATATAAATTAACAGAGAATATAGATTGGGCACCTGATAATTTTGAACCTACATTTATTCATAGTTTTCATCTACGTGGACAATTAGAGCATAAGTATCCTGACGAAGAAGGTGGTATAAAATTATATCCAAAAGAATGGAAGGAGGCAGATACAAAGTATCATTCATTTTTAGATGCTAATGTAACATATCCTATTTTATATGTAAAGAATGTAGACGAGTATGCTGAAAGAGATATACTAGATGATGATTATGTTTGGTTAGTTGATTACGAACACAAAACAAATGTAAAAACATTTGACTGGGTGCCAAGTCCTTTTGAAGAAAACATGATACATTGTTTTCGTATGCCGTATCAACTCACAGAAAAGTATCCAATGGCAATGGGTGGTATAAGGCTAGTGCCTAAAAATTGGCGTAGAGAAATATCACCTGCCGGAATATATACAGAAACAGAAATAAAAATACATCCTGCTTGTCCTATTGAAGACGAGGAATATGATGTATTTTTTGTAGAGGACGATGAGTTTGATGCTGATACATATTCAGAATATGCTAAACGAAGTAAAACTAATTGGTTCTGGATTGTAGACAGAGACTTCGAGTTTAATGGTAAGTTATTATTTGTGCCAGCACCTCACGAAACAGAATTTATTCATGTATTTAAAATACCAGGACATTTAGAATATAGATATCCTGTTGACAACCAAGACCCATGGGATATTAGATGCGGTGGTGTGCGGTTAGTTAATAAAAACTTTGACTTTACCAAGCACAAATATCAAGACGGTATAGTTCCTGTACGTTATGATATTTTCTTTGTAGACAATCCAAAAAATTTTAGTAGCATAGTAAAGAAGAGCAGAACAAAAATGTTTTGGTGTATAGATAGTGAGCATAGCATAAGTCAAATTCTTAATTACGTTCCCAGTAGAGACGAGCAAAAATATTTAATAAATTTCAAAATCCCAGATCAACTTAAACATAAATATCCGGATCAAGAGGGCGGTGTATATCTCATTCCTAAAAAAGTTAATGACAATACTAGTATCAAATATAAAGGAAACTTGTCTGTAAAGAGTAAAGAGTATCCAATTTTATATGTAGAGGATGTCGAAGACTTGTCAGTAGTAACCGAGGATAGTTGGGTTATTGATAAAGAGTATCAGATAGATGATGATATTGACTGGACTCCTAGTTCTTTTGAAAGTAATCATATTCACACATTTCATGTGCCTGGACAACTAAAACATAAGTATCCAGATACCATGGGCGGTGTACGTTGGGTACCTGTAAATTGGAGCAATGAATATGTTATACACGATGACCTACCTGTAAAACCTAAAAAATATCCAGTTATACTTGTGGATGATCCAAATGACTACACACAGGCTAAAGGACAATGCTGGCTCATAGACAGCGACTATATTATTGATCAAGACTTTGAGTGGGTGCCTAGCAATTTTGAAAAAGATTTTATACACACATTCCATGTAGATGGGCAACTGGAACATAAGTACCCTGAGGAGATAGGTGGTATAAGATGGGTGCCATTTGATTGGGAAAGTGCTGAAACTAAAATACATGCTGACTCGCCATTCACAAAACCTGTATTTGAAAAATACACTAGCGAAGACGAGGGTAGGGAACAAACAACAAAAGACTGGTTTTGGGTTATAGAACCTGATGTTGAAGTAAACAGTGATTTTGATTTTAATTATATTCCTACAATCTGGGATAGTGGTAAAACACATATATGGCAGAAACTAAATCCAATAACTGGAAAACAATACGACTATGGTGGCGTAATGTTATGTCCTAAAGTACCGCAGACAAAAGGTAGACCCAAATACATTAGAGAAGTTTGTAGCACCCAAAAAGAGTATCCTGTGTTTTATATGTCTGCTGATGATGTGAAAAACGGCATTGACAAATTTTATAAGAACTGTGCTGAAAAAACAAAAACAAATATGTTTTGGGTAGTAGACTATTGTGTTCAAGTATGTGAGTCGTTCAACTTTAGTTACTACCCAACTCAGTGGGATATAAAAAACGTTCATGTGTGGCAAAACGAAAGTGGCGAGCACACTGACATTAGACTATGTCCCACTACCTTATTTTTAGATAATATTACAGAAAAAGACATCGTTAGTAATACATTTGAAAACTTAAAACTAATGCCTAAACAAGCAAGTGAAACACCGGAATGGAATCATTACATATTTGGTCCAGACGTACCACTTAAAAAGCAATTAGAAGGCTTCAGCACAATGGATAACAATGCTTATTTTTGGACTATAGATAGCAATGTAGATACTGTTAATTTTAATGGCAAGTTTAAGCCGGCGGTTGAAAACGCAGATAAAGTACATGTGTGGCAAAAACTTAATCCAAGAACAGATAATGTTCACGCATATGGTGGCGTAAGATTGTGGCCAAACCCCCTCTTAGACGTATTTAAAACGTCTTACAGCAGTGATGATGTCAAGTATAGTAAAACACAAAGGGGCAAATTACAATACGTTAAAGAAGCATTAAGCACGTCTAAACCGTACGATATAGTCTTTCTATCCTACAAAGAGGAGGGGTCTAGCAACGCATATGAGCGTCTTACAGCACGGTTTGATGCTACCTGGGTCAAAGACATTAAAGGCATATTTAACGCACACAAAGAAGCGGCTAATAGAGTTAAAAGCGATTTGTTTTGGGTAGTTGAT
>Ga0163109_10003401_pt1 | contig 12176 bp, 8 predicted proteins | sample CRUFie1St13metaG_FD_108704 | JGI IMG/M metagenome (GOLD analysis project Ga0163109, IMG submission 108704) | Marine microbial communities from the Costa Rica Dome - CRUD Field 142mm St13 metaG | ecosystem: Environmental > Aquatic > Marine > Oceanic > Photic zone | place: Costa Rica: the Eastern... | reverse complement strand
GCGAGCGCGTGCACCGGCGCAGGAGTTAGTTTTCTCGATGCACCGGTGTCGGGCGGTCAGGCGGGAGCCGAGAATGGCGCTTTGACGGTCATGTTGGGTGGTACCGAAGGCGATTATCAGAAGATTCGTCCATTGCTGGATGTTTATGCCAAAAAAACCGCGTTAATGGGTCCAGTCGGCGCCGGGCAGTTAACTAAGATGGTGAATCAAATCTGCATCGCCGGGGTGCTGCAGGGGCTTGCAGAGGGTGTGCATTTTGCTCAGGCGGCAGGCCTTGATGTAGATGCGGTGGTTGATGTGATCTCCCAAGGCGCAGCCCAATCTTGGCAGATGAATAATCGCGCAGCGACAATGGCACAAGATACCTACGATTTTGGCTTTGCTGTGGACTGGATGCGTAAGGACTTGGGCATTGCTTTGGACACCGGCCGCGAACTTAATGCGCGCTTGCCTATGACCGCGTTGGTGGATCAGTTTTACGCGGATGTGCAGAGTATGGGCGGTGGTCGCTGGGATACGTCCAGTCTTTTGCGCCGGTTGAGTTAATTGCCCATAAAAAAAGGCGCCTAAGGCGCCTTTTTTTGGCTATGCCGAACGTTTCTAGTTCGGATAATCGCGCTTGGTATAGCCTTTGTAGAGCTGGCGCGGACGGCCGATCTTATAAGGCCCACTGATCATTTCATTCCAGTGCGCTATCCAACCTGGGGTTCTGCCGGTCGCAAAGATCACGGTAAACATCTCTACCGGAATACCAATGGCTTTGAGGATGATGCCTGAGTAGAAATCCACATTCGGGTACAGGCGCTTTTCTACAAAGTACTCATCTTCCAGAGCAATGCGCTCGAGTTCCCGGGCCATAGCTAGAACTGGATTGTCCTCAACCCCCAGCTCTTCGAGCACTTCGTGGCAGGTCTGCTGCATAACCTTGGCGCGCGGGTCGTAGTTTTTATAGACACGGTGGCCAAAGCCCATGATGCGGAAGGGGTCGTTTTTATCCTTCGCTTTTTTAATGTATTCCGGAATGTTGTCGACGCTGCCGATTTCGTCGAGCATGTTTAGTACAGCCTCGTTGGCGCCGCCATGGGAAGGTCCCCATAACGCTGCAATCCCTGCTGCGATGCTGGCAAACGGGTTGGCGCCAGTGGAGCCAGCCAGACGCACAGTCGAAGTTGAGGCGTTTTGCTCATGGTCTGCGTGCAGTAAGAAAATGCGGTCCATAGCTTTGGCGATGGTCGGGCTGACCTGATAATCCTCACAGGGTGTTGCAAACATCATGTGCAGGAAGTTCTCGGCGTAACCTAGATCATTGCGCGGGTAGATGAATGGCTGACCCTGGGCGTGCTTATAGCTCATAGCAGCCAAGGTGGGCATTTTGGCGATCAGGCGATGCGCGGTGATTTTGCGATGCTCCGCGTTATCAATATCTGTGGAGTCGTGGTAGAACGCAGACAATGCACCAACCACGCCGCATAAAATAGCCATGGGGTGCGCGTTGGGGCTGAATCCTTTGAAGAAGCTGCGCAATTGCTCGTTCACCATGGTGTGGTGTTTGATGGTGTCGACAAAGTCAGCGCTTTCCGCGGAATTTGGCAGCTCGCCATTCAATAATAGATAGCACAGCTCTAGATAGTCTGATTTTTCTGCCAGTTGCTCGATGGGGTAACCGCGGTGCAAGAGCACACCGTTGTCGCCGTCGATATAGGTGATTTCTGAGTCACAGGATGCGGTCGACACAAACCCCGGATCATAGGTGAAGTAGCCCTGAGAGGTCAGTTTGCCGACATCGATCACATCCGGACCTACGGAACCAGAATAAATGGGTAATTCGATGGGGTCGCTAACTCCGTCTATGGTGAGCTTTGCGTGTTTCGTGGCTTGATCAGTCATGGTTAAAGTCCTACGTCCTCCCAGTTGAGCGTTATGCGCTTGTGTCCTCAATTTCCACCGATGTGCGCTCTACTTGCCTGTGCCACTTATCGTTATTTTTTGGGCAATTGGCGCTCGGGATCCGGTAAGTTAGACCCCACAGTAGTCATCGGTGCGCAAGTATCATTGACGAAAGTGCGATGGTTTTCCAGTTTGACAAACGCGAATGAACGAATTTAGGCCAAGTTTATGCGCAAAATAGCGGTGATTCTGCTTTGTATCGGAGTGCTCTGGTCTCCGGTAGTGCCGGCACAGCCCGAAAATTCGCAGTGTGTTGTGTTGTTGCACGGACTCGCACGATCCGCCGCGTCCATGGATTCGGTGCAGGACGAGCTTCTAGCTAATGGCTATCGTGTGGTCAATTACGGCTATCCGTCGCGCTCGGATACTGTGCAGGTGTTGGCTCAGGTGGCGATTCCAGAAGCCGTAGCCGTATGTTTAGACGCGGATGTGGTGCACTTTGTCACCCATTCTATGGGCGGCATCCTGCTAAGAGCCTACTTGGTTGAACATGAACTACCTAGGTTAGGGCGGGTGGTGATGCTCGGGCCTCCCAACCAAGGCAGCCAGGTGGTTGACCGATTAGGTCGTGTGCCAGGGTTTGCTTTGCTCAATGGGCCGGCAGGTAAGCAACTGGGTACCGCTGCCACGGATTTGCCCAGGGCGCTTGGGCCGGTAGATTTTGAATTAGGTGTCATTGCGGGAACCCGCAGTCTGAACCCGCTGTTATCCCAGCTGTTGCCGAACCCCGACGATGGCAAGGTTTCTCTGGCGGCGACAAAGGTAGCGGGTATGACGGACTTTATTGCGCTGCCTGTTAGCCATCCACTGATGATGAACAATAAAGAAGTGCTGGGGCAAATCGTAGCTTTTCTAGCCAAGGGTCGTTTCAATGCTAGACGAAAGTCCGTCATTGCTTTTTGAACATATGCTTCGTTCAGCATTGTGCATCTGGCTGGAGATAGCTATGGATGTCACTCGCAGAGGGAAGTTTGCGTTTAGGCAGGGGCAGGGTCGATATTCGCCAGTGATTGAGTGCTCGGCTAGCAGAAGACTCCTAATCCATTCTTCATAAGAATATGTTGATTGTTAATTATTCCATTTAAATTAGTTCAAGCAGGAGTATGATTCCGCCGTTGCTGACTTCGATGAGCATCAGGGATTGGCCCAGCGCCAGCTAGCACCTCCATAAAACGAGTCGTAAAAAACGCGGAGCGCCTATTTTCCGTCATAATGAGGATGAGGCGCTTGTTCAGACATAGTTGTAAACAAAATTGTGTTCTCACGGTAGAGGTCGTACTTTTTTTACCTTGAATTGGACAAAACTCGAACGTAGAAATTTGGATTCACCGCGATGCCCAATTTCAAAGCGGCATTTAGTACTATTTGGGCGTTGAGAGAGCGGTGTGCTAGGTTAGAGCGCGCCGAGGGTGCAAAAGCTTTTGGGCACTAATTTTGACCCATCGGTAGACAGGGTTTCAAAGGGATGTATGTTGCGCTCTGTTGAAAACATCGAATGTCGGGTTCTCGCGCCGTTTACATTGATAATGGGCAGAGATATCTCTAGGCGAAAGGTTGCAGGTAGTTCGAAAAATAACGCAGGATGATTGAATTGCGAGGAAAGCTATGAAAATGGACCGTCCGGGTAGCGTGGGCTTATGGGAGACCATTCTATTCAATTTATCACTGGTACCGATGGTATCGATCTCACATCGGGTGTCTGGCATGATTTTGTTTGGAGGCGTTGCCTTTGCACTCTACATTCTGGATTTGGCCTTGTCTTCCAGCAATGGATTTGCTCAGGCTGAAGCTTTGCTAATGACTCCGCTTCCCAAGGTGATCATGATAGCCCTGCTTAGCCTACTGATGTTTCACATCTTTCTTGGCATCAAGCACTTAATGTTGGATTTTCATATAGGTGACACAATTAGGGCGTCGCGAATAGGGTCGGCGTCGGTACTCGTTTTAACGGGCTTAAGTGTGGGAGTGTTGTATCAATGGCTTTGGTGATGCGGTTTTCGGGAATATCCGGTCGTGGAGTGACAGACTTTGTCCTGCAAAGAGTCACAGCAGTAATCCTTACCTTGTATACGTTAGTAGTGGTGGGCTTTTTCGCGTCGAATCAAGTCGATTACCAGACGTTCGAAGCTTTCTTCGGCAGCTTTGCCATGAAGGTTGCCAGCACTGTCGCGATACTGGCTACGATCGGGCATGCGTGGGTGGGAATGTGGACAATTGGAACAGATTATATCCAACCTGGACACTGGGGACTGCCTGACTCGGCAGATAAGATAAGAGTCGCATACCAAGCCGCTTGCATAGCGATTATGGCGGTTTATTTCTTGTACGCGCTCACTGCGATCTGGTGAGAGTGGGAGGGCTTAATTGTGTTGATTACCCGGAAACTCTAGGAATATAGATGACAAAATTACGAACGATGGATTTTGACGGCGTTATTGTCGGAGGCGGGGGCTCCGGTCTTCGAGCTGCACTGCAGCTTGCGCAATCGGGGCTCAAAACGGCGGTCATTACCAAAGTATTTCCGACCCGGTCGCATACGGTTTCAGCGCAAGGCGGCATTACCTGTGCGATCGCTAGCGATGATCCAAACGACGATTGGCGATGGCACATGTACGACACTGTCAAAGGGTCGGATTACATTGGCGATCAGGACGCTATCGAATATATGTGCTCAGAGGGTCCCCAGGCGGTATTTGAGCTGGAGCATATGGGATTGCCATTCTCCCGCACTGAGTCTGGCCGTATCTACCAACGACCATTTGGCGGCCAGTCGAAAAACTTCGGTGAGGGCGGGCAGGCGGCTCGAACCTGTGCTGCCGCTGACCGTACTGGCCACGCTCTACTCCACACTCTTTATCAAGCTAACGTGAAAGCCAACACGACGTTTATGAATGAGTGGTTTGCGATTGATTTGGTTAAAAACCAGGATGGTATTGTCACGGGAGTGATTGCGCTGTGTATCGAGACTGGAGAAGTCGTGCATGTGACCTCCAAGGGGACTGTACTCGCGACAGGAGGTGCTGGGCGGATTTATGCATCTACCACGAACGCATTGATGTGTACTGGCGACGGCTTCGGTATGGCTCTGAGAGCTGGCGTGCCTATGCAGGATATGGAAATGTGGCAGTTTCATCCAACGGGTATAGCTGGTGCAGGCACTCTTGTCACAGAAGGGTGCCGTGGCGAGGGCGGATACCTGATTAATAGCGATGGTGAGCGTTTTATGGAGCGTTATGCACCGACCGCCAAAGATTTGGCGGGACGCGATGTGGTTGCTCGATCAATGGTTCTCGAGATTCTTGAAGGCCGAGGTTTCGGTCCTGAGGGCGACCATGTGAAACTTAAGCTCGATCACTTAGGCGAAGACGTCTTAAACAGTCGGCTGCCGGGGATTTTGGAGTTGTCTCGTACTTTTGCTCACGTCGACCCCGTCAAGGAGCCCATTCCCGTAGTGCCAACGTGTCACTATGCGATGGGTGGTATTCCTACCCAAGTAAGCGGTCAGGCGATCACTCAGGACAGCTCGGGTGGAGACGTTGCTGTGGAAGGCCTTTATGCCGCGGGGGAGGCAGCGTGCGTCTCTGTACATGGTGCTAATCGATTGGGCGGAAACTCTTTACTCGATCTTGTGGTATTCGGAAGAGCAGCGGGTATGCATTTGGAAGAGGTGATGCAACAAGGCGTTTCATACAGAGATGCGTCGGAATCTGATGTTGAGGCTGCGCTGGATCGGTTAAACCGCTGGAACGAGAGCTCGTCAGGCGAGTCAGTGTATGACTTGAAAAAAGAGCTGCAGACGACGATGCAAAATGGTTTCGGTGTGTTTCGCGACGGAGCAAATATGCAGAGCGGAAAAGTTAAGTTGGAAGAACTGCGCGAACGCATCAACGCCGCATATATGCCTGACAAGTCTGCTGCCTTTAACACAGCAAGACTAGAGGCTTTGGAACTCGATAACTTGCTTGAAGTCGCGGAAGCGACAGCTATTGCGGCGGAAGCACGAAAAGAGAGTCGCGGGGGCCATGCGCGCAACGACTTTCAGGATCGTGACGATGAAAATTGGCTGTGTCACTCCCTTTATTACGCAGATGGCAAGCGGGTCGCCAAAAGAGCCGTTAATTTTGCTCCAAAGACTATGGATGCTTTCGCTCCTAAAGTGCGTGTTTACTAGCCGTTCTTCTATTAATTCACGGCAATTTCGAAGATTTAAGGAAATCAGAAATGTTGGTTAGTGTTTATCGGTATAACCCAGATGTAGACGAAGTCCCTGCCATGCGGGATGTGGAAGTCGATATTCCTGAAGGTAAAGACCTAATGGTTCTAGACGTTCTTCAGTTGATCAAAGACAAGGACCCATCCCTGAGCTTTCGACGCAGCTGTCGCGAGGGAGTATGCGGCTCAGATGGGATGAATATGAATGGGAAAAATGGCTTAGCGTGCATAACACCGCTCTCGGAGGTGGTGAAGCGCAAAAAGCTTGTTCTTCGACCCCTCCCTGGGCTGCCGGTAGTGCGAGATTTGGTTGTCGATATGAGCCAGTTCTACGAGCAGTACTCGAAGGTGCAACCCTATTTGGTTAACAACAATCCTCCCCCTGAAGGACAAGAGCGCCTGCAATCGATCGAGGATCGCGACAAAATAGACGGTTTGTACGAGTGTATTTTGTGTGCCTGTTGTTCCACTTCTTGTCCGTCGTTTTGGTGGAACCCGGACAAATTCATTGGTCCAGCCGGTTTGCTCCAAGCGTATCGGTTTTTAGCAGATTCTCGAGATACGGACACCGAAGAGCGTTTAGCCAATCTAGATGACCCCTTCAGTGTATTCCGCTGTCGTGGCATCATGAACTGTGTCAGCGTTTGTCCGAAGGGTCTCAACCCTACTCGGGCGATCGGCAAAATCCGCTCTATGCTTTTACAGCGGGGTACTTGACCTATTAACCACAGCCGCCGTGTTGGGGCGCGGCGGCCCCTAAAACATTTCGGCCTTTCGACGCGAGTCGTAGCTAAAGAGGCGAAGCAGTGACTGACAGTTTTATGCAGCGTATGCAAAAGAGTTCTCATCTGGGAGGGCTTAACGCTGCATACATCGAAGATCTATACGAAACTTACCTTGAAGACCCTGGCGCGGTAGCCGAAGTTTGGCGCAGCTATTTTGAAACCTTACCGGTAGTCGATGGGGCGATTGGTGCCGACACGCCACATTCTTCGGTGGTGCAGCATTTTGAACGGCTGGGCCGCAACCGGCTTAAGGCAAAGCCGGAAAAGGTCGCCACGCATATCTCAGATGAGCACCAGGTGCGCCAGATGCGCGTACAGGATCTTATTTCGGCTTATCGTCATCGTGGCCACAAGCGTGCGAATATCGATCCCTTGGCGATGATGGAGCGGCCTGCGACGCCAATCCTAGAGTTGGACTATCACCGGCTTTCGCCTGCTGATCTTGATGAAACCTTTAATACCGGTACTTTTCACTACGGTGATGGTACCGCCAAGTTGCGGGACATAGAGACCGCGTTGCAGCAAACCTATTGCGGCTCCATCGGCGCTGAGTACATGCATATTGTTGACGCTGCAGAGCAATTGTGGGTGCAGCAGCGTTTAGAGAGCGCGCGCAGCCGGCCAAGTTTTGATGCGAAACAAAAGCAGGCCATCCTCGAACGGCTGATTGCTGCAGAGGGATTGGAGAAATACCTACACCGGCGTTATCCGGGTACCAAACGCTTTGGCCTCGAAGGGGCTGAAAGTCTGATACCGATGTTCCACGAACTGCTGCAGCGTCTGGGTGACCATGGCGTGGTGGAATCGGTGATCGGTATGGCGCACCGCGGCCGCTTGAATGTTCTGGTAAACATACTCGGCAAAAACCCTGGCGATTTGTTCGACGAATTTGACGGTAATGTGCGCATCGAGAACGGTTCGGGTGACGTGAAATATCATCAGGGTTATTCCTCGAGTGTTATGACCCGTGGCGGTGAGATGCACCTAGCACTGGCGTTTAATCCCTCGCATTTAGAAATCGTTGGCCCGGTGGTTGAAGGGTCTGTGCGTGCACGTCAGGATCGGCGTGACGACCCGCTAGGTGACCAGGTAGCGCCAATTGTGGTGCATGGGGATGCGGCGTTTGCCGGGCAGGGCGTGGTTATGGAGACGTTTCAGATGTCTCAGACCCGCGGCTTCCGCACTGGCGGCACAATTCATATTATCGTCAATAATCAAATAGGCTTTACCACCGATCGTCAGGAAGATGCGCGTTCAACAGAATACTGCACCGAAGTTGCCAAGCTGGTGCAGGCGCCAATTCTCCACGTCAATGGCGATGACCCCGAAGCGGTAATTTTTGCCACCCATCTGGCTGCAGATTACCGCATGACTTACCGCAAAGATGTGGTCATCGATTTAGTTTGTTATCGGCGGCGTGGGCATAACGAGGGCGAAGAGCCGATGAAGACTCAGCCGCTCATGTACCAAAAGATCCGCAATCACCCGTCAGTGTGCGAGCAGTACGGGAATGCCTTGGTCGAGACTGGTGTGGTAGAGCGCGAGCGGGTCAATGAAATGGCAGATCGCTATCGCGATACCATCGAGGCCGGCGAAAGTGTGGCGTTGAGTTTGGTGCAGGAGCCGAATACCGAACTATTCGTCGACTGGAATCCCTACATTGGTCACGACTGGGATGCGCCCGGCGATACACGAGTTGCCCAGGCGGACTTTCAGCGGGTCGCCGCCAAGTTAGAAAATTTGCCTAACGGCTTCGTGTTGCACCGCCAGGTCAGCAAAATATTAGACGACCGACATCGCATGGCTGCCGGTGCTAAACCCCTGAATTGGGGTATGGCAGAGATCATGGCCTATGCGACGCTGGTGGATGCAGGTGTACCCGTGCGCATGACCGGGCAAGACGTTGGGGTGGGGACGTTTTCCCATCGGCATGCGTCATTGTTCAATCAGAAAGATGGCGAACGCATTATTCCTCTGAATCATGTGCGCGAGGATACGCCGTTTGAATTGTATGACTCGCTGCTGTCAGAAGAAGCGGTACTCGCTTTTGAATATGGCTACGCAGCCACTGCACCTAAGTCGCTGGTGGTATGGGAGGCGCAGTTTGGTGACTTTGCCAATGGCGCGCAGGTGGTCATCGATCAGTTCATTAGCTCAGGTGAAACCAAGTGGGCGCGTCTATGTGGGCTGGCCATGCTGTTACCTCACGGTTTTGAAGGTGCCGGCCCAGAGCATTCGTCAGCGCGGTTAGAACGCTTTCTGCAAATGTGTGCAGAGCACAATATGCAAATTTGTATCCCCTCAACGCCGGCTCAGGTATTTCATATGTTGCGGCGTCAGGCGATCCGTCCGGCGCGCAAACCACTGATTGCGCTTACGCCGAAGAGTCTACTGCGCCATAACCTAGCTGTTTCTACCTTAGAGGAACTCTGCGAGGGTGAATTCCACACCGTGATTGATGAGCTAGACGATCTCAATCCGAAGAGGATCGATCGCTTAGTTCTGTGTAGTGGCAAGGTCTATTACGATCTTTTGGAAGCGCGTCGCGAGGCTAACTGTGAAAGTGTTGCCATCATTCGCTTAGAGCAGTTGTACCCATTCCCTGAAGCTGCATTGGCAGAATTATTGAGTCAATACAGCAAACTGAAAACAGCAGTGTGGTGTCAGGAAGAACCTATGAACCAGGGCGCGTGGTATTCTTCCCAACATCATATTCGCAAAGTGCTGCAGCAGCATTTGCCCCAGTTACCATTAGACTATGCCGGCCGCGAGGCCTTCGCAGCACCCGCTGCAGGGTCACCGAGCTTGCATATTGAACAACAACAACAGCTTGTGAACGAAGCATTATTTGGGAAACCAAATGCCTAAGGGCAATCCCCAACCACCCGTGATGGAAACCAACTATGGACATTAAGGCGCCGACCTTTCCTGAATCAATTGCTGACGGCAGTGTTGCTGAGTGGCATCACCAAGCGGGCGATTTTGTCGCCAAAGACGCTTTGTTGGTGGATATTGAAACCGATAAGGTGGTGATCGAGGTCTATGCGCCAGAGGATGGTGTGCTGACCAGTATCGTCAAAGCCGAAGGCGAAACGGTATTGTCAGAAGAGGTGATTGCGCAGTTTACGCCGGGTGCCGGCGCAGCGGCTGAGGCTGTAGACAGCGTCACTGAAGATGTGCCGAGCGCTGGCGCTGAAGGGGACCGCTTTGCCAGTCCAGCAGCCAAGAAACTGGCAGCTGAAAATAATTTAGACTGGTCCGCTATTAACGGCACTGGCAAAGACGGTCGTATCACCAAGGAAGATGTTGCATCAGCGCTGCTGAAGCCTGCCGCGCCGGAGCCGGCGCCAGTGGCAGCTGAGCCAGTCGCGCCCGCCGCCAGTAGCCCGGCGCATCCGGTGGCAGTTGATTACTCCGACGAAGGTCGCGTGGAACGGCGTGTGCCGATGACACGGTTGCGCGCCAGTGTTGCGAAACGTTTGGTGGCTGCGCAGCAGAATGCCGCCATGTTAACGACCTTTAACGAAGTGGATATGCAGCCGATCATGACCCTGCGTAAACGCTATCAGGCAGAATTTCAAAAGGCGCACAATGACACTCGATTAGGCTTTATGTCGTTCTTTGTGCGTGCCGCGACCGAGGCGTTAAAACGCTTTCCGGCAGTCAATGCGAGCATTGACGGTGACGACATCGTGTACCATGGCTACTACGACATTGGCGTAGCGGTCTCAACCGAACGCGGTTTGGTCGTTCCTGTTCTGCGAAATACAGATGCTTTGGGTCTGGCCCAGATTGAAGATGAAATTGCGGCCTTTGGTGCTAAAGCCCGAGACGGTAAGCTGGCGCTAGAAGATATGGCAGGCGGTACTTTTACCATTTCTAATGGCGGCATTTTTGGCTCCATGATGTCGACGCCGATTCTTAATCCACCGCAGACGGGTGTTCTAGGGATGCACAACATTCAAGAGCGCGCAGTAGTGGTAGATGGTGAGATCGTGGTACGTCCGATGATGTATCTGGCATTGTCTTACGATCATCGCTTGATCGATGGGCGTGAGGCAGTACAGTTTTTGGTGGCAATCAAAGGCATGATCGAAGACCCTGCTCGGATCCTATTGGAACTGTAGCGTTTGCCAGTAAAGTAACCGTCTCGGCGATCGGGCAGGGCAGAGACGACCAAGCGCCTGCCCAATACAATTGGAGCGCCGTCTCCGAACGTTTAAATTGGCATGAACTTCGTGCCCTAAATGGAAACAATCCATGAGCAATGACTACGACGTAATCGTTATCGGTGCTGGCCCGGCGGGCTATCACGCGGCGATTCGCTGTGCGCAACTGGGCTTTAAAACAGCCTGTATTAACAAGATGCGCGATAAAGACAATAAACCGGTACTCGGCGGCACCTGTTTGAACTGGGGCTGTATTCCATCGAAGGCGCTATTAGACGCATCCCATAAGTTTCATGAGGCCCAGCATGATTTCGCGGACATGGGCATCAATACGGGCAAGGTCAGCGCTGACGTACCGAAAATGATTGCGCGTAAGCAAGAAGTGGTTGACGGCTTAACCGGAGGGGTAGCCGCATTATTCCAAGGCAATGGCGTCACTTCATTGGAAGGCAGTGGCCGCTTACATGCCAACTGTCAGGTAGCGTTTACGCCCCATGACGGCGCGGAGCAAATGTTACAGGCTGCCCATGTCATCCTAGCGCCGGGTTCGGTACCTGTGGATATTCCACCGGCACCACTGCAAGACGGCCTCATTGTTGATTCTACCGGTGCGCTGGAATTTACCGCAGCGCCAGAGCGTCTTGGTGTGATTGGTGCCGGGGTAATCGGCCTGGAACTTGGTAGCGTATGGAATCGCCTGGGATCTGAGGTCACTGTGTTGGAGGCGCTGGACGAGTTCCTGCCCATGGCAGACAGTCGCATTAGTCGCGACGCCCAGCGTATGCTCAAAGCTCAGGGTTTGGATATTCGTTTGGGCGCCCGCGTGACCGCCACCGAGGTGAAAGGCCGTGGTAACAAAAAAACTGTAACAGTTACGTATCAAGACAAAGACGGCGAGCAGCAATTAGAGTTCGACAAGCTTATTGTTGCCGTTGGACGCAGGCCGTATACCGAGGGCTTGCTGGCACCTGATGCGGGTGTGAATTTAGATGAGCGCGGGTTTCTGTATGTGAATGATCTTTGTGCCACAGACGCGCCTAACGTATATGCTGTGGGCGATGTG
>Ga0163109_10003398_pt1 | contig 12190 bp, 7 predicted proteins | sample CRUFie1St13metaG_FD_108704 | JGI IMG/M metagenome (GOLD analysis project Ga0163109, IMG submission 108704) | Marine microbial communities from the Costa Rica Dome - CRUD Field 142mm St13 metaG | ecosystem: Environmental > Aquatic > Marine > Oceanic > Photic zone | place: Costa Rica: the Eastern... | reverse complement strand
TTCATCTCAAATTGATTTATCATCAGCAACTGGTGTTGCAACTTCAGCATCATTTGCAGAAACAGCATCATTATCAACATACACTGCTGAATGGATATTAGGAGCAAGTGGTGCAAGTCACTATACATTTACTGGTCCTGGTCATTTAACAGGTTCAAGTGACCCATCTCTTTACTTAGTAAGAGGACAACAATATAAATTTACAAATAATTCAGGTGGACATCCATTTAGAATTCAATCAACTGCAAATGGTTCAGCAGGTACACAATATAACAATGGTGTAACAAATCAAGATGCTGGTAATGGAACAACATTATTCTTTGATGTTCCAATGAACGCACCAGATACACTATATTACCAATGTACTGCACATGGAAATATGGGTGGTCCAATATACATCGTTGATTCAAATGATTTAGAAAGTAGAATAGTAACTCTTGAAGGAGATTCACATGAAAATCCATTAACATTTAACGATACGAGTACTATTAATTTAGTAAGAAGTACAAATACAATTACTGCACACGCAATCGGTGGTATTGTATCTGGTTCTTCACAAATAACTATCGGTGGAGATGCTACAGGTAGTGCAAATGATATTAATGTAATTGCTATAAATGGAGTTACAATTGATAATGCTGAAGCAACTCAAATAGCAAATATAAATGGAAGTACAATATCATCTACACAATGGGAATATGTAGGTGGATTAAACCAACAACTTACAACTACTTCAAATGTAACTTTTGCAGACGCGTTAGTAACTGGTGATTTAACAGTACAAGGAACAACTACAACTACAAATTCAAATGAGGTTAATATTGGAGATAATATTATTAGTTTAAATTATGGTGGTTCTGCTACAACCGGTGGTATAATTGTAAAAGATGGTACTGGTGGTTCAACTGTAAGTGGTTCTTTCCTTTGGGATGCAACAAACGATTATTGGAAAGCAGGAAAATTAGGTTCAGAAGAAGAAATATTAAAAGGTGCAGGTAGTTCAAATATAACTACATTAGGTACAATTGGAACTGGTACTTGGCAAGGTTCGGTAATCGCATCTGCTTACTTAGATTCTGATACTGCACATCTAAGTGGAACACAAACATTTAGTGGAGCTAAAACATTCTCATCAGCAGTTAATATAGATGATTCAACTGCATCAACAAGTAAAACGACTGGTGCATTGATTGTAGATGGTGGAGTTGGTATAGCAGGAGCATTAAATGTTGGAAGTGATGTTGTTGCATTCGCTTCTTCAGATGAAAGATTAAAAAATAACATAAAACCAATAACAAACCCATTAGCCAAAATTAATTCAATATCTGGTAATAGTTTTGTATGGAACGAGGAAAAACAAAATATTTATAGTGGTAAGGACTACGGAGTTATCGCACAAGAAATAGAACGAGTTTTACCTGAGTTAGTACAGACAAGAGAAGATGGGTACAAATCTGTCAAATATGAAAAACTTGTTTCTCTATTAATCGAAGGTATTAAGGAATTATCTCACGAAGTAGAACAACTTAAGAATAAAAAATAGGAAACAAAAATTATGGCACAGATTATTAGGTTAAGACGCAGCACTACTCAAGGCTCAAAACCCACTACATCTGATATTACTACTGGCGAGTTAGCAATAAATGTTAATGATGGGAAAGTATTTCTTAGAAAATCAGGTTCAGCAGTTGGTGATAACATAAAAGAATTTGTAACACTTGACCATTCAGGTACCTTAAGTGGTTCTTTAAATATAACTGGTTCAATAACTGCAAGTGCTTTTAAAGGTGATGGTTCTGGTCTTTCTAATATTACAGCAGAAATATCTGAAAATGCAACTGTTACTGCATCATTTTCAAATACCGATACAATAAATGTAACTCACAATTTTAATAGTAAAAATATAATGGTATCAGTTTATGATTCAAGTGATAGTATGATTATACCATCAGAAGTAAACTTAACCAGTCCAAATGTTGCACAAGTAGTTTTATCAACAAATGATAGTGGTTTTATAGTTGTTGCAAAAGGTGGACACATTGTAAGTGGTTCAGTAGATGCAAATCAGATTACTAATTTAGATGACCTTGTTGTAAATGAAGTTAATGAATTAGGAGTGTTTAGTGGTTCTGCACAAGTATCACTAAGTGGAGATGTGACTGGTACTGCAGCAGCCACAGTTATATCTCAAGTTGATGGAGAAACTTTTTAGTTGTTGTTAGATAAAAAAATATTTATATTTATATAAAGATAAAAGGAAAAACGAAAAATGATTATACATAACCCCATAGTATCAGGTTCCTTAAGGTTCCCATCAGATGAAAATGGTAATCTTATAACATTACAAGTTGTAAATGGTACTCTTGAAACACTAACTTTAAACTCAAGTGGTGTCAATCAGAATGTACAACCAGCAGTTAATGCATCTGGTTCATTTACTGGTTCATTCTCTGGAGATGGTTCAAATTTAACTGGTATCGCAGCCTCTTCATTTAATCTTGATGCATTAGATGCATTAGGAGGTGCTTCAGTAGCACAAGGAGATAATTTCCTTTTTAGTGATGCAGGAACAGAAAAGAAAATAACTTTTTCAAATTTAGAAGATAGTATATTTGGAAATGTAAGTGGAGATATTACAATAGCTGCAGGGGGTTCAGCTACAATAGGAAACGCATTTAAAAATACTTCATTAAACGCAGCAACTTCATCATATTTAACAACTGTTGATATATCTACAAATACAAACCTAGCAGTATCAGATACTTCTGAGGTAAATATGATATTGACTGGTGATACACTTTCAGCAGAATTGATTGGAGGTGTAGTATCAGGTTCATCCCAAATAAGTGGGATTACAAATTCACAATTAGCTGGTTCAATCGCTAATGCAAAACTTGCAAATGATAGTGTTAGTTTTGGTGGTGTATCAGTAGATTTAGGTGGTTCGGATTCAACACCAGCATTTGATTTATCAGATGCAACTAATTATGCTACTTCTAATTTAAGTGGTACAATAACAAACGCTCAATTAGCAGGTTCCATTGCTAATTCAAAACTTTCTAACTCAGCAATCACAATTAGTGGAACATCTGTTTCATTGGGTGGTTCTATTACTGATGAAACTCTATTCGGAGGAGTAGGAGTAGTAACTGGTTCGGCACAGATTGATGGTTCTGCATTAGGTTCAAATAAAACAATAACAATAGGTGGTACTGCAGTAACATTAGGTGGTACAATAAATAATACGGCTTTACTAGAAGAGGTAGTTGGTGGAACTGGTATTCAATCTGGTTCAGGAGATATTGCAGGTGTAACTGCTGGTGATGGTTTAACTGGTGGAGGTACAACTGGTACAGTTTCTTTAGCAGTTAATGTTGATGATTCATCTCTTGAGATAAATTCAGATACAGTTAGAGTTAAAGCAGGTGGTGTAACCAATGCGATGTTAGATGGTTCTATTGCAAATGGTAAGTTAGCAAATTCAGCAATTACTATTAGTGGAACTTCAGTTTCCCTTGGTGGTGCTATAACAGATGAAACTTTATTTGGTGGTACTGGTGTAGTAACTGGTTCAGCACAAATAACCAATATAGCTAATTCCCAATTAGCTGGTTCAATAGCAAACGATAAATTAGCAAACTCAAGTATTAGTATAGGTGGAATTAGTTTTTCACTAGGAGATACTGATGCTACTCCTGCTTTTGATTTATCAGATTCGACAGGATATGCAACTTCTAATTTAAGTGGTACAATAACAAATGCACAATTAGCTGGTTCAATTGCAAATGGTAAATTAGCAAATTCAGCAATAACAATTAGTGGAACATCTGTATCTCTTGGTGGTTCTATAACCGATGAAACCTTATTTGGTGGAGTGGGAGTAGTGACTGGTTCAGCACAAGTATCACACGATTCAACAATTGGTTTCGTTGCAAACGAACACATAGACCACTCTTCAGTATCAATAACCGCTGGTACTGGTTTAAATGGTGGTGGTACAATCGCATCAACAAGAACTTTAAATGTAGATTCAGATTACAAAAACGATTCACTTAATTCATTTACAGGTTCGTTTAGTACATTTGGTTTATCTCTAATAGATGATTCTGATGCAAGTACTGCAAGAACAACATTAGGATTAGGTTCAGTAGCAACTTTATCTTCAATTGATATTTCAAGTAATACTAACTTAGCTGTTTCTGATACTTCAGAAGTAAATATGATTTTAAGTGGAGATACACTTTCAGCTGAATTGATTGGAGGTGTAGTATCAGGTTCTGCACAAGTAGCAGATGTAACACTTACAACAGCAGCTCAACCAAACATTACATCTTTAGGTACTCTTACTACATTAACAGTAGATGATATTAATATAAATGGTTCTACAATTTCAGATAGTGGTGATTTAACCTTAGATATAGGTGGTGATTTAAATATAGATGTAGATGGTACTGATATTGTATTAAAAGATGGTGGAACTGCATTTGGTAGATTTAAAAGAGATTCTTCAGATTTTATTATTAAATCAGAAGCTAATAATGAAGATATAATATTCAGAGGACAAGATGGTGGTGGAACCATAGATGCTTTACTTTTAGATATGTCCGAAGCGGGTGAGGCTACATTTAATAGTGTAGTAAATGCTACCAAAGTAAATACTGGTCAAGGTGATAACGAACTTTACGCCATGAACCAAGATGTTCAAACAACTAATAATGTACAATTTGCTAATTTAACATTATCTGGTGATTTGACAGTAAATGGTGAAACATCATTCATTTCATCTTCAGTATTACAAATTGGTGATAATATTATAGAACTAAATGGTTCTGCTGGAGCAAATGGTGGTATTTATGTAAGAGATGCAGTAGGAACAACAAATAGTGGTTCATTACTTTGGGATACTTCCAATGACTTTTGGAAAGCAGGAGCAAAAGATTCAGAAAACGAAATTTTAACAGTTGGTAATGTAGATTCAGATATAAAAACATTTTCTTTACCAGCAAACACAACAATATCAGCATTTGGTAAATCACTTATTGATGATGCAGCAGCATCAAACGCAAGAACAACATTAGGTGTTGATGCAGCAGGTACAGATAACTCAACTGATGTAACATTAGATGATTCATCATATAACTATTTATCTTTATCAGGTCAAGAAATTACACTTGGTCAAATAGATATATCAGATGATACAAATCTTGCAGTATCTGATACAAGTGAAGTTAATATGATTCTTAGTGGAGACACTATCTCTGCTGAATTAATAGGTGGAGTAGTTTCTGGTTCATCACAAATAACAAATATAGCAAATTCACAACTAGCAGGTTCAATAGCAAATTCTAAATTAGCAAATTCAAGTATTAGTATTGGTGGTATTAGTTTCTCATTAGGTGATACTGATGCAACACCAGCATTTGATTTACAAGATGCAACTGGTTACGCAACTTCTAATTTAACTGGTACTATTACAAACGCTCAGTTGGCTGGTTCAATTGCAAATGGTAAATTATCAAATAGTGCTATTACTATAAGTGGAACATCTGTTTCTTTAGGTGGTAGTATTAGTGACCAAACTTTATTTGGTGGAACTGGTGTTGTAAGTGGTTCATCTCAAATTGATGTTACTTCTACAACAAACTATGTTGCACCAGCAATTAAAGATAATTCTGGTACACCAGCTTTAGTTTCTGGTATTACAGCAGCGGAAGTAAGAAGTACGATAGGAGTAGATGCTGCTGGAACTGATAATTCAACTGATGTATCTCTTGGTGGTTCATATGATTATATAACAATTAGTGGACAAACAATAACAAGAAATCAAATTGATTTAACAACTGATGTTACTGGTGTTCTTCCATCTGCTAATTTAGATTCAGATACCGCACACCTAAGTGGAACACAAACATTTAGTGGAGCTAAGACATTCTCAGCTGCGGTTACTATTTCTAATTCAACCGCTTCAACATCCAAAACGACTGGAGCACTAAAAGTTACAGGTGGTATTGGTTTAAGTGGGGCACTTAATGCTGGAGGAGATGTTGTAGCATTCGCATCTTCGGATGAAAGATATAAAGATAATATTATTCCAATTCAGAATCCAAATGAAAAAATCAAACAAATAGGTGGATATACTTTTGATTGGAATGATAAACATGAAATATTTAAAGGTAACCATGATATTGGTGTTATTGCACAAGAAATTGAAAAAGTATTACCTGAAATAGTTGAAACAAGAGATAATGGTTTCAAAGCTGTTAAATACGAAAAAATTGTAGCTCTTCTTATCGAATCTAATAAAGAATTAATTCAAAGAATAGAAGAGTTAGAAAACAAAATATCTTAAATAAGGTAATTGTTTTCAAAATAAATTGATAGATACATATATATCTTTATATAAAGGTTTGTATTTATAGGTAAAATTATATAATTTAAAAGAAAAGTCATATATATGGCACAATTAATTAAACTAAAAAGAACTTCAGTAGAGGGTAAAGCACCTTCAACATCTAATTTGCAATTAGGTGAATTAGCGATTAATACATACGATGGTAGAATATTCTTTGAAAAGAATGATGGTTCATCAACTATTCAACAAATAGTTACTACTGATTCTATAACAACTGGTTCTTTTACACTTACAGCTACTGGTTCATTCGGTAGAGTCATTGGTTCAATTGGTTCAACAAATGGAGTTGTTAGTGGTTCATCTCAAATAACCGATTTAACAACACATAAAGAAACTGTGACTGGTGCATCTTCATATACAGTAGACCACAACTTAGGTGAACAATATCCAATTGTTCAAGCATGGAATACTGCAACTTCAAAACAAGAACTACCTAATTCTATAACAACAAATTCATCAAATAGAGTAACTGTTGATTTTTCTACAACTTTTGCAGGAATAATAATCGTAAAAAAATAAAATATGTATGATGTTTATTATACAACTGGCGGAGGACCATGGGTAAACGCTGGAACTGATACATGGGTTAATCTATGGTTGGAATTAGTAGCACCACATCTTAAAATAAAACCAATACTTTTAATTCATAGAAATAAACCACCAGGTCACGAAGAATATAAATTTCCAATAGAAGCTCATTGGCATGGTGATGATGTAAAGTTTGCAGAAAATCTTTGTAAAAATGCAAGAAGAATAAATATTTTACATGGTCATTATACCCCAATGAAAGTATTAGAAGATAATAAAGATAAAATTCATTCTAATGTTTTACATAATTCAGTAAATCATATTATTAAATCTCAGATGGGAGATGATTCTAGTTTTGTTTGGCATCCTTATTTAGATTCTAGTTGGGAAAAAAGAATCAATCAACTTGCAACACATTCTATATGGGTAGGTTTATATGATATACAATATCAAAATAAAAATATTAGAAATTTTTATGAATTTAAAAAAAATCTACCTCTAAGTAAATCAAATACTTTAGGATTTGCAGCTAGATGTGAGGGTAGAAAAAATCCAAGATATGTTGACGAAATACCATCGTACATATTCACAAACTCAAAGGAATTTAATGTGATTTGGAAACAAGGTGTTAAGGTAGATACTTCTAAATCAAAATTATATCATTACAAATCTGAGTTTAAGGATAAATTTTATAATATGGATTGGGGAATCTCTCATTCATGTTTTAATGATGAACCTTTTGGTTATGGAATATTTGAAGCAGTTGATTATGGAAAAATACCAATTATTCACGAATCGTGGTGTAAAGAATTAGATTATCCATACCGAGCATCATCTAAAAAAGATTTTAAGGATATTTATATACGGTTAAGTAAAACTTCTTATGAGGAAAAAGAAAAATGGTTTAAAACGATTAAATCATTTATGATAGACAATTTCACAAAGAAAGAAGAATGGGTAAGAGATTTGCTTAATATTTATAATATATAGGAATTCATATATGGCAACAATTTCATCAGGTGATACACTCAGTTTAAAAAATCTAGGTACAGCAGTAAGAACTACTGATACTGGTAGTGGTATATCACTAAATGCACTTAATGCGAGTGCTGGAACAATTGTTTCAATGTCTGGTTATGGTATTGATTCAGTAGGTTCAATCACAGGTTTTACTTATGCAGTTGAATCTACAACTGAAACATATACATTAGGTTTTAGTGGTGAAGGAAATAAGTTTTCTATTCTAAAAGGAAAAGCAGGAAATTTCACATGGGCAGTATCACCAGCATTTAATTCAGCAGGAGATACGGCAGGTTTTTTAGAACTTGAAACAAATGCTGATTATCAGAATGATATTTCGATTGGAGCTATGAATCCACAAGGTGCTAGTTCACAAACTTCACTTTTGGGTGCACAATCACATACACTTTCTGTAACATATGCAGATACATATAATGACCATGCAACAAATTATAATAGTGCAAGAACTAAAACTGTATATTCAGTAGATTCTTATGATGGAAACTCAGCAGCGTTATGTTTAACTATTGATTCACCAGTAACACTTGCAGATGGAACTATTGTAGAAGTTGGAGATTTAGAAGAAGGGGATTTACTACAAGGATATGCAATCACAGGTTTAGGTATTGATGAATCAAATTTCTTAGAATGGTCATCTGATACTCTAGGTACAACTGGTAAAGATGTAACACTTGTTGGCATTACATATTCATTTGCTAACAAATATTATGATATAAATGATGGGGAAGTTACTGCAACATCAGAACACCCTATGTTAGTGAAAGATGGAAATGATGGTGAATATAGATTTAAAGAAATGTTTAACATTAATACTAATGATAAATTAATCAGAGATATCTCTGGTACAATTACTGAAATTAATGTTGATTCAATTGAAGTTGTTGAAAAAACAGTTGAGATTGTTTCTATCGATGTTGAACAAGATGATACTTATCTAGTTAATGGATATATCACACACAATAAAGGTGGTAATACACATACAGATGAAACTGCACCAAATGCACCAACAAACCTTGCATGGACAAATGGTACATTAACTCTTTCATGGGATGGTGATGGTACAAATGATGTATTTGATGTACAAATAGATGATAATTCTAATTTTAGTTCACCACTTATAAGTCAAACACAATGGTCTGAAACAACACTCGTTACAACTACTGATGCTGGTTCCTTCGATATAGGAACAGGTACACGATATGCGAGAGTTAGACAATATGGTACAAATGGATTGTTGAGTAATTATAGTTCAACACTAACATTTACGGTTTCATAATTTATGTTTTGAAAAAAACTATATATTTATATATACAAATAGTTAACTAAAATATATCAAAATGGCAAACGAAATTAAGTTTACAGAAGAAGAAGTTTCACAAATAAACCAGTTGAGAACAGATGTTGCTGGTGTATTTACACAATTAGGACAAGTACAAATTGAAAAACAAAGAAGATTATCTGAGATTGACAATATGGAAAAAGAACTAATTGAGAAACATTCAAATCTTGTTAAATTAGAACAAGATATTTTTAAAGGATTGAATGAAAAATATGGTGATGGAAACTACGACCCAAACACAAATACATTCATTCCACAAGAAAAAGAAGAAAAAACAAACTCTTCCGAGGATAAAAAATAATCTTTGGAAAAAGTTATTTATACTTATATAAGAGTATTAATATACAAAAATTAACAAGGAGTAATAAAAATGGCAGAAAAAATTGTATCACCTGGTGTATTTACGAGAGAAAATGACCTTTCTTTCTTAGCACAAGGAATTGGTGAAATAGGAGCAGCCGTAATTGGACCTTTCCATAAGGGACCTGCTTTCGTACCAACCGTTGTAAATACACAATCAGAATTTGAAGATTTATTTGGTGTACCTAATGGAGAATACTATACAGGATATACCGTACAAAACTACCTTAGAGAAGCAGGAACAGTAACTATTGTTCGTGTTGGTAATGTAGGTGGTTATACAGAGACAGGACCTCAAGCAATTGTAGTGAGTGGTTCAAGTGCAGGAGAAAAAATTGTAGCATCTTTATTTGGAACACATAATGGAGACGGTACATCAAATGATGGTACCACTCTTGAAGCGTTAGGACCAGATAAATCAGAGTTCACTATAACAATTAGTGGTTCAAGTGCAATCTCGGCATCAACTAACCCATCAGCAGGAAATGATATCTCTGATGTATTTGGTGGTGACCCAAGAGGTTCGAAAAATGTTTATGCATATAATTATTTTGAAAACTTTGCATCAGAACAAGATTCAAATATAGAATCTGCATCTGTAATTACATTAGCAGACCAGGCTTTCACAACTGATATTCAACACGCAACAACTCCTTATATTAAATCACAGTTGATTTCTGGTGAAAGACATGACTTATTTAGATTCCATACTTTAGGTGATGGTTCTAATTATAACCAAGAATATAAAATAATCATTTTCAATGTTAAAGCAGCTGGTTCATCAAACGCTACAGATTATGCAACATTCTCTGTTGGTGTTAGAAAATACTCAGACACAAATAAAAGACCAAATGTCTTAGAAACATTTAATAATGTTAACTTAGACCCAGCTTCACCAAACTATATCAAAAAAGTAATTGGTGATATGAATGTTACTATTGATTCAAATGGTAAACAAACAATGAATGGTGATTATCCAAACTATTCTAAATTTATTAGAGTAGAATGTGTAGAAGAAGGTTCATTCCCAATCACTGCTGGACCATTCGGACATGGAAAATATACTAACCCAATCTATGTTGGTAGTGAAGGAAGTGAAAACATGGTACCTGCAGTTATATTTAACACAGGTTCAGATGAAAATACAGCTTCTAAATCAAACTTATATAGTGGTATTGATGTAGATACTGCAGTTGTAAAAATTGACAACGCAAATTATCTAGCACCAATTCCTTCATCAGCTACTGTTGGTGCAAATACAGTATTTGCATTTGATGGAACTGTAACTATCCAAGGTGGAACAAAAGCATTTGGATATTCACTTACAGGTTCAAACGCAGCAGATGTTAACAAGAGACAGTTTATCGTTGGTTTCCAAGGTGGATTCGATGGTGTAACACCAACTAGAAAAGATGCTAAATATGGTGATTCTGATTGGGGTGCTGGAAACTCACAAGGATTTGATTTATCAACTTCAACAGCAAGTGGTTCAGTTGCTTATGTAAAAGCAATTAACGCAGTATCTAATCCAGATGATTTTGATATCAACTTAGTATCTGTACCTGGTGTTGTTAGAAGATTACATTCTTATGTATTTGATAAAGTAACTGATATGGTAGAAGCGAGAGAAGATGCATTCTTTATTGGGGATGTAACAGATGGAGAAGATACTATCGCTCAGGCAATTACACAAGGTGAGGCAGTAGATTCTAACTATGTTGGTACTTACTATCCTTGGGTTAAAACAATTGATAGAAACACGAATAAATTAACTACTGTTCCACCATCAGTATTGATGCCAGGAATATACGCAGCAAATGATGCTATCGCAGCAGAATGGTTTGCACCTGCTGGATTAAATAGAGGTGGAATTGTTGGAGCAGTTTCTGTATTAAACAGATTAACACATGCTGAAAGAGATACTTTATATGAAGGAAAGATTAACCCAATCGCACAATTCCCAGGTGAAGGTATCGTTGCTTTCGGACAAAAAACTTTACAAGATAAGGCATCTGCATTAGATAGAATTAATGTAAGAAGATTATTAATTAAAGTTAAGAAGTATATTGCTTCTACTTCAAGATACTTAGTATTCGAACAAAACACTTCTCAAACAAGAAGTAGATTCTTGAATACAGTAAACCCTTACTTAGAAGGAATACAACAAAGACAAGGATTGTATGCATTTAGAGTGGTGATGGATGAGTCAAACAACACACCAGATGTAATCGACAGAAATATATTGGCTGGACAGATTTTCTTACAACCAACAAAAACTGCTGAATTCATCGTGTTAGATTTCAACATCTTACCGACAGGAGCATCATTTACGGCATAAATTGAATAAAAATAAAAAAGGACTATATTTATTAGTATAATAGGAGAAAAAAATGGCAGAAGTATTAGAATTTAACGATATGTTTTATACCAACTTCGAACCGAAGATGAAGAATAGATTCATCATGGAAATCGATGGTATCCCTTCATATCTTATAAAAACAGCTAACAGA
>Ga0163109_10003397_pt1 | contig 12191 bp, 10 predicted proteins | sample CRUFie1St13metaG_FD_108704 | JGI IMG/M metagenome (GOLD analysis project Ga0163109, IMG submission 108704) | Marine microbial communities from the Costa Rica Dome - CRUD Field 142mm St13 metaG | ecosystem: Environmental > Aquatic > Marine > Oceanic > Photic zone | place: Costa Rica: the Eastern... | reverse complement strand
TAGGTGACCTTATTAAATCAAGAAGCTCCTGCTTCTTATCTTTTTGGATTGGTACGGTAATCAGAATTGTGTGCATGTTGACCTCGGATTTATGATTTCTACGTGAATAGATGTTAACACTAAAATGTAACATTAATACTGAATATTTGGGTGACGTTAGGTTAGCCAACTGAATTTGGAAAATTTGCTCAATTAATAAGCCTGTTCTAAAGCCTGAAGTCTTTCTTCTATCTCTGTTACCGGTATTTCTGTCGATATTCCAGCGCAAGATCAGAGATTTACAACAGCGTTGTGTGACTGATGCCCGACATCAGCTTTCATTTCAGTGATAATTATCGCTAAACCTCAGCTGGTAATTTGCCGAGGGTGGGTTTTGAAGATAGCAGATATTAAAAATGAACGTATTCTGTGCCTTTTCTCAAATGTCGGGTCAAACCGCTATTACCTTTTAATTATTTCATATATTACAACAGGTCGGAATATTTTATTAAATCCCGCCCCCATATTTGCGCCACAAATCTTGATTTATTTGCGTGAATATTACAAGCACATGCGCCCGCGCGCCACATGGTAGCCTATTTGTGTGCGGTAGGTAAAATTGCTCTTTTAGAAGGTTCGTCATCATCTCATAATAAAAAATGCAGATTATAAAGTCTTTTTAAAGAATTTGCCCAAGGAATTCCTTAGTCCTTGGATCCTGAGCGTCGTCAAAAAACGTCTTGGGAGGTCCATGCTCTACAATTACACCACGATCTGTGAAATAAATATGATCTGCAACCTCGCGGGCAAATCCCATTTCATGAGTTACAAGTATGCATGTCATGCCATCTTCTGCCAGCTCGCGGATAGTAACTAACACTTCTTTTACTGTTTCAGGATCAAGCGCTGCCGTTACTTCATCGAATAACATCACTTCCGGCTTCATCGCCAAAGATCGAGCAATGGCGACGCGTTGCTGTTGCCCTCCAGATAGCTCTCCTGGGTAACTGTCTTCTTTGCCTTCCAACCTTACCTTCTTGATCAGCTGGCGCGCGCGCGACTCCACGTCAGCCTTGTTTTCCTTGAGCACCTTTAGTGGGGCCATCATAACGTTTTGGAGCGCTGTTTTATGTGGGAAAAGGTTGTATTGCTGAAATACCATTCCAACCTTCTTTCGTAGTTCTAGCTTATTTAGATTAGCACCATGGACCTCTTGACCCTGGACAAAAATCGATCCGCCCTGAATATCGTTGAGCCCATTTATGCAGCGAATCAAGGTAGATTTACCAGAACCAGAAGGGCCGATAATACAAATCACCTCGCCTTTCATAACGTCAATTGAAATCCCTTTAAGAACCTCCAATGTGCCAAAGCTCTTACGGACGTTTTCTAAAGCAACAATAGGTTTTTCAGCAGTCCAAGTCATAATATTAATCTCATAATTTCACAGCATAATGACGCTCTAGCCGCATGGTTAAACGAGCGATAGGGTAGCAGTAGACAAAAAATAACAATAATGCGAAGCCATAGAAGGGCACTAGGAGCTCAGGTTGGTTGTCTTCTGACTCCATGGCCTGTCGGCTCAGGGTAATAATTTCTTCAATGCCTAGCAAACTGCATAAAGGGGTAGCCATAGTCAGTATAGCATACCAGTTCATCCATGGTGGCAGCATCCGTTTGAAGCACTGTGGAAGAATAATCTGCCATAATATTTGACGGCGAGTAAAGGCTAAGCTTTCTGCCGCTTCCCATTGTGCCGTCGGCACAGATTGAACCGCGCCGCGCACAATTTCGGAGATATTTGCCATTATGGGCAAGCTGAGGCCAAATACCCCTTTCATCCAGTCGGGCACACGGATGGTTTGACCAAACAGTGTAAATTCAAAAGGAAGTGCTAATAGTACAATAAATAAAATTACCAGCCATGGCGAATTGCGAAAAAGCTGCGTGGTAAACCATGAAAACGCCCGCAAAGGGCCAAAAGGTGAGATTTGCCCCAGTCCCAATGCCACTCCTGCAAGTGTCCCAATTAGCAGACTCCAAAATGAGATCAACACATTAAACAAAAAACCCGAGAAGAACAGGAATGGCATCCATCGCCACAGCGCATCAAAAGCGTCAAAAATAGGTAGGCCCGATTGAGCAGAGGCAAAAGTTGGGTAAATCCCGATGATCGCGAGCATTATTATTGGCGTCCACCACGGCAGAGCTGCAAGCCAGCGCGTGAAGATATAGCCGTCTGGGCTATGAGCTTTGATATCAAACGGTCTTAGAACTGCCATTCCACCTTTTAAAGGCGTATTTATGCCAGATACTTGCTTCATATGCCGTATCCTGGAATCTTAATGGATCGTTCCCATCTGGACATACCAAAGACAAGTAGCGCGACCAATCCAACATATGCAACAAATACCAACAGCATGGTCGGATATTGAGCCGAAGGATAATCGTTCCAGATCGTTACCGAGTGATAGAGAAGCTCAGGCACGGCAATCGCAAAGGCTTGCGTCGTTGTTTTGACCAGATTGACCAGATTATTATTAAGCGCTGGAAGACAAATACGGAAGGCTAACGGTAAAACGACGTAAATGTAGGTCTGTAGGCGTGAAAATCCCAAAGCCTCAGAGGCTTCAACCGTGCTCTCGGGAACTGCTTCCATTCCAGCCCGAAAGATCTCAACATTAAAGGCCCCTGCAAACATGGAAAGAGAAATAATCGCCCAGCCAACATTTGAAATAATAGGCTCTACGCTCCATCCATCGTCACCGACAACGACAGGAGTGAACTGGCCCAGGGCAAAGTAAAAGAATAAAAGTTGCACCATGGGCGGTGTATTACGGAAAAATTGGATATATCCCTGAATAATTGCGCGTGCAACGCGTGACGGCGCGCCCTGCATCCATGCCCCCACAACCCCGATTACCACAGAAAATATTAGACACAGTACGCTCAACTTGACCGTCATCCAGATGCCAGACAATATTTTGTCCTGTTGCCGATCTTCATACATCCATATGAAATTCCAACGCGGGGCTGTCTCAGCCAATTGTCTAAAGTACTCTTCCATGAGGTTCAATTCCAAAGCGCCCCTCCAAAACAAGGGTGGAGGGGCGTAAGATTTTTAGTGTGAATTACTCAATCCAGTCACTATTACGCTCGTTCTGCATTTTTAGGAAAGCAGTTGGTTTGATGCCCCACTTCTCTTCCAATGCGATAAGTGAGCCATCACGATGCCAGTTATACTGCATGCCAGACATAAAGTTACCAAATACACAGCTAACTTCATTAAGTGGCACACCAAGACCCCAAGGGTTATCGTCTTCTGACGCCAATGGCATTTCAAACTCGTCCCAGTTGCCTGAGCTCAGATCGGAGCCGATGGAGCTGTCGTCGTAAACCCATGCAACGCATTTTCGATCTCTCAATGCTTGTTTGGCCTCAGCATTCCCAGTGAAAGCCATTATTTCAACGCCATAGCGCTCTTCTGTTATCTGATTGTAAAAGGCCCCTTGCTTTCCACAAACCTTTTTGCCGCGAAGGTCTTCCCAAGAGGTAAAACCAAGCGCCTTAGGCGCCATTATATTAGTACCAGAGGTATAGTAGTTTGGTCCTGGTATCCCAACGATTTTACGGCGATCCGCACGGTCAGACATCGTCGCGATCATCATGTCGATTTTGCCCTGTTCCAGAAACTGCATCCGATTAGAGGATTGTACAGGAACTAATTCAGCCTCAACACCCATTTTGGCGGCAACATCCATGGCCATATCGATCTCCATACCCACAAGGTTACCGCTGTCATCGCGAAACCCCCAAGGTTTGTAATCAGCCTTAACACCAATTACGATTTTGCCGCTAGACATTACTTTATTCCAAACATCATTTGTGCACTGAGCGCTGGCACTTCCCACGGACATGGCAGCCAAAGCCAGGCCACTGACAGCAGTCTTGAAAAAGTTTTTCATAGTTTGTTTCTCCTTTGTTGGTGGCAAGATTTTCTCGCCAATACTCATTTAATATGTGATTTTACCGTTCTATCGCGGCAATTTGTTTCTGCGCCTCACAACCTATCGCACCTATAACCATACCAATGAGCGCCTCTAATACAATAACTAACGCTAATTGAAGGAGAATAAATGCGAACTTAGTGCCTGTGGTAGTTTGGATGTCATATGTTAAATTGACGGGAAATGCTTGATGCAATTTATTGTTGCGTTCCCGACAGTAAGAGTAATTACTGAAATATATATTCTAGGATTCGTCAAGGAATCAAGTTGATGAAAGACATCCTCCCTCTTCATGCATCGGTCGTCGTCATTGGTGGCGGTATTATGGGCTGTTCCACGTTATATCACCTAGCCAAAATGGGCATAAGCGATACTATTCTTCTCGAGAGAAACAAGCTAACCAGTGGCACGACGTGGCACTCGGCCGCGCAAGTGCGAGCTCTCCGGCACTCGCAAAACCTTACCCGCATGATCCAGTATTCGGTAGACCTTTATTCTCAACTTGAGAAAGAAACTGGGCAGAATGTGGGTTGGATTCAAAAAGGATCGCTATCGATTGCCACTAATCTTGACCGTCTAATCCATGTGAAACGGCAGGAAGCACTGGCCCATGCTTACGGCATCAAGGCAATATCGATATCACCAGATGAAGCTAAGGAACGCTGGCCGTTAATGAATGCCGAAGACGTAAAGGGCGCAGTCTGGTCACCAGATGATGGACGGGTCTCCCCGTCAGATGTTTGCGTGGCACTGGTAAAAGCGGCCAAGAAGTTCGGCGCGAAGATCTTTGAAGACACCGGTGTCACCGGCATTCTAACCGAAAATGGCCGTATCAAAGGCGTGGAAACCAGACAAGGAACGGTGATGTGCGACGCGATCGCATTGTGCACTGGCCTTTGGTCTCGGGAGGCTGGTGCCTTGGCGGGTGCCGAAGTACCTGTGCTAGCCTGTGAGCATTTCTACCTCTTGACCAAGCCCATTGATGGCATTGTGGGAAACATGCCAACTCTGTCTGATCATGACAACCACCTATATATCCGTGACGACTCTGGGGGACTGTTAGTGGGCTGTTTTGAACCTATGGGAAAACCCATAGCTCCAAGAGTTCTGGATGCGAGTTTCGAATTTGGCCTGCTCCCCGAAGACTGGGACCATTTTGAACCGATGATGATGAATGCGTTGCACCGGTTGCCAGCATTAGAGACTGCCGAGGTCAAAATGTTGCTAAACGGGCCTGAAAGTTTCACGCCCGATGGCACTTTTATGTTGGGTGAAACCGCGGAAACTAAAGGGTTGTTCCTAGGTTGTGGTATGAACTCAGTCGGGATCGCGTCGGGCGGTGGTGCAGGTATGAACTTGGCCCATTGCATCGTGCATGGGCACACATCCTATGATTTGACAGAGGCGGATGCCAAGAGGTTTGCACCTGTCTTCAACAACATTGATCACTTGATGGCGCGTGTACCAGAAATCCTTGGTACCCATTACGATATTGCCTTCCCGGGTAAACAGCTATCCACTGCACGGAATCTGCACGCCCTATCTCTGGAGAATGAATACAAGGCGGCAAGAGCGCATATGGGGCAGTTCTATGGTTGGGAGCGGCCTTTGTACTTTGGCAAAATTGACGAACCAAGAATGACCTTTGGTCGTCCTGATTGGTTCGAAAATGTTCGCACAGAAGTTATGGCCGCCCATAATAACGCTGCAATCTTTGATGCCTCATCTTTCGGAAAGATAGAGGTGCAGGGACCGGAGGCTGAAGCCTTCCTTTTATATACCTGTTCTGGATTTCTTGGCCGTCCACCTGGGTCAGTTATTTACACCGCCGTTCTAAACGAACGTGGCACTTTTGAGAGTGATATAACTGCTCAGCGCATCGCGCATGATCATTATCGTTTGTTTGTCGGCACAAACGCTATTAAACGTGATCTTGTTTGGTTCCAAAAAAATTCTAAAGGCTTTGACGTCAGCTTAACTGATAGTACCGAAGACTATGCCGTTCTTGCGCTCATGGGACCTGAAGCAGCGCGAATTGTCTCCGAGTGTGGAGCGCCCGAGCTGAACGAACTTGGCTACTTCAAGGTTGGCCCTGCCAATATCGCCGGAAAACATGTGCGTGCCGCACGCTTGTCTTATGTTGGTGAAGCAGGGTGGGAGATAACCATGAAAGCTAAAAACGCAGCCGTAATTTACACGGCTCTTGCGAGTGCAGGTGCAAAGCCGGCTGGCCTTTATGCTCAGACATCAATGCGGATCGAAAAAGGTTTCTGCGCCATGGGACATGAACTGGATAGTGATGTCACGCCTATCGATGTTGGACTTGACTTTGCCACCCGCAAGGCAGGCGGCTTTATAGGAGATGAAGCACTCGCAGAACGGCGAAAAAAAAGAAGAAGTTTGTTTCTGGTCTCTTTGAAATTTCAAGACGAAACTGCCATACCCCTAGGGCATGAACCGATCTATTATGATGGCAAGATCATTGGGAAAATAAGTTCCTGCGCTTTTGGTTATCGTATTGGTAAACCGGTGGCTTTAGGTGCGGTCCGCCACCATGCTACATCGGGAATTGTTGTACAGGTCGACATCGCTCGGCAGTTTTTCGACGCAACATTAGTCACGCAATCACTTTACGACCCAGAGGGTATACGAATGAAAAGTTATGAGTGAGGGAAAGTTTTAAACGTGCAAATACTTTTTGAAGAAGCTGATGCTGTTGCTCGTATGTCTGGTAACACCGCCAGTAAATCTTATTAAATATAATATAAACAATATGTTGTGTATATTAATTAATATTCGCCCCCACAATACTGACTTGTTGTAGCTTTTTGTGTTTCGGGACGCATAGACTTAGATCAATCGAGCTTGGTTAAATCAACCCGCTGCTTAAGTCTTGCTTCAGTAAGTCGCGCGTCCTCCCGATAGGTCAAAGACCGCGCCAGTTGTGAAACTATTTTCTTCAGAACTCAACCAGGCGATCATATTGGCGGCTTCGCTAACATCTAAGAAACGTTGTCGTGGGATTTTTGATAACATGTAGTCGATGTGTTCTTGTGACATTTGGTCAAAGATTCGTGTTCTTGCTGCAGCAGGAGTTACACAATTTACCGCTATATCATATTCTGCTGTTTCTTTTCCTGCAGATTTCGTCAATGCTATTACTCCTGCTTTTGATGCAGAGTAAGCACTAGCATTTGGGTTGCCATCTTTACCAGCTATAGAGGCTATCAAAACAATTCGTCCGTAATTTTGTTTTTTCATGCCAGGTAAAATCGCACGCAGCACATGAAAGCTCCCTGTTAAGTTTACTTCAATTATTTTAAACCAATCTGATATTGGATATTCTTCAATAAGCATATTCGGGCCAGCTATGCCTGCAGAGGAAATTATTTGGGATATAGGACCAAGAATTTTTTCTGTTTTTGAGACAGCATCTTGAACTTGATCGTATTTACAAACGTCAACTTTAATGGCTTCAGCCATTCCAGTTGGGAGTTCGGATAAAGCAGTTTTTAACGCAGAGTCATCTAAGTCCCAAAGAGCTACTTTGATACCTCTTGAGGTTAGTTTTTTTGCGCAAGCAAGTCCAATCCCTTGTGCTCCACCAGTAATAGCAGCAACTTTTTTTATTTGCTCTTCCATTTATTAAGTGTTCCTTCGCAGTTTCGATTTATTTCTTAAGTTGTGGTGATCAACCTACTGGGCAAATTGATGATTAATTAAGTTCGGCCAGCAACAAAGTTGACATGATTTAATATACTGTATACAGTAAACATTATACAGTAAATGTATTTTTATTTTGGTTTAAATCTCTGGGAGGAAATAACAGTGTCTGAGAAAAATAATCTGCCGATTGAGGCATTTGATGAGACTAGAAGAGGGTTGTTGAAATCGGCTTTAGCCGCAGGAATGACAGCATCAGCCGCCATGGGAATGAGCAGCGTATTACCACTGCGGGCCTTCGCTCAAGACGGAACAGCTAGTGGGTCCATTACGTTTGGAAACGCTGAACCTCCAACTTCAAATTACTGGGATCCAGCTGCCGGTTTCGGGTTGGTAGACGAGCAAGCTGCCTCGTTGTTATATGACTCGCTTCTAGCTTTCGACGAAAATGGCAAGGTTAAACCTGGTATTGCGACCGATTGGATGGCGAAAGATGATAAAACTGTTAGTCTGACTATCCGCACGGACGCAAAATTCCATGATGGGACTGCGGTTACTGCTCAAGATATTAAGGCCAGCATAGATAGGCTTGGTCTTGGAGAATTGGCACAAGCAATGGTTGTTACACCGGGAATATCGGTCAATATCTTAAGTGATAATAAAATTGAGGTAACTTCCCCTCAGATTTTTGGCCCAATGATGAACGCACTTGCATATATCAAGATTTTGCCAAAATCAAATATTGATAATCCAGATAATTTCAAGGGCGCCGCTAATGGAAGTGGACCATATAAATTCGTTTCTTATGAAGGCAATATCGTAACGCTGGAAGCTAATGAGAATTATTGGGGAGGCGTACCCAATGTAAAAACTGTGGTTTTCCAGTATATAGAGGATGCACAGGCGCGCATTAGTGCTCTATTGTCTGGGCAGGTCGATATCCTTACCCGCGTATCCCCGGAAGATTTGTCGCGTGTTGAAGGAAACGATGATTTCTATGTAACGGACATTTCACCACCTGCTCAGATTATTGCAATCTACCAGCATAATGGTCCACTTGGCAATCCAAAGCTTCGACGTGCACTTGCGCATGCAATTGATCGTGAGGGTATTGCAAAGAGTGTCATGAAGGGCTTAAACAAGGTCGCTAATTCTAGCCTGCCTACAAATGTTGCATTCTATGAGGAGCAAGCACAGAGGTTTGAGTACGACCCTGAGAAGGCCCGCGCGATAGTATCAGAGGAGTACCCAAACGGCGTTACCTTGCGGATGTCAACTTCGACGCTAGTTCCAAATCAAATTCAGATCGATCAGATCATCGCTGCATCATTGGAGCAGATCGGTATCACTGTCGAAGTTGAAAGATTGGAAGTGGGTGCGTTCAGATCGTCCTACAATACATACGATATAAATCTAAATACATTAGTAACCTTCAACGTAGACCCTGATTTTATCCTTGGGCTTTACTCTGGAGGTGCTGGCGAAGCTATCTTTCATTTCAACGATGCTGAGTATTTAAAACTACTTAATGCATCGCGTGTTGCATCGTCAGATACCAGACAAGCAGCAATCACCGCTGCAGCCGGATATTTATGGGATAATCAGGTTACGCTGTATTTGTCTGATGAGTTCTGGTATTTTATCGTTAATAACCGCGTTCAAGGTTACAGACGTGCGCCGTTGCTCGGGGAAATTTTCGTGGGCGAGGCTACAGTGTCCACGTAAAAAGTGACCAACTCCCAATGTGTTTGGTGTCAGTTTTTATGAGTTGACGCCAAACACCATATATTGGAAAAATTCCATATGACGAAGTTTATATTTCAGCGGGTCTCTCAAGCGGTAATAATCGTTTGTATGATCACTATTACTGTGTTTATCATCCTTCGTTTTTCGGCGGGTGATCCAGCTAGGATTAAAGCACCTGTATTCGCTCGAGCAGATGTAATAGAGCAATATCGCCGTGATTTTGGAACAGACCGGCCTGTATTCGAGCAATTATCAACCTTTGTTACTAATGCAGTAAGTGGAGATCTTGGGGTCAGCTTTAGATATCAGGCTCCCGTCGCAGATTTAATCTGGGACACATTGCCAAAGACCCTCGCGCTAGCCGGAACCGCTCTATTAATCTCGGTGTTATTCGCAATTCTTTTGGGCTCGTTGGCAGCGCAAAGGCCAAAATCTGCTTGGGCGGTGATAGCTTCAACAGTCGCTATATTTGGACAATCTGCCCCAGTTTTTTGGACTGGGTCCATCCTTGTCCTAATTTTTGCCGTAACCTTAGGATGGTTGCCCGCAGTTGGGTATACCGGTTTTTCGAGCCTCATATTGCCCGCCTTTGCTGTGATGCTTTCTATTCTTCCAACCCAGCTTCGTATTCTGAGAGCCGCGATGGAACGGGCGTTAGAAGATGAATATATACGCACCGCGCGTGCATTCGGTATCAGTAACATTCGCATTGTCTTCGTCTATGCACTCAAGAATGCGTTTCTTCCACTTCTAACCGTAATCGGTCTAGATGCTGGGTATTTATTAGGCGGGGTCATCGTGGCAGAAGTTGTTTTTGCTTTTCCAGGAATTGGTGAGCTTGCACTGATTGCTTTGAATTCGCGGGATTTTCCACTTATTCAGGGCATAACAATTGTTTCAGCCAGTATTTTTGTTATTGTAAATTTAATCGTAGATCTTCTGTATACAGCGCTGGATCCGAGAATAAAATTGGAGAAAACATGAATATTTTAGCAATCGGTGCTCATCCAGACGATATAGAGATGCAGTGTGCAGGCACGCTGGCGTTGTACAAAGAACAGGGGCATGAAATTTTTTTTGCAGTCGCAACGAACGGAAATGTTGGGTCTCCAGTTTTAAGCCGCGATGAAATTGGCGAAATACGGCATAAGGAGCAGATCAAATCATGCGAAATGATTGGTGCCGAACTGATCTGGATGAATTATGACGATGAATGGTTGTTTAATGATCGGGGAACTAGAACGCGTTTTATTGATGCTATCAGACAGGCCAAGCCAGATATTATTTTTGCTCATGGTCCGACCGATTATCATCCTGATCATCGTGCAGTTGCCCAACTAAGTGAAGACGCGCGGATTCCATCATCAATTCGGCTGGTGGAGACCACCTTGCCGCATCTGGAGCGTGTACCGCATTTGTTTTTTATGGACAATGTAGCCGGAATTGGATTTGAGCCAGAGGTCTTTGTTGATATTTCGTCTGTGATTAATTTGAAGCGAGAAATGTTACTGTGTCACCAAAGCCAAGATTCATGGATGCGTGCACTTTTTGACGATTGCTCAATAACTGATTTGATGGATAAGAACGCTGCGCAACGAGGAGCTGCTTCGGGCGTAAAGTATGCAGAGGCCTTCAGGGAGTTGAAGACGTTTCCGCAAAACGGGAACTATTCGATGTTGCCGTAAAATGTTTTTAACTGGAATAACCAATAAACTTTACCTCAATCCGCTGATAATTATCGGCTCTGTATTACTATCATTGATAGTAATCATGTCGTTTCAGGCTCAGTTGCTTACCGACGCAAGTCCATTTGGAATGAATATTGCGGAAATTCGCCAAGCACCTTCGCTGGCGCATCCCTTTGGTACAGACGGTGTCGGTCGCGATGTTTTGGCACGTATTGCCTATGGTGGCCAACTATCACTTCAGATCGCAGGGGCTGGAATGATAGGCTCACTTCTCGTTGGTAGTATTGCAGGGTTACTTGCCGTTTTCGCCCCAAAGCCGATCCGATGGGTAGTTGAACGCATCATAGATATTCAACTTGCCTTTCCATATGTTCTGCTTGCTATTGCAATAACAAGCGCGGTTCGACCATCAACCGGTGTTCTTATCTTCCTTATGATCCTTGCTGGCTGGGCGGCTTCTGCGAGAGTAGTGCGGTCAATAGCGCTTCAAGAACGAGGAAAGGACTATGTAAAAGCTGCAACCGTTTTGGGTGCTCCAAAACTACGTATCGTTATGTTACATGTCTTTCCAACCATATGGCCATCAATTGTAGTTTTGGCTGCAATGCAAATGGCGGCAATGATAGTGTTTGAAGCCACTTTATCATTTTTAGGAATGGGTATTCAGCCGCCTACACCGTCTTGGGGCGGAATAATGCTTGACGGTAAAAAATTTATTACTAGTTCGTGGTGGCTTACTACACTTCCCGGCCTTGCTATAGTTCTTACATCTCTCAGCCTGATCTTAATTGGTGAAGGTCTGCAAAAACGCAGTCTTTTGATACGCAGCAGGGAAAGTGACGCCTGATGGGTAAGATTGTTTTAAATGTTGAGGATGTATCCATTAAATATCCAGGTCGTGATGGACTGATCACAGTTGTAGATCGTGTGTCACTTTCGTTACGAGCCGGAAATAGCCTTGTCATTGCGGGAGAATCCGGCAGTGGTAAATCAATGATCTGCCAGTCGCTCATAGGTATTGTGCCAGGGGCTGGTGAGGTAAGTGGTGTTCGGATTGACTGGCGGGGGAAAAACTTGCTTGATCTGAACGAAGCAGAATGGAAATCCG
>Ga0163109_10003396_pt1 | contig 12192 bp, 12 predicted proteins | sample CRUFie1St13metaG_FD_108704 | JGI IMG/M metagenome (GOLD analysis project Ga0163109, IMG submission 108704) | Marine microbial communities from the Costa Rica Dome - CRUD Field 142mm St13 metaG | ecosystem: Environmental > Aquatic > Marine > Oceanic > Photic zone | place: Costa Rica: the Eastern... | reverse complement strand
GCGGAGCAGGCACAAGCAGAGCAGGCACAAGCGGAGCAGGCACAAGCGGAGCAGGCACAAGCGGAGCAGGCACAAGCACAAGCAGAAACAGAAATTAATTGATTTAATTATTTTAAAGCTAAAAATAATTAAATATAAACATGGTTAAAAACAAAGTAGGCGGTAATAAACATAAGAAAATGGCACGCAAAAACGTCAAGGCAGACGCGCGTAAGCCAAAACTTCGATTAGCAAAAGAAAAATGCGAAATATATGCAAAGGTAACTAAGGTATTTGGCAATGGTATGTGTGAAGTGATTTGCCAAGATAAAATAACTCGATTACTTATCATACGACGTAAGTTTCGAGGTAGAAATCGCAAAGACAATATGGTAAAACTAGATAGCGTTGTATTAGTTGGTATACGCGAATGGGAGGTTGTGGCTCCAAATAAACAACCAAAAGTTGATTTGTTATATGCATATAGTCCATCTCAAGTAGACGACTTAGTAAAAGACAAACTAATTGGTGAAATCATATATCCAGATAGCGTGAGTAAAGAAGAACAAGATGATGGAATTGAATTTGATAGAAATGCGTTCTTTCATGATGAAGTATCTAACAAAGAAACAGACACAGAAACAAATATAAAATTAGTGATGCCAAATACAACATCAACATCAATATCTTCATCCCCTAAAAAGACAGCGGATGCAGAAGAAATTAATTGGGACGATATATAATGGTATATTGTATATGCTATATACTATATACTATATGCTATTCCCACTAATATCCTGATTAACATTAATAATATTACTTAATTCACTAGACAATAATTCTTCAAATTGATTATTATTTAAATTTCTTATTTCATTTTCAACTAACATATCAAGATTTATATTAATATAATTTCTTATTAAATTAAGTGCGTTTGTATTTCTTATATTTGCACTAGTATCCATTTGATACGATTGAACCATTGAATTTACATTATCATATAAATTATTTATAATATTGGTTTGTAAAGGCGTGTCAGCAATGAATCTATTATTTGTTACATCAAAACGTAAATTAAATGTTTCGCCTTGTATTTCGCTAACACCATTTATTTCGCTATCGCTATCCACTTCGTTTGCAACTTCAACTTCGTTTGCAACTTCAACTTCGTTTGCAACTTGAACTTCAACTTCGTTTGCCACTTCACCTTCTACTTCGTCTTCATTTGCTTCGCTTACAACTTCGTCTTCGACTTCAACTTCGTTTTTCACCTCTTTACTAGGCAATTCGTGCCTACATACTGGACACATAGCAGATTCATTTTCCAACCAATTTACTATATGTTCAGCTGTAAATGTATGATTACAAGGTAACTGTATAATTTCATCACCTTCTTCAAAAGGTATTTGCATTATAGGACAAATCGTAACTCCACTATTATCACGTTCATGATGATTTTTATGATATATCGATCTCTTTAATAAAGCTTTCCCTTCATCAGACAATACTTTTTTATATGTTTGCTTTAGATCGGTTACCAGTGTATTATTGATAAGATTGTTTAATGTATTATTACTTTCTTCAAGATTAAAACTAAAAGCGTTTCTATGTCGATAAAGTGGAATAGAAAATATGTTATCGGTAAAATCACTTGATAATTCAGATGTAAATTGAAATGAAGGCGTAGTTGTTTGCTGTCTTGGTAGTAAATTCATTAATTCTTCCCAAGTGGCATTGACATTTGCATTGCTATTGACATTTGCATTGCTATTGACATTTGCATTGCTATTGACATTTGCATTGCTATTGACATTTGCATTGCTATTTGCATTTGCATTTGCATTACCATTCTCCATATTAGACAAACTATCAATATGATATACAGTATTCATGAAATCATTAATCACATTTCCATTATTTTGCATACCATTTAAACCAAATTGTATTTCGTCTATTATCGTATCTAAAATGTCATTGGTTGACATATCCGTATTCATTAAATATAATTATATATTTTTAATTATATTTAATTAATTATCACAATACATTATTTGATTTAAACCTTCCTCTACATAATTGTATCGCTCATTTGCTAAAATATCTTCAACAAACTTTATCGGTTCAAATTTCTTAAGTTCATCAAACCCTTTATTGCAAAACGTATTTAACAATGACGAATTATATCCACTCAACATCGAAACATTTTCTTGGCTCGTCAATACAGGAAATCCTTTTGTCGTCCTCAAATTCCAAAACAATATATGTGGAACACTATATGGCGCACAATAGCTTGATTTCAAACCCGCATCCGCATACATTTGTTTAACTTCTTCGTAAAAAGGCATCTGTCCATTATCACTTACATTATACATAGTTCTATCAGACTCGTTAAATTGCATATCAGAAAAAATCGCCAAAATCATATTTTCTACCACACTTGGTGAAACATTATTTGTCACGATAATCTCCAAAATAATTTCAAAAGCCTTCTTAATATTAGTTGAACCACCCCATGGAGCTTCTTTCAATTTTATCACTTTTTCATGAAACGTCGAATCCTCCGCAAATGTTACCCAACGAGGATTTGTTTCAAATGTAATAATACGATTCTTAAATGCGCTTGTATTTTTTTCACTTGCTCTTAGTCCCAAACCAATGGCATTATACAATGGAATATAATTATCACATTCCATCGAACCTGACACATCAACCAATGAAATAATATTCTTCAACCCATCATTGTTTTTACCGTTTTCCAACCATTGTGCATTTACTAGTTTCACATCATCACAAGTAGTGGCATCTAATGCGGCTTTAACAAGTTCGTATGTATCGCATCTTCTAGCATTAATTTTCACCGTTGGCTTTTCGTCATACATTTGTGTCATCGACTTTTGAACATGTTCTTTTAAATTTTCTGCACAGTGAACTCTATGTCTTTCGTCGCTTCTTTGACTCTTATCTTTGTTCAAATTCTGAAATGCCAACCGGTTTTTATTCAGTGTTTTGCTTGTAACTTTATTAAAATCAATTGTATTCCAAACTTTATCCGTACTAGACATTGCGATTTGTGTGGTTTGCAGTACTTTATTCAATTTCGCCAGGCGTTTGCGTAAATTCATCTTTGCCAATCGCACCGCACGCGAATATGTAGTGGTATTTGTAATTGAGTCACCATTTTCATTGTAAAAGTAATTATTATACAAATAAACTGCGAAATCACTGAAGATAAAACCAAATTTCTTTGACTTTTCTCTTGGAAACCATTTGGCAAATAAACTAAACATTTTCCCGTCTGTTTGTTTTGCTTCATCTGCCTCGAGTATATTTTTACACATTTCAAAAATATAGTCTTTGAAATCATTATACATATTTAGTTTCATATCATATAGCAATTTGCTTTTTCTACCAATAGACATTTGAGTACCGTCTTTATCTACTGAAATATCATTACTGCTTTGTAAGCTTTCTGCCATTTCACCCCACATTTTAATATCATCCTGCAAATACTTGAGGAAATATTTGATATCTTTCATAGAACCGTATGGATGGATATCTTTACCATTTGATTTACTATGTATCATCGTATGGAAAAGAAACTTACTCATCTCCGGTGACAAAGGATACCATTCGTATATCTGCATAAAAGCAAGTTTTTGTTCTCCTTTTCCCGCAATAATATCACGTGTATTAGCAATCAATCTAGCAAGGATATTGATTTCCGGTTTAAAAGTGTACCTACTTTCTACATCAGAAAAAACAGTAGTTAATATATCTTTGTAATGCCGTCTAATGTTTTCATGATCATCCTGGCGAACAAGCTGGAAATAAAACTCAGTAATCATCTTACGAATTAAACTTAGTTTTTCTTCACCAAAATTAGTTAGACAGTTCCTCGTGGACCAGGCGTATTGCAAGTGTCCATTTTCATTATAATTATATTTTTTATTTACACTAAAGTTATTATTTGATACGCTACTTTCAAGTGTTGTTGACATTATATACCATATATGGTAAGGTTTCTTTAAATAGTTTGATTAAATATTTAAACATCATCTCTATCGCTATCACTATCCGAATCATTTCCGGATACCCTTGCTCGCCTGGTGAATTTTTTATTTTTTTTATTATTAATCCTAATTTTTTTTGTAAGGTTTACTTTCTTTTTGGGAACCTTTTCATAAAAAATAAAATACATAGCATTCAAATTCTTAAACATGGAAATTGTATCTTCCCAATAAATATCTTTGATGGATTTTATCTCTGTTAGAAAATTAAAATTATTTTCAGGGTCTTTTTTTAAAATTTCACCAGGCGCGTTTTTTTTATCGTCTAAATTATTACAACTATCTATATATTTTATGACGTTATCTGGTTCTAAATCAATATTATACTTTAAAATCGATAGCGGATTGTATTTAGTTTTATTGTAATATAAAAAGTGTTTAATCATTTTTATTAATGTTTCCTTGGAAATTGTTTTATCTTGTACAATCATATTATCTTTTTTAATATGAAAAATCTTGTTTTTTTTGTTTACATAAATAACATAAATTTTAACATTATCCACCTCTTCCTTGTAAAAATCAATATATGGGGTGTCTTCTTCTTCAAAATCTTTTATCCAATTGTCATTTAAATTATCCGAATCATCTGAATCATATTCATTGTAATCATTTGTTTCATATTCCATTCAATTACTAATCATCTATAGTTTATTTTTCTATTTTAAACACAATCATTATGTATTTGTATAGTATAGTATTGTATCGTACTCAAATTACACCAAACATAAATATATATTATAAATGACTTAAATAAATTATACCATTGTTATTTGAGATAATAAAATATAACATATCTCAGTTTTCTTACAGCTAAACTTTTCTTTTTTTTTATTAAATAGTTAATTGTTGAATAATATACAGAAAACAGTATTTTAATAAATAATTATTATTTTATAGTAATTATTTATTTTCTACCTTTCTTTTTTCTATTCTTTTTACTTTTTTTACCTCTTCTTTTTCTTATTTTTTTTGATTTTTTACCAGTAATCATTGATCTAACCCTTTTACATATTCCACCTCTACATATTTTTCGCGTTCTTGACTTCAATCTCGACCTAGACCTAGACCTAGACCTAGACCTAGACCTAGCCCTAGATTTACGTTTTTTAGTTCTCGTCCTGCTTGGAACTCCTTTTCTATATACAGCAGCTTTTTTCATTCCTTCAACATCATCGACATGTTCTGTCTTTAAACATTTAATCATAAAATATCCATTCTCACCTGTATGTGCAACATTTTCTTTCGTTTCAAACTCAATGTCGTCTCTATATACTGGTCTAGCCATAGCTTTATCATCCAACTGCATAAATTTATGTTCATAATTCGATATTATCATTCTATCAATATCCTGATGAACAACCTTTCTACCACTTTTTACTACATTCATCAAATCTGTTTCAATATGAGCAGTAATTTTTACATCCTCTGTATCGCCACACTGTTTAATAAATCTAAACCCAAAAACCTTATGATAATAAGTAATAACTTCAGGAATAGCGCTTAATTTAATGTAATCACAATCAATTGCATTTGCAATTTTAATAGACTCTTGTATTAAACTTCTACCAGTAACACTAATATGACCTTTCAATTTCATTCTTGTACTAGGACCAGCACAAACAATATCTATGTATAAATATTTCTTACCTTTACTATCAGTTTTTATAGTTGCAAATAAAAAACCACGTAAAGCACCTTTTTTACCACTTTTAGAATCATAACCAAGCAATACATAAGTAAACTCATCCGAACTTCCAATTGCAAAATCCTTATTAACACCATCTTGACATATTCTATCCCAAGTTTTGTTTAATGCACCTTTGAATTCATATACTTTTTTTCTCGAATTATATACTACATGTTTTTCATTAAAATCTTTAATATTTAATACTTCAATGTTAGGATTAGGGTTAGGATATGACGGAATTTCCATAAAGTTTTCATAATTGTCTTCGCTTACAATACTACTGTCGCTTGAAATACTGCTACCACTCAACCTATTATCACTACTTTCTAAACTACTATCAGTTTCATAACTAGATAAAGACATCGTATATATATTAAATAGATAATTATATTTACTACACTATACTTCACGTGTTTTGTCATTGTCATTGTCATTGTCATTGTCATATATATTAAGATAACGTAGTGTATTTACACCTATCAAAGCTGTATCAATACTATCATTTACAATCAATTTCACTTTGGATAATTTATCATCCATTTTATACAATATTCTCTCCATTATTCCCATTTTTTTACGCAGTTCACTATTTTCATTCATTAAACATTTATTTTCTTCTTCTACTTCTATGTTTTTTTCTCTAAGCATGTTGTTTATTGTAATTATCTGATTGTAACCTTTAAGACTCATAACCTCAAAAAACTTACATTTTATAATGACATTTGCACAAATAAATTCCTTCAATTCTTCTAAATTGCCAGGTATAATCAAATCTTCTTTTTTCAGTAAGTTATCAGATGTTATCGTGTTTTCTTCATATAATTCTATCGTAAGTTTATTATTATCTTCATGATTTAAATCAAAAAAACATATCATTTGATTCCACTTTGGATTTGTACTCTGGATTGTCATTGTACGATTTGATATATTATTAAATGTACATTTAACATACAGATTCGGACTAGTAAACCAATCTTTTCCACTAATCTTTTTTTTTAATTTAACTATATTACACAGTAACATATATAATATAGTTATTTTTTAATCACATTCATCATCCCCATCATATTCATTTACATTTGATTCAAAACCAGTAAAATCATAGTTATGTAGCCATTTTAAAAGATATACATCGTCATAAATAAGTACACAAATCAAAGTGTAATAAATACCCAACCAAACATCAAATATACCAATATTAAACATTAACCAAATAATATGATATCCCCAATTCAAAGAACACGCTATAAAATAACACACAATAGCTTTCAGTCTAAGTTCAACCGATTCTTTATCATTGTATAGATATCGCATCGCTAGAAAACGATTTACATTGTACGAATAACATGATGTTACACAATAAACAAATAATAACTTTGCAATATTATTATCATAAAAACTTATAAATTGCGTGTAAAAACAAAACAATGTTGTTACCGTATGATGATATTTTGTTCTATTTGGAATTTTTTCAACCGTTAATAAAGCCACAAAGTCATTAGACACATAACATATTGCCGCAATCTTAATAACATTATCTAGATTACCGTAATTAAAAATAACAGAATATAACGTTGGAAAAGAAATATATGATAAAATCTCCAATATATTTGACTTTATTATATTTTTCGCTATATACTTTTTCTTATGCTTTGATAAATTCTTAAACGTTTCCGCATATATTTTACTATACTTATTTATTGTTTTGTCATATTGTTTATAAACTAAATAAGATATTAATATCGCGTACATATAAAAAAATAAACTAAAATGATTATTCGCATTGACATTTTCAAACGTGTTCATATTACATATAAAATCTTGTTAAACTTTTATATATATTTAATAAATTATTTATGCATATCTGGCATCACAGTTTACGATTGGAGTTTTCGCCATTTCTTCCGCACATTTTGATTTTAATTTTTCTGTACGACTCGAACTACTATCGGCTATATTTTTCTGGTCAACCAATGATTTTACCGTATAATTACAATCCATTTGTCTTCTCACACCAGGTAGCTGTTGTTGTCTCGTGAATGTGCATTTACCATCTCTTCGGCAAACCTCATATGCTGTCGTCATCGTTTGTGTTGTATTGCATCGTGAAACCGTACTTTTGCCAGTAAGATTGCAACCCTTTACATCATTACTTTGTTTTGTAGTATGTTCACTACTACTATCAGGACCAACATTTTTAAGTACTTCAGCACTACCGTTACCATTCCCATTTGTACAGCCTGGCTTACCAGTAACACACATACCCTTTTTTTGTTTCAAATGTTGACTATATGATTTTTGTTTATTAATTACATTACTAACCGCAGAACAACAGTTTTTGTTTACAGCTATACCATTATTATTATAAACTCCTCCATTGCGCCTGTTTGATAAACTTCCTCCTAACATCATATTTCCTCCACGCCCACCATTCAGTCTAGGATTTAATCGTTGTGCTTTTCTTTTCATGGTTACAAGTGACATTATATACTCTAAGATAAGAAATTATAAATCAAACAAACAAAAATGTACGTTTTTTTGGATCATTATCAACCGCTCTTTCTATCAAATGATAAAGCTTGGTTGGCTTTATTTCTTTTATATGTTCTAAAAGAATATTTTTAGTCAGTGGGGTTTTGAAAATATTTTTACCAGGCGGTAGATCAATCAATCGATGATCAACAATCATAACTATGCTAATCAACACTAAACTATAATAACAACAACTTTTGTGAATGTATCCAGGTAGAGTATACAAATTATGTAATTCAGGTGAAAGATATTGGTTTTTTAAATATGGTATGTTTACTATAACACTATCATCGAGTGATTTATCTATATTCACGATCGATTCGGTAGAAGCATAAATAAATTTAATATCGGATGTATCTACATTATTTTCTTTAAAATAATCATCGTCGTAAACAATAACCATAATATTCGATATCTCTAAATACAATAATGTTTTTTGATGAATATCTAAATTATTTAATTGAGCACTCAAGTCAGCGAGCATTTTTGATATAACATAAATATTTACACCGGGTGTTTTGATTCTTTTTAAGAAATCTTTCAATGGCATAATTGCAGCGGCGTTTACAGTGACTTTGTTATTTTTCATAAAAAGACTGTATTCATTATCATAGTTAATATATTTCCAGAAAACATGATTGTTATTGTTGTTTTTTTTCTGAATTAACCATTTATTTTTTGTATTCTTTTTTTGTACATTCAATTCACCAATAATCATTATATATATAATTAGCAGAATTTTGACAGCCAACCAAAACTTATAGTGTCTAAAAATAAAAATAAATAAGAAGCTTCATGGTTATTCTCATCTTGAAGCATAAATTTTACATCATCTTTGTCACTGTTTTTTAAACAGTAATTGTTGTAATCATTTTGAAAATTCACCAGGCGCATTTTTGCTTGGTCAAGAGCCATTTGTAATATACGTATTTCTTCGTGTGTGTCATATATTAAATTTTTTCTATCATATATAGTCGGCTTTTTTACAAGGTTATAATTACAGCTTATGTCATTATCATCCATAATGGTATATTAACATGTATTTGGATAAAAAAAGTTGGTTAGTGAATGTATTGTAAAAGAGAGAGGAGAGAGAGTTAAATACTTACCTTGATTGCGAACTTAGAATGATGGCGATAGGTTGCTTAACATATTTGTTCACCACGCTTTGGGCTAGGCGTGCTTGCTAGTACTCTGGCACCAATAGGATCGTTTGCGTCTAACACTGCAACAGGCTTTACACTACTACCTACTGGTGTATCTAAATCAAGAACCTTCTTACGACGTGCAGGATTTTCTCTTCGGTGAACCTTTATGCGCACACGCTTCTTTTCCGCCACCTCTTCTTCAGTAAGTGGTTTGCAATTGCTGATGACAACATTCCAGTAGTAATTGTCGTTATAGTACACCTGAATGCTTTCACCATCTTGCATCTGTGACAGGGCGCGCATAGCGTTTGGGTTGCGCGTATTCCATCGGTTGGGTGCGAAGTGAATGAAAGCGCGATTGTATGGCTTGCCTGCTACAGGTACGACATCAACACGATTGATGTGTCCTAGGTAAGCTTTAATCATTCTTGCTTTAACGCGATGATCAGGAATGTTTTTATGCACGTGTGGAATGCACAGAACAATCCCTTTGCTTGGGGTCATATTATCAAGTTGAATTTGTGAGATAGTTAATTGAGACATTGTAAGTTGTTGGGTACATCTAGCTAATTAGATGTTTAAAAAATCAATTAATTTCATTTTTTTGTTCAATTTTTTAACCTTGAAACAAATAATTAATTGAATCGTGATAAATACGTTAAAATTAGGGTATTAATAACATAATATGAGTAGTGAAAACACAAACCTAAACATAAATATAGTAGAAACAGTGGAAAATATGATGGCAGAACTTGATACACATTTCAATGATATGCTAGGGGATAATCCGTCAACACCCCCTGTGATGCCAGTTTTAACAACACCTCCACCAGCACCAAGGAGGCGACACAGAGCCGAAGTTGAAGGCGATGCCGAAGTTGAAAGCAGGGCCGAAGTTGAAAGCAGGGCCGAAGTTGAAGATGAAGTCAAGGCCGAAGTTGAAGGCGATGCCGAAGTTGAAGATGATGCCGTTCAATGTGCAGTTTGTTACACTGATTTAACCATCGATAACTGTGTTACTACTATATGTAATCATAAATTCTGTAGTGGATGCTTCTTTCGATGGATGGAAACAAAGCAAACTTGTCCATGTTGTAGAAAGAAATTCATAAGTCCTATTGATATGGAAGAACATTGGGATGAATTAAGCGAAGAAAATAGGGATTTAATGCGTGAAAATCAGACGCTAAGACGACTAGAAAGGACATTAAATAGCCGTGTAAAACTAGCCAATGAAAAATTGGTAGAAACAAAAGCTCAGTCAAAACGAGCCTGTTTAAGAATGGCGCGAATCAATAATTTGATCAATGAAAATGTTAATGATTTCAAAGATTGTATGGATAAAGAGTTAACAAATGTCAATTCTTATTCGACTTTATTAAATAAAATTAGCACAAAAACAGATAACTTATTAGAAAGGCTACAGGATGCAATAACTGGTAGGACCATTTCCAAAATAAAAACAAAAACAAGTTTAATTCCACACCAATTACCACCAAAAAAAAATATGATGGCTAGAGCAGTGAACATAACTGAAGGTACGAAATTTGTTGGTTCAGATAAAAAGCGGTCACATAATGGAAAACACAAATATAAGAAAGTCAGGCGTAAGGTAAAGGTTGTGAAAAAAGAATCGACTCCTCCGAATATTAAAGAATTTGAACAGCTTATCACGGTATTAAATTCACTGAAAGGTGCATTAATTAAATCTAAAAACGATGTAGTATCATTGGCAAAAGAAATTAATATTGCAAATAACTACAAAATTAAACAGGCGAACTTATTATGGGAAAATACTGAAATGAAATCCGCACTGAATGAAAAAGAGGAATTTTGGCATGAAGATCCATATTTAAGTGTGCCTGAATTAAGAGCACATTATCGAACAAGTGCAAGAAATGCGACTAGAACAATGATGTATAATGATAGAAGTTACGTGCGTATAGGTCATACACGTGGAAGTTACGTGCGTATAGGTCATACACGTAGCAGTTTTCAAGAACCTATGTTAAATACAAATAATATAAGATTTACACGTGGTTCAGGATCTTATATAATATCTACTTACAGTGATACCGAAACTGAAACTGACACCGACACCGACATGTCTATTATATCTGATGATGATTATGACAATACAGAATCAATTGGTAGGATGGTAAGTCTTCGGGAGTGGGTTGGGGATGATGATGTGGTAAATACAGGAGAATTCTTTAACATGGTAGAGCAAGCAGAGCAAGCAGAGCAAGCAGAGCAAGCAGAGGAAGCAGAGCAAGCATCAAGAGAAGAATAAACATAAAACAATTTTAATTAATTAAAAAAAGAACTTAAAGAAAAATCATATAACTATATTATCTCTAGTGAATCACTTGAGGTCAAATGCTCGAATAGCTCAGTTGGTTAGAGCGTGCGACTGTTAATCGCGAGGTCACAGGTTCAATCCCTGTTTTGAGCGTAAATGGTTTTTAACAGCAAATAACAAGCATCATAAGCCGGAGGTCACTGGATCGAAACCAGTTGCGGCATTCGCCGTATAGCTCAGGGGAAGAGCGCCGTAATATGAAACCAGCAATAACACGACAACATACTTTTTTTTCAAAGCGATTTGGCGCAGGGGAAGCGTGCCGCGCTCATAACGCGGAGGACATAGGATCGAAACCTATAATCGCTATTAGTGACTAACAGCAAAACAATAAAAAATTATCTCGAATTTTATAATAATAATTACATATTTAGAGAGAGAGCCGTAGTAGATGATAATTTTACGGGAGGAGTTTGT
>Ga0163109_10003393_pt1 | contig 12200 bp, 11 predicted proteins | sample CRUFie1St13metaG_FD_108704 | JGI IMG/M metagenome (GOLD analysis project Ga0163109, IMG submission 108704) | Marine microbial communities from the Costa Rica Dome - CRUD Field 142mm St13 metaG | ecosystem: Environmental > Aquatic > Marine > Oceanic > Photic zone | place: Costa Rica: the Eastern... | reverse complement strand
TCAAACATCTCTTGTGATTGGTGGAAGCTTCCTAAGTGATAGTGCTTAGAAACATCTTGCATACCAAATTGAGAGTCTGAAGTTGGATTGTTAAATTCAGCAGCTTCAATCAAACCAGTTTTCATAGCTGGCTGGATCTCACCTCCTGGTAATTGTCTAACAACCATTCCCATCGCAGTTAAAACGTTAGTCGCCAAACCAACTGTTCTGTACTTCATACCTTTAACATCAGATACTTTTGTTACGTTCTTTTTGAACCAACCAAAAGGCTGAGCTGGCATAGGCATATGGAAAAATCCAATATAATCAAAACCTACTTTTGCAAGAGTTTCATCATAAAGTTTTCTTCCTCCACCATATTCCATCCATCCCATAACTTCTTGAGAAGACATACCATATGAAGGTCCTGTTCCAAATAAAGACGCTGCAGGATTTTTTCCGTACCAGTATGCCGTCACCCAGTGACCCATATCTAGCACTCCAGAACTTACTGCTTGTCCAATTTCTGAAGTTTTTACAACTGCTCCAACAGGTTGAAGATCAATCTGAAGAGTACCTCCAGACATATCTTTTACCATTTTACAATAGTCACCTGCCATTTCAAAAAAGATGTTTGCACCACTCGGCCATGCAGCTTGCATCTTTAGAACTTTGTGACCATCTGCTCTTGCAATGTTTGGCATTGCAACGGCAGCTGCAGCAACAGCTCCAGCCTTAGCAGCAGTTTTAAAGAACTTTCGTCTTGAAGATGTTTTAATCTTCAATGATTTATTTTCTTTTGTCATTTTTACTCCTATTACAGTTAATTAACTTTGATAATTAAATTATAATCAACTGAAAGAGTCTAGATTAAAAATGACGCTTAAAAATTATTTTTCAATCAGAAGTAGAATTAAAAATAGGTTATAAGCTATTTTGTCTTAGATTGTATAATTTTATTTTAAAAACCTTTTTTGTAATAGATTATCCCAGATATGATAAAAAAAAGTAGTCACAAGTTAAAAAGAAATGAAAGAACTCTAAAAAACTACTTAAAGATAGTTGGTAGTATAAATCAAGAAAATTTAAACTTTAAACTTGATACAGAGGAAAAATTAGATCTTCTACTTAAGTCAATAAATAAGTTCATGATACAAAGATTAGAGGCCTCTCAATCTGATGAATGTTTTACATATTTTCTTCAAAACATGAAAAGATATAGAATTATGACAAGTATTATGGAAGCATATTCAATTAATTCAGGGGCAACTTATAAGGAAGAAATAATAAAAAAACTTAGAATTTACTCATATAAAACCATCTCAAGTATTATTGATGATTGTCTTGAGAGAGGTTATATAAAATATGTTAATTCTTCAGCGAATAACTCAGAGAAAAAAAAAATTAAAAAATTTCGCCCCACATCTACATTAGTTACAAATTACATTAATTGGACCTTACAACATGTTGGCAATTTTAATCAAACACTTAAAAATATAAAATAAATTTTTTTAAAAACTTACTTTTACTTTACCAGCAGAAAATATTTCACCTAGAAATCTATCCCCTTTTTTAACTGGCACAATTTCAGTTGTAGTGCCTGTTGTTACCCAGAAATCTTTCTTTAAAGATATTTCGTTTCTTTGTAACTCTTTTATTAGCCAATATAATGAGTTTATGGGATTGCCCATTACTTTACTTGTGTGTCCATAATAAGTTCTTTTATTATTTTGATTAGTTAGCAAAGTTTTTGAAGAAAAGTTTAGAATATTTTTTACCTTATAAAGTTTTGATTTGATAAATGAAATATGAAGTCCAAAATCTATAGCTGCTTGACCAACAAAACTTATTTTTTTTAAATTTTGTCTGTAACCTACTAATTCAATTACAGGTGTAAGCCCAAATATAAATTTCTTGAGTTGTTGTTTGTTCTTAATTTTTTTTTGAAAAATTTTTTTACTTATTTTATAACCAACCTCCAGCTCGATCCCTAAAGTGTTTTTTGTCAATTTAAGTTTAGAATTATTTTTATAAGATCTTTCTTTAAATAAAAATGAATAAAATGGCTCTTTTGCTTTAAGGATTTTTGAAATTTCTTTATTTGTTGCTCCTATTTTAAATCCTATTGGTTGCCACTTTAATTTTTTTTCTGCTAAACTTCTAATTTTTTTAACTGAATTTAGGTTATTACAAACATATCTAGGGATGGGTTTTATTAGAATATTTTTTTTTCTTGCATTAGATAACTTTTCAGAAAAAAGTTCTTCCATTTGAGAGCTTTTTCTAAATTTCATTAAATTTTTAAATTAATTATTTTGAACTTTAAAAACCTTGGGGCATTTTTAATGCCCCAAAGTATATAAATTTACTATTTAGAGCCTTTTAATAATGTCTCTTTGTCAATTGAAGCTCCCATTGAATATTTTGGGTCTACCATATTACCTAGTCTCACTTTTCCACACTGGGTTAACAAAAAGTAAGCCTCTAATTTATCATATCCCCAACCATCTACCATCCAATAAATTAAATCTCTGTAAGCTCTTCTTGTAGCGTCTTCCATGGGCCTTCCGCTTCCGATAGACATAAAAAATTTTTCGCTCTCAACTCTTGGGTTCGCAATCGTCCAATCCTTGATAAGATCTACTTGAATTTCAGTTACAGTTGGATGTTCTATTGCTACTCCACAAAGTTCTCCATCACCTTGCGCAGCATGACAATCGCCTAGATAAAGAAACGCTCCCTCCTTATGAACAGGAAGATAAACAACATTTCCAACAGCAACATCAGGAACATCCATATTTCCTCCATAATAATCTGGTTGCAACGATGTAATCGCCTCGATTTCAGGAGAAGTTCCAATCGTCCCTATAAATGGTTGATAAGGAATAATTAAATTCTTTGACCAATGAACCCCTTTTTCATCAACTACAACTTTTTTTACTATTTCTGGCAGGGGATCATTTAAGATTGCAGTATCAGTAGTTCCAACAAGTCCACCAAATTCAGGGATTAAGCAAGTTGTTCCCACAGGTTGTTCCCCTCTTGGCTTCATTGATTTAATGTAAACAGCAATCGTATCACCTTTTTTTGCCCCATTAATATAAATAGGTCCATTTTGAGGATTCAGATATGGAATGTTTAAGAGTTTACTAGGTTTGTCAGTTTCCTTTTTTATCACTCCCTCGAACGCGTCGTGTGTTTCCACTGAGATCAATGCACCTGGATCAACAGTTAATACAGGCTCTGCGTAAGGCCCGTAAACATAATGAAACTTTCCTTGAGACTCTATTGTTATACTATGAGTGTCACCTTGATTACCTTTGGCTACACCTTTAGTTGCCATGATTGAGTTTTTTAGCCAGCTCATGTTTCCTCCTTTGTTAGTTTTTAATTTATCTTTATTAATTATGCAAACTTAGTAAATCTCTCGCTTTTTCAACAGTATTAATTTCTGATGATTTTAACTTTTTAGTTAAAATTCCTTTTTCAACTAAAATACAATCAGAGTTTAGTTGACTTATTAATGAAATATTTTGCTCGACAACAATAAAAGTTTTTTTTGAATTTTTTGATAAATCTGACAATACCTTGCCGATAAATGAAACAATCGACGGCTGAATCCCTTCAGCGGGCTCATCTAAAATAATTATTTCAGGATCAAAAATTAAAGCTCTGGCGATAGCAAGCTGTTGTTGCTGTCCTCCACTCAAAGAAGAGCCATTAGCTGATCTTTTTTCTTTTAATATAGGAAATAAAGAATAAATTTCCTCTAATTTTTCAGATACATCAAAAGATGGTTTTTTTCGGGTATAAATTGGTAACATAATATTCTGTTCAACAGTCAATGCACTAAAAATTTCTCGACCCTGAGGCACATATCCTATTCCAGATTTTGACCTATAATCTGGACTTGAATTTGTTATATCCTCATTTTTAAAGAAAATTGATCCTTCCCTGACATCAATTAAACCCATAATTGTTTTCATCAAAGTTGTTTTACCCATACCATTACTTCCAGTAATTGCCAAAATTTGTCCTTTCTCGACATCAAAGGAAAAATTATTAACTATTATTGTTGAGCCATACCCTGATGACAAATTATCAATTTTTAAAAGTACTTCTTTTTTCATTAGCTTAAACCCAAATAAATATCGTTTACACCTTTGTCTGACAACACTTTATCTACACTGCCTTCTATGAACATCTTTCCTAAATGTAATAGTGAAACTTTTGATGCTGTCTGTTTAACAAAATCCATATCGTGTCCCACAACTATAAAGGTAATGCCCTGTTTATTAAGATTTTTAACTATTTCACCTGTTATTCTAGTTTCATCAACTGATAAACCTGCTGTGGGCTCATCTAAAAAAACTAAATCGGGTTTAGAGATAGTTGATAGAGCGATATCAAGCCATTGTTTTTTTCCATGTGAAAGATCACCTGCAAGATTATTTTTATCTTTTTCAAGAGCGAAATCGTTTAATAAGTCATTTATATTTAAAGATTGTTCTCTATTATTTGCTAAAGATAAATTTTCAAGAACACTCAATTCTGAAAATACGGATGGGGCTTGAAATTTAACTCCCATACCAAGATTAATTCTTTCATGTAATTTCAATTTTTCGACATTCTGACCTTTGTAGAGAATTGTACCAGAGTTTGGGGAATGATAACCAATGACTAATTTAAAAAACGTACTTTTTCCCGCTCCGTTAGGACCAATTATAAATCTAATTTCACCGGGATCAACATTTAAAGAAACATTATCAACTGCTGTAAAACCACCAAATTTTTTTGTTACCGATTTTGTTTCTAAGATTGAAGCCATTTTACTTTACTAATCAATTTATTTTTTAACATCAAAATAATTCCATCAGGGAAAAATCTAGTTGCTATCACAAGAATAAAACCCATCACTATTATTGCAAATTGTTTTCCGTTGATTGCTAAAGTTTGTGAAAGCCAAACAAAGAATATACATCCAATAAAAACGGAAAAGAAATCTTTTTTTCCACTAGCAGCTACATAAACAACTGGCAGTGCTGCAGAAACCAATCCCATAGAGTCTGGAGTTATATATCCACCCCAATTTGTATATAATATTCCACTAATTCCAGCTAATATAGACGCGATTGTAAATGCAATAAGCTGTACCTTTTGAACATTGTGTCCTAAGCTTGAAACTCTCTCTCTATCTTCTTTTGAGGCTAAAAATATGAGTCCCATTTTTGAACTTTTAAATTTATATAAAGCAATTAGTGTTATTATAGCGAGGATAAGCATAAAATAATATTGTGTAACTCCCTCTATTAAACCAAAGGGAATACTTTCAAAACCGATAGTCGGCATTCCCTGCATCCCATTAAAGCCATTCAATCTTGCGGTACCAATAGCATATTCAGGACCTGCTGTTTGCTGCATAAATGTTTCAAAAACTAAAGTAATTGCAAGAGTTACTATTCCAACAAAAACATCATAAATTCCACCGTAAAATAGGAAATAACCGACAATTAAACCAAAAACTCCTGTTAGAATTAAAGCTAAAACAATAGACCACAAGCTCACTCCAGCAACACCTAAAAAATTAATACTTATTACTGAAAATCCATATCCTGCTAAACCAAAAAAAGCTGTTTGACCAAAACTTAGTATTCCACCCATTCCCCAAATAACGGCAAGACCTAAGGATATAAAAGTCCAACACATGAAATAAGAAATATTGTCAAGGTAGTAACTGTCCATAAATAAGGGTAATGCGCCCAGAATAATAAAGGTGATAATTTGTAGTTTGTTTTTTTTATAATTAATTTTTGTCATTTCGATCGAGTTTTAAGTATTAAACCACTAAAACCATTCGGCAGATATCTAATTATTAATATAACAGCACAAAGTATAGCAATTAGACCAATTGTTGATTTATAAAAGAATGTAACTGAAGTTTGTACTGTGCCCAAAAATGCAGCTGCAGGAACAAGACCTACAAATGGACTAGCCCCTGCTGTTACTACGGTTATAAAAGCACTAACAATAAATGCTTGTCCAATACTTGGAACAATTGTCATGGTTGGAGCATACAATGCTCCGGTTACACCAGCTAACCCTGCCCCAATAGCAAAAGTAGCTGTATAGATATTTTTAACATCTACGCCCATTGACGATGAAATAGACGGGTTTTCAATCGTAGCTCGTGCAAGAGTTCCAAAACTAGTTTTCATGAAAAGATAATACAAAAGCAATAAAAGAAATAACGCAAAGACAATTAAAAAAATTCTATATTCTGAGTAAGAAAATTCACCTAGCTGAAAATTGCCCATTGGTGTTTGTAATCCCTCATATGATGGTCCAAAAATTACAAGGAAAGATTGTGACACAATTAAACTTATTCCCCAAGTGGCAACAACAGAGTCTAAGGGTCTTCCGTATAAATATCTTATAATAAATTTTTCTAATATCAGGCCAAAAATAATTGTTACTATTACACCAAAGGCCATCGCAATAGGCAGTGGCAAATTAAAAATTTTTCCAGAAACGACTGTTCCATAAGCGCCAACTGTTATAAATTCACCATGAGCAAGATTAATAATTTTCATCATTCCAAAAATTACAGCAAGACCAATCGCAGCCAACAGTAAGAACGCTAAAGAGTCTCCCAATTGATAAAAAATATTAAAAAGAAAAACCATAATAACCTATTAACTTTAATTTATAACTTAGCGGTAAAAATACCGCTAAGTTAATGTTCTGTTTTTATTTACTTGGAGGGTTTGATGGAGTGTACTGAGAGTAATCAGCTTTATTAGCTAAATCACATCCAGAGTCTCCTAACCAGTAAGGCTTAATATCCTTCCAAATTTTAGGTATCGATACTTTATGACCTTTACCAACTTCAACTAAGAAGATTGTATGGCTTCCATGGTGACTTTTTGGATCCATAGTCACTACACCTGATGGTCCATCATGAGAAATTCCGCTCTCTAATGCTTCAACCACTTTCATAGTATCAGTAGTACCTGCTTTCTCCACTGCTTTTGAATACATGTAAATTGCATTGTAAGCATTTGCTGACTCCATATTGATATATGGTTCATTTGGATATAGCGCTCTGAATCTTTTCACATAATCTTTACTTTTGTCATGAAATTCTCCAGATTTTATAACATCATGAACTTCCTCAATGTAGTTAACAGTGACATACATGTTTTCTAATGCTGGAGGTGCAAATCTTCTGTGTTCATATGCTTGTCCAACGTTAATAGAAGTGGCCATTGGGATATTTAATCCTGCAGAAGCTTGCTGCTCATAGAATGAAGCTTGCTTAGCTCCAACTAATAAAGTCATCAAAACATCTGGCTTAGCTTTTTGGATTTTTTGAATAGTTTGGCTGTATTGAGAAACATCTAATGGTATAAACTCTTCTCCTACCATTGTTCCACCAGCCTCTTTAACTATCTGTCTAACCCATTCAGCTGAGATTTGACCAAAGTTATAGTCTGCAGCGATAGTGTAAACATTCTTTCCATATTTTTCCATCATCCACGGAACTAGAGTACTGAACTGTTGCTCAGGAACTGCTCCTGTCATGAAAGTTGTTTTACTACATACACCGCCTTCATATTGATTGTTGTAAAAATAAAGCATCTTATTTTTTTCCATTATGCCTCTAATTGACTCTCTAGATGCACTAGAAAATGCTCCAAATACAACATCTACTTTATCTTTTTTAATCAATCTTCTAGCAAACTCTTGAAAACGTCTGTTATCTGATTGAGTATCATACCTTACTATTTCAAGCTGTTTACCTAAAACACCACCTGCAGCATTAATCTCTTTTACTGCTAATTCATAAGCGTGTATTTTTGGAACAACTGCAATAGCAAAATTTCCTGTCTCATCTTCTAATATTCCAAGTTTAATTGTGTCAGCTTTTACATTGCTAAACAAAATCAAAAAGCTGGATATTAAAAAAATTACTATTTTTTTCATATGTACCCCTCTTTTAAGTTAAAAAATATTAATGATCTAAAAATTTTAGGCCAATAAATATTTAAATTAACAAATCTAACTATAAAAAGAAAACTCAAAAAACGGTAATCGATCAAGTAAAGTATTTACTGGAAATTTTCCAGTATAATTAATTTATTAATTATATTTCTATAGACGAACCTATTTAATATATTATGAAAAAAAACTTGCAAAAATATCAAGTTGCAACTGTTCAATATGAACCATCTCAATTTAATAAGGATCATAATGTTAGTTCTTTGTTACACCTTTGTGAGGAGGCTGCCAAAAAGGGAGCAAAGTTAATTGTTACTCCTGAGATGGGAACAACTGGTTACTGTTTTTTAAATAGGGAAGAAATTAGTACATTGGTAGAGACTATCCCTGGTCAAACTACAGAAAAATTTGAGGTAATAACAAAAAAATTTGATTGTTACATTGTAATAGGAATGCCTGAACTAGATGAGGAAACCCAATTATACTATAACTCAGCAGTTCTAATAGGTCCAAAAGGAATAATAGGGAAGCATAGAAAAAGTCATGGATATATTGCAGAGCCTAAATGGTCTGCACCTGGTCAAGAACACTTAGTTTTTGACACAGAAATAGGAAAAATTGGAATTTTAATATGCATGGATATTCATTTTATTGAAACAGCTCGGCTTGTTGCACTACAAGATGCGGACATAATTATTCACATTAGTAATTGGCTATCAGAAAGAACGCCTGCCCCTTATTGGATTAGTAGAGCTTTTGAAAATAGTTGTTACTTAATTGAGTCTAATAGATGGGGATTGGAAAGAACCGTTCAATTTAGTGGTGGTAGTTGCATTATTAATCCAGATGGCTCAATTGAGTCTGTAATTGATAAAGGTGACGGAATTGCTTATGCAAATATAGATCTTTCTTGGCCAAGAGAGAGAAAAGTTTTAGATGAAAAAATTTTTAATGATAGAAGGCCTGAAATGTATTTAAACTTGCCTACAGATCCTTATCTCTGGAACCCTTTAGATTTTTTTGGTTTGTATGGTTTAGACCCTCTTCCCAGAGGTAAAGAATCTTTAGTTTCTGTAGTTCAAATGAATTCTACTAATGATGTAAAAAAAAATTTAAAAACAATATTTAATCATTTAGAAAATGCAAAAAATAAACTAAGTGAATTAGTTGTTTTTCCAGAACTTTCATTAACAGGACATTTAAATAAAAATAAAAATGCTTTAAATAAAGATTGTGAAGAAATTATGGAGCTAGCAGATTTCGCAAACAAAAATGATATTTATATTTGTTGTGGTTTTGCCGAAAAAAGTCAGAAAGAATTTTATAATTCTTCAGTTTTAATTGGTCCAGAAGGTATATTAGGTGTTTACAGAAAAGTTCATCTCAACACATCAGATAAATCATGGGCTAGTGAGGGAAATGAATGGAAATATTTCGATACAAAAATTGGTAGAGTAGGTTTGATGATTGGTTATGACGCTATTTTTCCAGAGTCTGCAAGATGTTTAGGATTATATGGTTGCGACTTAATTTTGTGTCCTTCAGCTCAGAAAGGTGTTTTTACTCATGGTCATAACGGTACTGCTGTAAGACAAAATTATCCAATTCCAACAGGAGCTGATCCAAATCACTGGAATCATTTTAGAATAAGAGGAGGGGAAAACAATTTGTATTTTATATACTCAAATATCTCTGATAAAAAAAATAATTATTATGGTAAAAGTGGAATATTTGGACCTGACCCATTTAAATTTCCTAGAGAAGAAAGTTTGATACACAAAGATGAAGACTTAACTTTTTTAAAAATTAATACCTCAAACCTTGATACAAACTACCCAACAAATGTTGTTAGAGATAAATTTATGATGTCGATGAGACACCCTCATCATTATACTCCTTTGATAAAACATAGACAGAAAAAACAATAAAAATGTCATCAAAGAAAAAGGTGATTATAAAAGCTAAAGACGCTAAAGCTTTTGAAGTTACAGCTGGAAAACAAATTAAGATTATTACACCTAAAGGATACCAGGCTGCAGACTTTTTTGCTTATAACGCAAAGAGTGTTAATGAATGGCTCTCTCCACCTCATACTTGGATTGCTACGACATCATTAAAACCAAGAACAGGTGACATCTTTTTATCAAGGTTTCGGAGGCCAATGCTTAAAATGATTGAAGACGGTGGAGATGGAATTCATGATATGTTGCTTCCAGCATGTGATCAATTTCGTTACGAATTTTTTGGTTTTGAAGGACCTCATCCTAGTTGCTCAGATAATCTGATGAATGTTATGCGGAAACTAGGACATGAAATAAATGTAATCCCACAGCCTATAAATTTTTTTACTAACACAAAAGTCGACAAAGATGGAAGTTTATCTGCTCCAAAAAATATTGTTAAACCAAATTCATATGTAATACTTGAAGCTATAATTGATACAATATGTATCGTATCTTCTTGTCCATTTGATATTAATCCTAAAGGATGGGAGATTAATGCTGGAGGAATTGTATCGGATTTAGAAGTCGAACTTTAGATTAATTAACTTTATTTTTACAACCACCTGTTTGAAAAAATTCATTTATATTATCAATAGCTAGATTAGCCATCGCTGTTCTTGTCTCCTTTGTGGCACTTCCTAAATGAGGAAGAATGAAAGCACTTTTATGTTTTAAATATCCTGGATTCAAATTTGGCTCATTTTTGTAAACATCTAATCCTACTGCATACACTTTTCTTCGATTAAGAGCGTCAATTAAAGCTTCATCCTCTATAATATCACCTCTGGCAACATTAGTTACCACAGCTCCTTTAGGCAGATATTCAATTGTATCTTTGTTAATCATATCAATTGTCTCTTTAGATGCTGGACAACAAACAGACAAAACATCAGATACAGACAGCAAATCTTTTAAATTATCGTGATAAGTAGCGCCATTTTCTTTTTCAGAACTAAGTTTTGATCTATTGTGGTAATGAATTACCATACCAAGAGATTTAGCTACCTTTGCTATTTTTTGTCCTATTCTTCCCATCCCTAGAATTCCTAGTCTTGCTCCTGTTAATTGTTTGCCTATTAAATAATCCGCAGACCATTTCCATCCACCTTCTTTAGCACTTTCAATACCTTCTGATGCTCTTCTACAAGCACCTAGAATTAATAACACACCAATTTCTGCCGTTGCATCTGTTAAAACATCCGGTGTATTTGTCACTGCAATACCTTTCTGCTTTGCGGCATCTAAATCTATATTTCCAAATCCAACTGCAAAATTAGAAATTATTTTTATTGAGTTGGGCAATTGATTAATTGTTTGAGCATCTAATTTATCTGTTAAAGACGATAATATTCCATCTTGGCCAGCACTTAATTCAATTAATTTTTTTTGGGAGTAAAGCTCATCATTTAAGTTAAAATTTGCATCAAAACATTCTTTTGCCTTATCTTCACAGGATCTAAGTAATTTTCTAGTAATCAAAATTTTTTTCATAAAATTATTTTAGTTTAAATCAAATATCTTTCCTGGGTTCATTATATTATTCTTATCTATACATTTTTTTATCGATTTCATTAAAGGAATATTGTCACCATGCTCTTTTAATAAATAAGCTTTTTTATGCAAACCAATTCCATGTTCTCCTGTGATGGTTCCATTTAGTTCTAGAGTTTTTTGAATAAGCAAATCACTAAAGTCTCTGATTTTATCATATGTCTCACTTTTTGCTGGATCATAAGGTAATAACACATGAAAATTTCCATCACCCAAATGTCCGACCATTGGAGCTCTTAAGCCAAGTTTTTTTGTTTGCTCTTCAGCGTAATTTACACATTCTGTTATTTTTGAAATAGGAAGACAAACATCAGTTGAATAAACTCTTCCATTATTAATTAAAGCTTTAACAGAATAGTAAACATCCCATCTAGCCTTCCAAAGTTTATTTCTTTCTTCCAAATCTTTTGCCCATTTAAATGAACTACCATTATTATCTTTTGAAATTTCTTCCACAACTTTTATATTTTCTTTATTAGAAACTTCAGATCCATGAAATTCAAAAAGTAGTGTTGGCACAGCCTTAATATCTTTTAATTTTGAATAGTTAATGCTAATACCCATTTGATCTTTATTAAGCATTTCTATTCTTGCAATTGGAACACCATATTGAATAATTTGTTGGGCTGTTTGAACTGCATCCTCAAGCGTAGGAAAATGACAAACGGC
>Ga0163109_10003392_pt1 | contig 12201 bp, 8 predicted proteins | sample CRUFie1St13metaG_FD_108704 | JGI IMG/M metagenome (GOLD analysis project Ga0163109, IMG submission 108704) | Marine microbial communities from the Costa Rica Dome - CRUD Field 142mm St13 metaG | ecosystem: Environmental > Aquatic > Marine > Oceanic > Photic zone | place: Costa Rica: the Eastern... | reverse complement strand
TCCGCTGGATGGGATACGGCAAGTCCTTCCAAGATGCGAAGTGCAATGTACACATATCCGGTAGGCAAGGTCCAGCCGGTATACAAGCAGTCCTCCCAAGATTATCTCAAGAGGCGCGAAACACTATTACGATTGAGAACGACGAAATGTCGTGGGGCATTGACGCAAGTCTCGAACTTGCAAACGACCTCGCCCTCGTTCTTGACATACACCATCACTGGGTCGCTAGTGGAGAATACATTCAACCAACCGACGATAGATTTGCTCGCATAGTAGACAGTTGGCGTGGTGTACGTCCTGTAATACATTACTCTGTATCACGTGAAGATCTACTTGTAGGCCACGATCCTGATATCAAACCTAATATGGACGAACTGTTAGAACAGGGATTCAAAAAACAAAAACTTAGAGCCCATTCAGATTTTATGTGGAACAATGCAGTAAATGATTGGGCAATAACATTTTGGGAACACGCAGATATAATGGTAGAGTCTAAAGCCAAAAATCTTGCATCTATGGCTTTAGCAGAAACTTATCTTAACTAATATAGTTGTTCCAACTGTTGTGTTTGATTTTTAATTGTAGAAGTTCTTTGTTTTTTACGAGATCATAATAGGTAGGTTTGTAAGGCTTACGCCTGGGCTTAGGATAAAGTTTATTTCCTTTAGAGATATTACAAGGCGCACAGGAAGTTACACAATTTTCCCAATGATTTTTACCACCGCGACTGATAGGTATAACGTGATCTACTGTACATTTATTTTTGTGTGGTAATTGTAAATTACAATATTGACAAACAAACTGATCTCGTAAAAACAAATTGTACTTAGAAAACCTTACTTTAGTGCTTTTCCTAATATAATCTTTAACCATTACTACAGCAGGAACTTTAGTTTCCCAGTTAGGCGAACTTACTACCCAGTCGTCATACCATTCTAGTACTGTGACTCTCTGTAAAACTATGTACTTTATTGATTCTTGCCAAGAAATTGTTGAAAGTGGTAAAATGCTATATGGTTTTGCATCTGCGTTAAGAACTAACGTGTCAGCCATTTCGTTATTCTCCTTATCACGCCAATATTTATACTAAATATACTTGATGCTAAAAAAACACCGTGATATAATAGTTGAAGCAGATGCTAGTAGACCTAAGTTAGTCTTAGAAAAACTACCTTATGCTAGAGATGCTTTACAACCAATTATGAGTAAAGAGACCGTTGACCTTCACTATGGCGTTTTGTCTAAAGGTTATGTAGACAGATACAATGCTAAAGAAGGTGATGATGATTTTAACTACGGTGGTGCAATATTACATAATATGTATTGGGCAACCTTACAACCACCTAGTGCAGGTAATATTCCACAAGGTGCATCAGCAGAACTAATAGATAAAAAATATGGTTCGTATGAAAAATTCAAAGAAGAATTTATATCAAAAGCCAAAGCCTTACAAGGAAGTGGTTGGTGCTATATGGATGTAAAAGGTAATATTGCAACTTTACCTAATCAAGGTTTTAAGAAAACAATGAAAATTGCACTACCAATAGATATGTGGGAACACTCGTATTTGTTAGACACAACAAAAGACAAATACCTTAAGGATATTTGGCGTATCATAAATTGGTCAATAGTCAACGACAGATTACAAGGAGAATAATATGTTCGACTGGTTAAAGAATCTCTTCGCTTCACCTTTTAGTGCAGTGAAAGATAATAAAGAAGCAAAGAAACCTGCTTCTAAACGCAGCTCTTCAAAGAAGACCGTTGCAAAAAAACCTGCCAAACGCGGCAGACCTAAAAAATCCAAATAGGAGAAACACTATGTTAGATAAATTTAAAGGTTGGGTATCAAATGCATTCAAAGAAAGAACATCTTGGGATGGAGCAGTACTTATTGTATTTGGTATTATTGTATTAATTGCTAAACCTTTAGCGGGCCTATTAGCATATGCAGCAATTGCTTATGGTGCTTGGACTATCTGGAAAAGTGAATAATGCCAGAAGCAGTAATTGTAACAGATTCTGCTAAGGCGCATATGCAGCGCCTAATTGAAAAGCAAGGCAAACCCGTAGTCAGACTACAAGTCAAGGGCGGCGGGTGCGCCGGCTTTCAATATGAATGGTCAATGGAAGATTCAAAAGAGTTTGATGATGAAATTGTAAAATTAGATAACGGTGAATTTGCTATTGATAATATGAGTATGCTGTATGTAATAGGAACTACAATAGATTATGTAGAAGAAGTGTTCGGATCACATCTAACTATAACTAATCCTAATAGTCAGTCTAGTTGTGGTTGTGGCGAAAGTTTCTCTTTTTAATATTTAGAAATAGGTAAATCTGCTCCGGCAGGCATATCCCATAATTGTTTATTTTCAACACCTTTCTTTTGTGCAAATCTTTTAGAATCGCACTTAGAACATACGTGAAAATAATTATTGCTTAAACGTTTTCTACTGATCTTTTTTAGATCTCGAGTAAATACAGTATCACAGTTATCACACTGTAAAGTTGCAATTGTTTTAACACGCTTATATTTGTGTGTTTTTCCAAGTTTACTACGCCGTGTGTACTCGGTTGTTATTTGTTTTATGCCTTTATACATACTAGTATTTACATTAGGCTTATAGAATCGATGGATAAATAATGATAGTAAAAGTGCTTATTAGGGGTTAAAATGGCAAGAAAAGTTATTGATGTTGGTGCAGTTGGTAATGACGGTACCGGCGATAGTATTAGAGAATCGTTTCAAAAAGTAAACGAAAATTTTAGAGAACTTTATAGTTCTTTAGGATTAGGTGAAAGACTAACACTTATTGGCCTTGATGATACACCTGCAACCTACTTAGGAAACGAGGCAGCAGTACTTGCTGTTAATCCTACTACCGATGGGGTGATGTTTAAAAACATTGTAGGTGGTATTGGAGTTGCTGTTGATACAGATTCAAACTCTTCAGAAATAAGCATTAGCACAGAATTCTCGGAAATTTCAGGTGATACAACACCTCAACTTGGTGGTAACTTATCTGCTAGATCGGGTGGTGTGCAATATCGAATACAAGATTTAGTTGATCCTGTTTCAGCAGATGAAGCGGCAAGAAAAGGTTATGTAGATACCAAAATTTCAAGAGCTGGTGTAGATGGAATTGATCCAGCAACAGGAAATCCTAATTCAGCATTTGGTTCTATGACAGGACCTTTGGTTCTTGCAAGAGATCCTATTCCAGAAGACGATGAAGTATTTGGTGGCCTTATTGCTGCAACAAAAAATTATGTAGATAGTTCAGCGTTCGGTTCAAAAGTAAATTTGTACGTTGCAACAAGTGGTAGAGATGAAAGACCAGGTGTAAGTGAAGAATTACAAGGTCGTGCATTGGCATATGCATACAAAACACTTGAAGCAGCCTTAAAACGTGCTGAAGAAATTATTTTAGATTCACAAAACGAAATAGGTCCATATAAGAAAATATTAACCTATAACAATGGCGCTAACGATGTAACTTTAGCAGCAATAGAAACATCACCTTCATCAGGTGCAGGTTTTGCTGGTACAGTAACAATGAGTGTTGACACAATCACACTTAACGATATTGGTACAAACTATAACATCGGCGACATCATTGAATTGTCCGGAGGAACTGGTAGTCCTGCTAGATATGAAGTTTTAAGTACCACTACCACTCCTGGTCCTGTTGTAACTTTCAGACAAATTAGTTCAGGTAGTTATACAAGTTTGCCAGGAAGTACAGATGTTGCAACAACAAGTGATAGTGCATTTGGTGCAGGTGCAACATTTGATGTAACTTATAAAGTTACAGGAATTTCTATTACTAACGGTGGTTCAGGTTATAGTTTAGTTTCAGTAAGAACAACAGGCGGTGGCGCAACAGATGGCGCATTTGGTACTGCTACTGTTGTTGGTGGTGAAATAACAAAAATTATTATAAATGACGAAGGTTCAGGTTTTACAACATTACCTACGGTAGTTGCTGATCTTCCAAGATTCTTATTACGTACAGATGGACAAAGAACAGACTTTACTGGAGACGTACTGACAGACACACCAGTAGCGTTTAGAACAAGAGATATTAGAGAAGGATTATTTATTAGGGGCGAAGAGTCAGGAGCTCTTGCACAAATTCTTGCACACGAGGGTGCATTAGATAGTTTAGGAAATGAAATTTTCGATATGGATATCAAATACGGAGATTTCATTATTGGTGAAGTATTATCATACGGTGATACTGCACAACAAACACAGATTACAGTCAAAGTTGAAACAGGTATATATGAGGAAAACTATCCTTTAAAAGTTCCACAAAACGTTGCTATTGTTGGTGACGAATTTAGACGTGTTATAATAAGACCAAGGCCAGGAACATCAAGTTCACCTTGGGCATTTAACAAGTTTAGAAGAGATCCTGTTATTGACGGAATGACTGTTGCCGATAGATTATTTGGATATCATTACTTGCAAAATTCTGCACAACCTGTATATCCTAAAGTAACTAACCAAGGTAACTTTACGCAGGCTGCACAATTAGTAAAACTTAATAAAGCATTCTTACAAAAAGAAGTAGTTGAATGGATAGATTATCAAATAGCAAATAATATTGCTCCATTCACAAGTGCTTTTCAATATGACAAAGCCTTATGCCAAAGAGATGTAGGCTTGATCATTGATGCCTTTGTATTTGATTTGAAGTATGGGGAATACAACAGAACAATCAGTGCTGGTTTAAAATATTACCAAAACGCTAGTGGAAGACTTGCTATTACTACTCAACTTTCAGAAACAGTTGCAGGTATTAGACATTTAGAGTCTTTGATGAAAACTGTTGTAAACAACGGCACAGTTACTCCTACATATAACAGTTCATTCTTGCAAGTTATTGATCCAGCATTTATCAAAGAAAACGGAGTAGAAGATGTTATAACTGAATTAACAGATGCCCTTGTAGATGTAATGGACGGATCAGGTAGTGTAAACTATCCAAAAGAAAATGATCAAATGGATGTTTTCCTATGTAATGATGCTGTAATTCTAAGAGCAATGACAATGCAAGGACACGGTGGCTTTAGTATGTCATTAGATCCACAAGGACAGATTCTTGCTAAATCACCTTATGCGCAAGAATGTGCATCTTTCAGTAAATCAATAAACAAACAAACATTTGCAGGTGGTATGTTTGTAGATGGATTTGCTGGAAACTTACAATTTACACACGAATCATCAACTACAACTACTAGAATCGGTGTTGGCCAACTAGATAGATTCCCACAATTACCTGCTTCATTTATTGTTGATGATGAAGTTTATAGAATCAATTATGTTAGAGACTTTGTTTACAGTCCTACAGGATCAACTGCTACATTTGTTTTAGATGAAACGACTCCATTTACAAGAGATCCAGGCTTCCAAGACGTAGATAGTGTAACTGTTGGGAATCCAGGAGTAATTACAAAAGTCAATCACAGACTTCAAGCAGAAAGTATTGTAGTATTTTCTAGTTCAGGTACAGTCCCAGCAGGACTTGTAGCAGGTCAAGAATATTTTGTTATGGAGGCTGGTTTAACAAGTGACAACTTCCAGGTCACAGAAGATTTTGGAAGTACAACTGCTGTAGAATTTACAAGTGCCGGTACAGGACAAGTTAGATATCTAAGAAAATATGAAGTGTTGATGCCTGGTAACAGATCAATGTTATCAAATGACTTTACACAAGTTGCTGATATGGGCTATGGCTTAATGGCTACTAACGGTGGTTTAACTGAAGCAGTTTCAATGTTTACATATTACTGTTATGCATCATATTATTCTATTAACGGTGCACAAATTAGATCCGTAGGTGGTTCGAGTGCTCACGGTCAGTATGCATTGGTTGCTGAAGGTTCTGATCCATTAGAAGTTCCAACACCAGTTACACTTTACTATGACCTAGCACAAAGAGTTGATTGTTATTTTCCTAGCCCTGCATTTGCAAACCAAGCAAATGGACTATTTGTTTTTGTTACTAATTATGATTATACGCCATTAAACAATTCAGAGCTAGAAGTTGATCACGGATTTGTAATTTTTAGATATCCTGTTACTTCTGTAACTACTACTGATCTACCAGATGGAGTTGCAAGACTTAATTTAACAAGTGATCAATCAGGAAACTTCGACGGATTGTTTGCACAAATTGCAGATGGAACTGTAATGACTTTACGTTCTAACTCACAGGTAATTCTTACAGGTGACATTGTTGATGTTGCTACAAGACCTTCAACAGGTTTACGATTACAAGAATACTCAAACGTATATCGTGTTCTACAATTTGAAGAATATTCAGATTCACGTGGTGACAGAGAAATAGAAATTACAACAGGGGATCCAGTAACTTTTAAAGTCCTTGCAACTATTACTGATACAGATGCAGCAACTGATATTGCAACGTTTAATGCACCACACGGTTTATTACTTGGCGATACTATAGAACCTAAAACTAGTTTAGGCGGGCTGACAGCAGGTGTCACTTATCATATTATTGATGTACCAAAATATGACCAAGTAATTTTAAGCACAACTTCAGGTGGTTCAGCAGCAGCATTAACTACTGCAACTGGACTATCATTAAAAGTAATTGTTCCACATAAATTATTACGTAATTATATACTTGGATTTACAAGCACCGGAACACTGCCTACAGAATTAATTGAAGGTGAAAAATACTTTGTAAAAGAACAAAATTTAACTACGAACACTTTCCAAGTTGGTGAATCTAGACAAACACCTGCAATTGAAGTTACAACAACAGGTACTGGAACTGTCACAGCAATTAAAGAAGGACTAGCAAAAACCACACTTAGAGAAAACTATGACTATGTTGATTTAACAGTTTACCAACCAAGTGAATCAGTTGGTAGTACAGGTGCTGACCTAACATATTCAGAAGGACCATTTGATACTATTGCAAGTATTAGTATTGCAAGTCCAGGAGTTATTAACAAAGTAAGTCACGGATTGTCACCAGCAGATGTAATTATATTTAGAACTACTGGTAAACTGCCTACAGGTCTTAACGAAACTACACACTTCTTTGTAAACACAGTTTTAGATCCAGATAACTTCACAGTAAGTGTTGAACCTCCTGCTTTATCAGCGGCAGTTGAGATAGATACTACAGGAACACAGAGCGGTACACACAGTTTTGCCAAAGTTCAAGGTAGAGCAGGTGACAGTACTATAACTGTTGTACCAGTTGCTCCTGCGCAAAGAGGAAGAGTACCAGGTAGTGTATTTGTTCATAAAGGTGAAGTTTATGTAATTGATACATATGAATCAGAAGAAACACTTAACAAACCATTTGCAAGAATTACACTTAATAGACCATTAGAACATAGTGTTGTTCAGTTTTCTGGAACTTACACAATTAGAAGTGCTGTGCCTATTAGAAGTGCTGGTGCAGACGGTAACTTAACAATTAGAATTTCATTAACAAGACTTACATCACACGATTTGTTAGATATTGGTACAGGTTCATATGCTGATACAAACTATCCAAACGAAATTTATGGACCTCCTGTAAATGCAGTCAACGCAGGTTACGAGGTTGAAGAACGAGATGTTGGACGTGTGTTCTATGTTACAACAGACCAATTTGGTAACTTTAGAGTTGGACCTTACTTTGCAGTTGACCAAGGTACTGGACAGGTAACATTCTCAGCAGCGATTGCATTGAGTAATTTGGACGGTATTGGATTTAAACGTGGTGTTCCTATTGCGGAATTCTCAACTGACTCTGGAATGAGTGATAACGCTGTTGACACTGTTCCAACTGAAAACGCAACAAGGGTTTACATTGAAAGAAGATTAGGTAAAACGCATAGTGGCTCACCAGTTCCAGATGCTAACTTAATTCCAGCAGTAAGTGGTGGATTTATGGCTCTTGATGGTGGCCTTCCTATGAAAGGCCCAATGGATATGGGAGCCAACAAGATTGTGAATATGGCAGATCCAGTAAGTGCTTTAGACGCAATCAATTTAAGAAGTTTAAAATTTACAAACTTACAAGATTTTACCTTTACTAATTTATCAGCAAATCAATTACTAGTTTTCACAGGAGTGGAAGATGAAGCGATAAACGTTGATGTTGTAGGTGATATTGCACTAAACATAGATTCAACAGCAAACACTATTGACGCACAAATACAACCAGATACTATTTTAAATGCTGACGTTAATTCAACTGCTGGTATTGAGCAAAGCAAACTTGATATGACAATTGCTACAACTGCTGCATCTGCTCCGACAGGCAGTGCAGATGTTATTCAAGCAGCAAGTGGACTTGTAAGTTTTGATGACGCACAATTTACAGTCAGTAATGGTTGGGTTACTTTAAAAACTAATGGAATTCCTAAAAATGCACTAGCACAAGTCACAGCAAGATCTGTGCTAGGTAATAACAGTTTGACAGCTCAAAATGCGGCAGACATACTGTTTACTGACGTTGTTGATAACGGTGGCGGAATTAAAAAAGCACAGTATACAGGTCCTGGTGTTTTAAATAGAGTTAATCCAGGAAGTAACACAAACGACAGTGACTACGACGTAGTTGAATTATCAACTGGTGCAGCAGGTTACACTGCATCTGATGCAGATAAACTTGTGTTAAGAAGCGGTACAGGTGATATTGGTGTTAACATTGCAGACGTACAAACTCTAAAAGTAGATAGTATAACAGCAATAGATAGTGGAACTACAGCAACAGGCGGATTTATACAACTTTACACATTTGGTGGCAACGGTGGTATATATCTTAAAGATGGTTCATTAGCAGCAGATAAAGCCAACCAATACTGGAACGACAAACACGAATTCAAAACACAGAATGGTTTGAACAATGCTCCTATTGTAGCAAGTTCAGTAGAAACTCTTGCACTTACAACAGGTGGCAATACAACATCTGGTACAGTTACAGGTCGTTGGACATTAACAGGTTCATCACCAAACGAATCAAGGTTTGAAGCAACTTATGCTGCTGACCTTGCAGAATACTACGAGGGTGACAAGGAATATGAAGTTGGAACAGTGTTAGTATTTGGTGGTGACAAGGAAGTCACAACTACAAACGAGAAAATGAATAGAAAGGTTGCTGGTGTTGTTTCAGACAGAGCAGCATATGTAATGTATAGTGCTTGTCCAGGATTCAAAAATCTAGTAGCATTGCAAGGTAGAGTACCTGTCAAAGTAGCAGGCAAAATTGAAAAAGGTGACACACTTGTAACTTCACATATTCCAGGAGTAGCAATTGCCTCTGATGATCCTAAGGCAGGAACAATTATAGGTAAGGCAATTGAAGCATATGACAATGATCATATAGGCACAATTGAAGTTGCGGTAGGGAGACAATAATGGCATATAAAACTAATATATCACCAGGTAACGCTCCCTTAAAATGGAGTAATGTAAATGATGCTCTAGATGATATTAACAATAATTTTACAATACTTGGCGCTTCAATAGCACAGTACACAGAAAAAAATATTGCTAATATTGATCAAAGTAATCCTGTAAAAATTACTACAGTTTCAAATCACGAGCTCAGTGACGGACAACGTATTACTGTAAAAAGTTCAGGTGTTAGTCAACTAGATGGTAATACATATTATGTTGATGTAACAAGTGATGATGAAGTATTACTTTACACAGATGAAAACCTTACAACAGCAGTAGACGGATCTGCTCACGATGCATATGCATCCGGTGGTGGACAAGTTCAAGGGTTCAGTCCATTTGCAAGTGTAGATTTTGAAACATTTAGATCAAGCATTATTCCAAGTGATACAAACACATACAAACTTGGTAACTTTACAAATATGTGGAAAGAAGTACACATTGATTCATCAAGTGATGCTCCAGACGATCAAAACAATGGCTTGTGGTTAGGATTAGCAAAAGTTAAAGGCGTAGGAACTATTGTTGATTTGCCTTTAGGATCTACTGTAAACGGTGAACTAATTATTAACCCTGATCAAACTTTTTTCAAAAGTGTTCAAATTGATAATGGTGATAGAATAGTTGCTGACGATTTTGTTGATACACTTAATCTAATAAGTGGAACAGCAATTGCAATGACAGCAGACAGTGGTGCAGAAAGTATCACTATTACTAACACAGGTGTAACTCAACTTACTGGTAGCACAGGTGTTGGAGTTAGTGCAGCCACAGGAAATATTACATTAACAAACACAGGTGTTACAAGTGTAGCAAACGGATCAACATTACCTACAGGTAGACCAGTAGGAACAGGTGTTGCTGTTGATTCTTCGACTGGATCGATTACATTAACAAACACAGGTGTTATGGAAGTACAAAACGGATTTGGTATTACAGTATCAACAGATCCTGCAACAGGAATTGCAACCGTTACAAATAGTGCACCGGCTGTGAACACGTTCGGTACTTTTGCAGTACAAGGACAATCAGATGTTAGTCCTGATAATACAGCAGATACACTTGAGTTTGTTGCTGGTTACGGAATTGTTATAACCACTGATGGTGGCAATGATAAAATTACATTTACTTTAAATCAAAACATAGACATTAACGGTAGTGTTTTTGCAGACGATTCAACTTTACTTGTAGACGGAGTATTAGGTAGAATCACTGCTGATGTTTACGCTGATGTTTATGGTAATGTAACAGGCGATGTGACAGGTAACGTTGTAGGTAATACAACAGGATATCATACAGGCGATGTGACAGGTTCAGTGTTTGCAGATGATAGCACAAAATTAGTAGATAGTGTTGATAGTACTTTCAATTTAAACGGAACTGTAGGCACTAGTATTATTGGTAATCAAAATAATCAATACGATTTGGGATCAAGTTCAAACCAATTTAAAAGTTTATTTTTATCACAACATATTGAAATGGGTGGAAATATTGTTGCTATCGGAAATATATCAGGCGCAACTTTATCAGGAAACTTAACAGGATATCAAACAGGAGATATGACTGGGTCAGTATTTGGTGATGATAGTGTAAAACTAGTAGACGGTGCAGAAAGTAAAATTGTTGGCCCGGTTGAATCAGACAATATTAGAGGTTCATTTATAGGAACAGTGTTTGCAGATGATTCATCTGTTATTATAAATGAGGAAGGTACAGTATTAGGAACTATTGCACCTGGTGCAACGGCTCCTGCTTCAGAATTAGAAGCAGCACCGGTAGGTGAAATTAGAGTTGATGACAATTATGTTTATGTCCGCAAGAGTACGGGCTGGGGCAAAATTGCAATTGGCGGTTGGGTATAGGAGCGGATAGATGGCAAAACTAACAGTAAACATTGGCTCTAGCGCAAACGATAGAACAGGTGATAATCTACGTACTGCCTTTAATAAATTAAATCAAAACTTTGATGAAATATATCTAAGTGTAGATACTTTAACTTCACAGGTTGCTACTATAACAGGTAGCGGTACTAGTAACAGCGCATCAGGTAATACAATTGTAGGAGACATACAGGGTTCAGTTGTAGGCGAAGATTCAACTGTATTAGTAGATGGTGTTAACAGTAATGTAAATGCTGCAAACTTAACAGGAACATTACCAGCAATAGATGGTAGTAATCTAACAAACTTAACAATACCAGCACAGACCTTTGCTTCACTTACAGGTAAACCAACAACACTAGCAGGTTATGGAATTACTGATGCAGCAACACTAAACAATATGGCACCTACAGGTGCAGTTGACTTTACAGGTGCTACTTCAATTGATTTCAATACAGCAACAATTAACAATTTAGAATTTGCAGATATTTCTGCAACACCAACTACATTGGCAGGTTATGGGATTACAGATGCAGCAACCTTAGCATCGCCAGCATTCACTGGTGCAGTGGACTTTACAGGTGCTACTTCAATTGATTTCAATACAGCAACAATTAACAATTTAGAATTTGCAGATATTTCTACAACACCAACTACACTTGCTGGTTATGGAATTACTGATGCGGCAACATTAAACAATATGGCGCCAACGGGTGCAGTTGACTTTACAGGTGCAACAAGTGTTGACTTTACAAGTGTAACTGTTACTGGTTTAGCAAGTCATACAGAAACAGATCCGGTAGTAGGTGCAATTACAGGAATAGTAAAAGCAGACGGCGCAGGAAATATTTCAGCAGCAGTGGCTGGAACTGATTACAGCAC